>ULZA01026765.1_pt1 | contig 26459 bp, 22 predicted proteins | sample 1962681 | NCBI WGS metagenome assembly ULZA01 (sample SAMEA4835877, study PRJEB28245) | human gut metagenome | biome: gut microbiome; material: fecal sample | place: Denmark | collected 2008 | reverse complement strand
TGTGCCCGCTGGTGGGCAAAAGTGCTGATTTGCCGGCGGGCTGGCGGGCGGGAAAATTTGCTCGTTTTGCGCTCGCTGATATACAGACGGGCCGATGTACAGATATGCAAATGCGCAGACACCGAAGGGCACGGGGAATGTAGCTATATATATGTATACGCTATACGCGCGCACGCACACGCGCGCACGTCCTGCATTTTGAGGCGATATTGTGTGCAGTCTGCACTAACGAAGCGTTTCTGTCTGATAATCAACGCATTTAGGTGTGTAGGCAGATAGAAATTTCACCTACACGGAAACTGCACACGGCTATTGCGGAGGCGCAAGCACAACTACGGGAGGGCGGATTTCCAGTATAGGGAGAGAAAATGTTTGGCACCTCCGACAGAATTTTCTGCCTGGCATGATAGATTTTTCTGTCTGCCGTTACAAGAAATACATACTCATGCGTGCTGACAATGCAGGTTATGAAACCGATGGCAAAAGCGCAGGCAGATACGGTGTAGGCAGTGCAGACAAAGTACAGACACTGTCTACACACTTTTTTGTGCTGATATTCAGCACATTACGAGCAATAGTGCAGAGTGCAGACGAGGTAATAGTGCAAATAGTGCAGGTAGGGTGTAGATAGTGCAGGCAGTGCAGGTAGCGTGCTGATACTACCTACACACTTTTTTACGCTGATATTCAATATATTACGAACGAAAGTGTAGGGTGTAGACAAAATGCACTTTTACCTTACACAAGCTACTTTTATGAGAGATGGCCTGGATTATTGCCGTGTTAGATCTCGACTTAATAAAGAATTTGTGCATACGATATATACCTTGCGTACTGTCGCGTTAATATTTGTATAAAATGGGGGGGGGTTCTTAAATACCTATATTTGCATAAATTTAATTGAACTTACATCGCGTGCAAATAATCTATGGTTTTAGCGCCATCTTTGCGCCCTGACAGTCATTTCGCAGAATTACTGTAGATGTTTTAACAAATTGAGGAATATCGGAGCCGGAACAGAGTTACTAACCCGCAACCTACAAGGTTAAAACTCAACACTAATGCGCCACCACACTAAATATGAAATAACCTTTGCTACATGTTTCTGAATAAACTAACAACTTATACGAGTTTAATATCCCTTCTACTTACTCTAAATTCATGTTCGTTCTTCAAAAAAGACTTTTGCAAAGACGAAGCAGTGGAACAACCAGACAAAGCATGCCCCAATGTTTCGCTAAACGCATACATTGAAAACTCTGGAAGCATTGATGGTTACGTAAGTAGTGGCACTTCATTCAAGACTGGCATTTACACACTACTCACAAATGAGCACGTAAAAGCGCCCAAACTAAGCTATGTGAACGACAGCATATACAGGCAATCCTGCGATGCCCGTGACTTTATATTAAAGCTTACGCCGTCTACATTTAAGCAACAAGGTGGCAACAGAGCTTTCTCCGACATCTCAGAAGTGATTGAGCGCGTGCTGGGCGACAGTCCGAAAGAAGTTGCATTGCTGGCATCTGATTTTATCTTTTCACCGCCAACTGATGCTCAGAGTGTGAAGGAATACCTTAGTATGCAGCAGCAAGACATCAGCAATACCATGGGCAGCAGGTTCAAACAAGACAGTCACTTTTGTGTCGTAATACTACAAGGCATTTCGGACTACGCTGGCTACTACTGGAATGTAAGCAACACTAAATCAACCTATCATGGCAAACGCCCTTATTATGTGATGCTGGCAGGCAATCGCTCAGCTATAGCGCTGTTGTTACACTCAGCAATGAAGGGCGATACACATTTTATAAATTCATTTACAGAGGCTGGGCTGTCGTCCGTGAGGTACGAAGTTGTGAAAAATACAAGTGCCAAGTATGGCACCTTCAAACTGTGCAAGAAAAGCAAGAATGGCCTAAGACACCATCTGAAAGACTGCCATGCTAACAAGCGCAGCGGCAACTTTACATTTAAGGTATACGTAGATTATTCTTGTCTGCCATTGACCGACCAATATTTATGTGACGCCAGCAATTATGCCACCAGCACAAGTAGCTACAAGGTAACAAGCGTAGCGCCACTGAATGCCTCAGCAGATGGCTACACACACTGCATCACACTGACAGCAAACGACAGCAAACACCTGTGCGCCTCATCATGCGATATTTTGTTGAAAAAGTTGTTTCCGGCATGGATCGAACAGTGCAATGACGCTGAGGGCACAGCACCATTACCCGGAAAAACGTTCGGACTGTTGCCATTGATGCGAGGTGTGCAAAAAGCCTTTTCAAGCACTGATGCGTGCTATGCCCGAATGAGGCTCTGCATTGAATAACCCTTTTGAACGCTTACTTTAGGGTGGTTCTAAAAAAATTCTGTTTTTAGAGTTCTGCTATTCTGAAATGTGGTTTGCACGCTATCAGAATTTTTTTTGAAAGTTTTTCCGGTCACATAGCCCGCTATGTTTCCTCACAAACTTTCAAAAAAAAACACTTCCGATAGTGCACAAATCCCTATTTCAGAATTATTAAAACCACCCTTAACACAAACACATTTATATCATGAACGATTTCTTTTCGACTATTTACGGTTATGTAAACTGTTATGGAGATTCCTGGGACAGCTATCTGTACGACTGCAACGGCTATACTATGCTGGGCTGCACTACTGTTGGCATCACGCTGTTCATAGCACTGTTATTTTATTTATTGCCCACAGTGAGATGTAGCGGCCGCAAATGGTGGTTGATATTTGGCGGCATCAATTTTGTAGTTGTAGCATTGACCACATTTGCCGAATGCTGCACACTGTTTAACGAAGCTGGCAGCGACGAAGTAAGCGACTGCAGCTACGCCGACCTGTTTGGCACAGGAGTGTCCAGCGGCCTCATTAGCTTATCGCTGTTCGTGCTTTGCTCATTTGTTTTGTGCTTTTTCAGCACACACAATTATAAAGTCCCATTTAAGATGTGACGACAACCAAAGTTGCGGCTCATTCAAGAAATGATATTCTATTTTGAACACCTACTTACATTAGCATTATGGCAAAGCTATACATATTTGGCATAGGCGGCACAGGTTCGCGTGTGCTACGTTCATTAACGTTTTTGCTTGGCGCAGGCGTCAAGCTACCCAGTTTTTCAGAGGTTGTACCAATTGTGGTTGATGCCGACAGCACATCAGGCGACAAAACCGAGACCGTACAATTGATGGAAAACTACCAACGTCTTTACCAATTTACCGACCATACATCAGCTGCCGACCCAGACGGTTTTTTTGCCACCAGCATGTCAAGTTGTTGCCACGATGGTTTTACGCTCAACATACCCGGCGGCACGGCACAAAAGTTCAAGGACTACATGCACTTCAGCAGCCTTGACAATGCCAACCGCGACCTTGTCAAGATGCTATTCAGCGAGAAAAATCTCGAAGCTGATATGTCGGTAGGCTTCAAGGGCAACCCCAACATTGGCAGTGTGGTGCTGAACCAATTTATTGGCAGCGATGACTTTGCAGCGTTTGCCAACTCTTTTGCTGAAGGTGATGCTATATTCATTATCAGTTCGATATTTGGCGGCACAGGTGCGAGCGGTTTTCCTATTTTGCTTAAGAACCTGCGCGCCAATGATACGGCCAACGTGCCAAACGCCAATCTTATAGCCCAAGCTCCAATCGGTGCCATCAGCGTATTGCCTTACTTCATTCTTGACAATGTTGACCCCAACCGCGACGACCAAATAGACAGCGGCACCTTTATACAAAAGACGCGTGCCGCGCTCAAATATTACGAGCGCAATTTGGCCGAATTGGATCATATGTACTACATAGGCGATGATGCACGTCCCACCTACGACAACCACGACGGCGGTGCGCAGCAAAAGAACAAACCCAACTTTGTGGAATTTGTTGCCGCGCTCTCGATATTTGATTTTGCCAACCAAGCTTGTGACGGCATGACACACAATGCCAATAGCCGTACGGTATATCATGAATACGGCATTAAGGAGGACAAGCAGGAATTCAACTTCAGCAACCTTTCCGAACAAAGCGTTGCGCTCGTGCGCAAACCTATGGCCAAACTGCTGCTGGCGCACAACTACTTTACACAGGCTCTCGACCAATCATGGAAACTGGCTTGGGCCAGTACGCACGAACCCATTTTTTCGCGCACTGTGCTTGAAGAGAAAGGCTTTTGGGAACGTTTGACGAGCTTTACCACCGCCTACAAACAATGGCTGAACGACATGGCAAACAACAAGCGTCAGTTCGGCCCGTTCAAACTGACTACGGGCGAGAAAGACGTATTTGCCATTGTAAGCGACAAAGAGCCTAAAAAGATCAAGGTACTGTCATACATCATGGACGACAACTTCAAATTGTTCAACAACAAGCTTGACAGTTTTAAGAAAAAGAAGGACTTCGGCAAATTGCCAGAGTCACTAAAGACACCTGCAGCATATTGGCTCAATCTGTTCTCGTTAGTGACCAGCAACCTTATTGAAGAAAAACTCAAAATCTGACACAACCTGCTATGAAAGTACTCAGACTTCATGATGGCACTGCATCGGGTGCCACAAACAATATAAATGGTTGGGGACAAAGCACAGTGATTTCGCAAAAAGCTGTTGAAACCATCACCGACCCCCAAGGCAACTGCGCACAATCAGAGATAACCTCCATACCAAGTCCATTTGCGCGTCTTGACCTTGTGAAGCAAAGCTTCAAATATGTCAATGACACACACGACTTTGACGGTAAAACCATATATCACCGCATGGTGTCGGACGCGCTCGATGTGGGCGAAATATTTTTCAATATCAACAAGTACGGCAATCTGGTAAAGATTACCGAGTGGAACGTGGGCGAGATACAAAATCTCAAAGCCTCGACAGACAAGCAATTGCGCTTGTTGGGCAAGACACTGGAGCTTTACATACAATCAGATGCGGCCAATGGCAATGTGTACAATCTGCACAACATGAAGAGCATCTTCATACTGCAATACACCGGACCTGGTGCACCGGGCACGAGTGCGTTACCCGGCCACGTGATTGGCGCCACCAGCCCGTGTACACTATTCTTCACACCGGCAAATGACCTGGGATACGTGACAAACCAAATACTGTTTGATGGCAATAACGACCGTCCCTTTGACGGAGATTACAACCCGCTCTACAAACGTGATGCGGACTTTGTGCGCTACCTTGTGTGGCTGAGCAAGCAACCTGGCTTTGCCGAGGGGTACCCCGAGGTCAGCACCTACATCAGCGACACCATTACCAAACTCAACAGCATAGACAATGCTTTTGGACAGGAGTTGGCCAACATGACCGCAGCATCACACACCGACACTGCCCCCGTTACGACAGACAATGGCAAGCCCGTGACACTGGCCGGTGGTTACCCCGTGATGTACAAGCGCTTTGATGCCGCACAAGTAAGCCAACACAGCCAGTTGGTTATCAACGCCACGAAAGCCATTGAAGGCGACTTGCCCCTTGTGCTGCCCAACGATCACAGTTGCGACGGAATGTCCTATACCACGTCAGAATGGGACGGCAGCCTGGTCAAACTTGTACCATTCAAAGAAAAGGCAGAACTCGCCCAACGTATTCTGCCAGGTATAAATGTACAGTACCCTTATCTGACCGCAGGCGACTTTTTGTGTGCCAACATACTGCGCACAAGCTATGCACTAAAACCTTTTGACGGGGGCAACGACGACTATTTGCCCCTTGGCACAGACGAAGAACTGAGGCATTACCTCATTCCTATAAAGAAAGAGTTTTTCCGCTATTTCAGACTTGCAGACTTGAAACGCTACCTGCGTGCCGAGAAAGGCGGTATGGGGCAAATAAAAGTTGAACTATCTATTCCAATCAGGGGTGACGGCAGCAGAGACAAGGTGGTGTTTAAGCGCAGCTATATGGAAACGCAGACCGATTCGATGTTAAACAGCCAATTTGGGCGCATCATAGACATGAGAAGCACCGGACTTACTATATTGCCACACATACGATTTCCTGAGGGCGTTGCCCCCGACTATCGTGTTACGCTCTCTATTGACAACAAAATATCGGATACGGAGGCTCAAAACGACTTGCCCACACTGTCATTCGTTGACGAATGCAAATTCATTGACCATACACCTGAAATGTGCCGCAATTTTGACACCCTGGGCAACCGTATTGACGATATTACTTGTGTAACCAAACAATGGGACATTGCACATAACTTTACAGCCATAGCTGTCAACTACAAAGGCACCGACAATCTGCTCATACCACTGATGAATGAAGGCGGCGGCAGCAAAAAGTTTGTGTTTGCAGTTGACTTCGGCACGACCAACACACACATTGAATACTCTGTTGACGGTTCATCGCCCAGACCGCTCGACACCACAGCTGACGACGCGCAACTGCGTCCGTCTAACGACATGATGAGCGACGCGTCGTGGACCAGAATGATGCGCGGCGACATGTTTCCACCCATCATAGGACAGTGCCGCTCTGACAATCTGTCGGCCTCATTCCCGATCCGCACAGCATTGACCTCGTGCAAAAAGGTGGACTGGTTACGGGCCAAGCCACTTGTCGATGCCAACATTCCATTCTTTTACGAACGCAATACAATGCCCACTTACGACGAGCAACCTACAACCAACCTAAAATGGAATGATGCGGACACTGCACAAGCACAGATAGAGTGTTTCCTGTCGGAACTGGCGCTCATCATGCGCAACAAGGTGCTGATGAACAATGGTGACCTAAGTGCTACAAAAGTGGTATGGTTCTACCCTACCAGCATGGTTTCACAAATGGTTGGCGATTTCTCAAAAACATGGGACAATGTGTTCAGCCGCTACTTCGATGGAGCCACACACGATCAAATCAAGTACATGCCCGAGGCAATTGCCCCGCTCCCCGCTTTCAAAACAGGTTCTTCGTCAGCCATCACCATTGACATTGGCGGTGGCACCTCCGACTTTCTGTTTGCCGACGGTAAAGATGTTGTGTGCATCTCATCGGCACGCTTTGCCTCGAACAGTCTGTTTGGTTCAAACTCTGCATTTGACAGTGCCGACAATGGCTTTATCAAATATTTCAAACCACAGTACGAGGCCGTGCAAGCTACGGGCGCCTATTATGCTGTGCTTGATGAAATCAGCCGTGGCGCAAATGCGTCGGCCAACTTGGCATCGTTCTTTTTCTCCATTGCCGAAAGCACCATCATCAGCGATGAAAGCATACGCCGGCAGAATGACTTTAAGGAGAAGCTTTCCAAATCGGAAGAATGCAACATGGTTATACTAATCTACTACATGGCCATTGCATACTATGCAGCACAGGTAACACGAATGCACCACCTGAAAGAACCACGCTACATAGGCTTCAGCGGCAACGGCTCGAAGATATTCGACATATTCCTTGACAACCCTGTATCGAGAAAACGACTCGTGAATATCACGCAAAAGATATTTGAACACGTGTTGGGACACGAATATGACGCAGACGGTCTGGATTTGCTGATGCCTCCGGGCAACTCGCCCAAAGCAGCTACAGCCAAGGGAGGTATTGTGCTTGCTTCAGGAAATTATGACAATGATAGCATTGACATTGATTATGTGAGCCAACACGCCACTACATGGATAGGCACAGACGATGCCGTGAAGAAATATGCCGACGTGGGTGACAAACAAGAACAAGAGGTTGCCAATCATGTGGAAGAGTTTGTGACACTTTGCCGCAAAATTCTCACCGAAGGCGAAGCTAACAAATACATCAAACTACCTGCCGACATGGAAAAGGTGTTTGACATGACAGCCTTCAAGCGCGACATCAAAAAGTATGTGAAAGATGGCTGCGCGCAAGTGGCAAACCCGAACTACGAGGTGGCATCATCGCTCTTTTTCTTGCCAATTGAGGGCATTTTGCACAAACTGACCAACGAATTGCTAAAGGTATGACAAAGGAGAAGTTATCTGCTATTTTGATGCCATGGCTTGCCTGCCCCTGGGGAGCCATGGCACACACAAGCGATGAGTGTCTGCAAGTGGGTGTAGCCAGCTTCACATACCTTGAGGTGGGACTCATGGTTGCAGTGACGATATGCATCGTGCTGATTGGCATGCTGTGGCGCTTTGGCGCGAAGATGGAACGCCGCGCGAAAAAAGCGGAACGTGAGAGGAACTTGTGCCGACAAGCATATCTATCGCAAAAATATAAGCCGCGAGAAGTGCCTAAGGCTGAGACACAGAAACAGGAAAGAACTGAGGTACAAGATGCGCCACTGGACGATGAGCATTCTGCCAAAGAGGCTCCACAAGACCCTCAACGCTCACCAACCATCGAACTTGACATTACCCCGGCCCCACCGCGCAAACTTTACGCCAGACAAGATGCACAAGATGCCAACAGGCTAATAAACCTCAACCAGGAATTCGACCCATACGAACACATTTTTGTCATCACACTTGACAATGGATCGGATACTGAAGGTTGTTTTGAACTTGTGGAAGAGAATGCCGCAAAATGCCTGGGCAACTCTGACAACATTAAATGTTGCTACGTTGACGCCGGAGTTAATGCAACTAACTTCAAACAGGAGGCCGGCAGAGTGCGTATTAACGGACAAACGGCCGAAGTGCTGAAGCCTATAACCATTACTAACAAAAGTGCCACCTCGAACGGGCATTAGATGCTGATTAAAAACACTTAAAATTAAAATGGAAACGATTTTCATCATAGCTGTTATTTTGTTTGCTATCTACTGGCAATTCTATTTCCTGAAGGATAGCATCAAGATGATAAACCAGCTAAAAAACATATTCTCAGAAAAGCAAAGCTACCATTCCACAGACTATTATATACCTGCTAACGAATTTGGCAATACAAGCTATGAAGAGATACTGAGCAAGGAAGATTTTTATACCTACCCAAGTTATAGCAATGGCATTGACTGGGCAGACCGAGGAAAGAAAGATAAAATAAGCCTTGTAAACATCTCATCAGACAACCCAATTGGCTTAAGAATAGAGTCATCTATCAACAACTACCTTATTCGCAACAAGGGACTTGCAAGCGACTTTAGCACAATCAAAGACACAGTGGAGCGCAACTGCACCATGCTTGAGGACGAGATTGATACGCAGACGCCTTTCCCACTCTATATCGGATTGATGTGCACTATGCTCGGCATCATCATAGGCATTGGATGCATCGCTTTAGGCGACGGTGGTTTTGCAGCATTTGTAGACAAGCCGGAGCAGCATATTGGGTCGTTAATGGGCGATGTAGCATTAGCCATGGCCGCCTCGTTTTGTGGCATTGGCTTTACCTCAACCATTTCGTTCATGGCCAAGAAGAGCAAAAAGTGTCTTGAAGAACGCAAGAACACGTTCTACTCCTGGTTCCAAGCCGAACTCATGCCTATCATTTCGCGAGAGAATGCCAGCGAAGGGGTGCGCCGGCTTGAGGAGAACCTCAACAGGTTCAACCAAACTTTTACCCGTAATGTCAGAGGACTTAACAAATCGGTTGGCGACATTGCCCAAACTGCTGCCGACCAAAGCAAATTGATTGAAACTGTCAACAAGTTGGACCTTAAACAAATGGCCACAGCTAACGTGGAGGTGCTCACGGCATTTAAGGAGTCGATTGGCGAACTTGACAGATTCCACGAGTATCTGACCTATGCGAACAAACAACTCAATGAGCTGAAAAAGCGCAACGATGCAGTAGAAACTGCTACAATCGCAGTGGACGACGGCATTAAAAGCATACTCAATAAAATGAAGCAATCTGTGAATGAACAGATGCAAGCTCTGAAAGAATCACTGGCCATGTCGTCAGACGAAATGAGTCGCCTGGTTGAAAACGAAAAGCGACTCGTGGCGGGACAAGCGGGCAAGATTGATGCTTTTTATGACACACTGCGCGACCTTAAACCTGTGATTGATGGGCTCAAGGACTGGCGAAAGGAGTTGCAAGTGCAAAACAGAGAATTGAACAGATTGGTGCAAACCATCGATGCCATGCCCCGCCCCGATGGCAAGGGCGGCAGCCAGGTAGTTGTGCGTAGCAAAGCGAACATTTGGCAAATGGTGATTGCCGCAGCACTTGTGTTGCTGCTCGCGGTGAATGGATTTAACGCATGGATAACCTATCATAATGCAGAATCTGAACGCCAAACCGAGACTACCGAGCAAACTGACAAATCAGAAGATGCCAAGCAGCCTGCCGCTATCACCAACACGAAACTTCCCAATCAAGGCAATACACTGAAAGTGACCAACAATCCACAAACACCGCAAGAAACAGCAGCTGCGAACTGATTGAACCAAACTACACACATGAAATTATGAAGAACAAATCGTTTTTCTGGACCAGCTACTCAGACCTCATGACCAGCCTGTTCTTTGTGATGTTGCTGCTATTTGTTTCCACAGTCATCATGATGTACGCCCATGGCAAGGCAAACGAGGAGGAGCTGAACAAAATACACCAACTGGAACACTCGGTTCAGGCTATTGACTCGCGTTATTTTGAATATAACTCGCAGTTTAAGAAGCATGTGCTAAAAATTGATGTGCAATTCCCCATTTACGACTCAAACATTGAGAGCATTGACCCTGCAGCCAAGCACAAACTTTTGGCTGCTGGCTCGCGCATCGTGCAGTTTATTGACAGCATCTATGCTGTGTATGAATCGCCTTTTCTTGTCGTGGTGGAGGGACAATCATCAAAAGGCCCCTACTGGCGCAATGTGCACGAAAACAACGATGTGCTGAGCTATGAACGCGCTCTGGCCTTAGTAAACTTTTGGGAAGCGCATGATGTCAGTCTGCGTGATGCCAACCATGCTCAAAAGTGCGAATTGCTTGTTTGCGGAAGCGGCGACAAGGGGGTAATGCGCATGATGCCCGATGTGCCGACTAATGCGAAGAACCAACGATTTTTAATTCATGTCATACCTAAGCCCGGTATGATTGAACATAAAACTTCTAACAATTATTCTTCCACTACTTTATCAACCAACAATACAGACATTCCATGAGGACACACATTCTATTTATAATCATTGCTATTTGCTCATTGTCGTTAACCACGTCGTGTACCAGCCGTGAACAAAAAGTTGTAAAACGCCTTGAAAAGCTGAGCAAAAAGCTTGAGCGTCAAGGCAATGATTACTCTATTACGCAATGGCAGCGCGCTGCCAAAGAATTCAAACAAATAGACGAGGAGATTGCCAAAAATTACCAAGACTTCACCCCAAAACAACTCTACGAAATCGGACGTCTCAAGGGCATTTGCGTAGGAGCATTCAGCCGATATCTTGAGCATATTGCGAAAAAATCGTCGAATGAAGCTGATGGATTTGTACAAGGGCTTGAAGAAATATGCGGAAAACAGGACGTATATCCATCTGACGATGCTGAAGAAAGCCCGTCCGAAGATTACTCTAAAAGTGATTCCGTCTACATCGAAACGGATTCGGTTTGTTAGCGATGGTTACAAAATGTATTATACAAATTGCTATGGGGCTGCTGCTATGGTTATTCGTGCCTGGCTGGATCACCCAAGGCAGTCGTAAAACGCGACAATGGATAAAGCTGGCTTGTAATATTGCGGGCATCGTCATGGTCATTAGCGGAAGTTTAAGACTGTTGAGTGCAGTTGGCTCTGTTATGTTTTAGCCCTTACTGGTCGGTTTTAGAATCAACTAATTTCAGACACCTAACTATAGGGGGGGGAGGCAAGTACTACATACACAAAAAGTACTTACCTCCCCCCCCTACCCGCATGATGCAGCCAGTCAATTTGCGATTGTCTGAAAAACCAACTATCTTTGCACTGATACTATTCTTGCATAAATAACAACGTACTCAACACGATGATAAAGGCTCATTACCACCCCTATGCTATTACCCGACTGCTGATAGTCGTAACCCTGCTTATGTCTGCCACATTTGCGGCCGACGCTGAACGAGTTGACTACCAAAGGGCTGCAAAAATTGCCCAAAAGTATATTACGCTGCGTAACAACAAAAGCATTAAGGCACAAGCGGAACAACAAGGACATAGCACCGGCAATGCACCTTATTATATATTTAATGATGCACACGGACATGGCTTTGTAATTGTTGCAGGCAATGACGCCATGGGCGAAATATTGGCTTACGATACCGAAAACACGCTTGACACGCTGAACGCTAACCCGTGTGTAAAATGGCTATTAGAGGGGTACAGACAAGCATACTATGACATTGAGAGTGAAAAGGTGGCTACGCAAGCCAGCCCTCGCGCAGCAACTTTCAGCCAGACAGTGCAGCCTCTGCTCAAAACCAAGTGGGGACAGTCGCACCCATTCAATGCTCAAACGGGCTATCCATACAGCGGTTGCGTGGCCACAGCCGTGGCACAAATGATGTATTACTACCAATGGCCCGCACACGGCTTTGGCAAGCATGAATATACCGTTACCTACGACCAAACTACCAAAAGTGCCGACTTTAGCCAATCTTATTACGACTGGGCTGATATGCTGCCCGATTACCGCTATCCCGTGCGCGCCACCGCCACACAGGAGCATGCCGTGGCACAACTCATGAGCGATGTGGGCATAGCCTCATCTATGCAGTACACTCCCAGTTCGAGCGGCACACAGGGGCTTTTTGCATACCAAGCCCTGCAAAAGCACTTTGACTATACTGCGGCATACGTGACGAGAGCTGTGGAGGGGCCAAGTCGCTTTGCCAGCATATTGCGGCAGGAATTACTGAATGGCTGTCCCGTTTACCTTGAGGGGCGCCCCGCCAACACTGCTTCCGGACACGCCTGGGTGGCCGATGGCTTTGACGAGAATGGCCTTTTCCACATGAATTTTGGCTGGGAGGGGCAAGGCGATGCTTATTATTCGCTCACCAATCTCAGTTTGTCGCAAACCGGTGGTGAATTTCAAGGCAAGCCCTTGGCCTTTAACCGTGCCGTAACGGCCATTCTTGCACACCCCAACAATGGTAAATATCCCGATATTGACCGCGGGCTTTTGGAGGGTTCGCCCCAGCTCATGTTTAATGAGGGAGGCTCTGTCACGCTCAAGGGTGCTGACGACAAGAGTTTCAGCACCTCACAGCCCCAAACCGTTGTGATCAACTCATTTGTAAACAGAGGCACTCCCTTTAAGGGCGACATTGGCATAGCCGTTTACAACGACAGTGGCAAGTTTGTGCGCGTGGCCTATTCAGACGACCATGACAACGGCGGATTTACGGAGCGCATTTATGGGGCAGACCATGATGGCTTTATGGGGACTGACTATTTGGTAAATCAGCCACAGCACGTGCAGATGAATTTGGCTGGTCTTGCCAACGGATATTATAGCCTTACCCCCGTGTGTGTGGCACGTAACGATGATGGCACATGGGGCGACCTGTTCAGAATGAAAAAGGCCCCCATCATTGAGGTGGAACTGACCGACGATGCAGGTCGCGTGTCTGAGGTGTGCTCCGACGAGGCTCACTTTCAGCTCATGGCACAGCCACGCCTCAGCGGTGCAGCCGAACAGGGTGGCAGGGTGCAGGCATTCTTTACTGTTAAGAACCTTAATGGTGTGCCGCGCGACTGCTACATGAGGGTACAGCTGCTTGATGAGCACCAGGCGGTTGTGTTAGATACCCGGGTGGACGAATGTACTGAAATAGAAGGATTTTCTGAAACAGAAATTCCCATCACGCTTTCACTCCCCGCCAGTCTTGTGCCGGGGCGTTACGAAGCAAAACTTCTGCTTTCGGCCGACGCAGAGGAGTCTCTGTTTTACCCCATCAATAATATACACGACAAGGAGGTGCCCTACATTGATGTAGCTGAAGCTGAGGACAAACCGCTCATGGCCAAGGTTGAAGTGTTCATGGCCGACGACTCTAACGACAAGATTGAGAATGGCAGTGTTGACCTCTCGCAAACGTCTCTTTTCAAACTTGCTGTGTCGTTGCGCACATCGGAAGACAAGTGTTACAGCGGACATATTACGATGCTGGCCGAAGACACTCAGACGAAAGAAAGGACTTATGTGAAAGGCATTGATGACGAGGTTGACGTGTCGTCATCTTACGACGTATCATTATTTAGCTATTGGCTGCGCAAGGATAATTTGCCATGTTACGATGGCCACACCTATCGCCTTATAGTTATGGGCAAGCTTGACGGGCAAGACGTTGAGCTGAACAATCCCGAGGCGGCCCCCTATTACCTGAAACGTGAGGGCGATGTGCTCACGCTCTTTCAGCAAGATGTGGTGACAGGGTCATCGTCAACCTCAACTTGTTTGCCCACTACTAAGCCATTCAGTGTGAGGCGCAAGGGTGACGATTTTATTATTTCGGCCCACGATTTGTTCGGCGTGAGCATGTACAACGTAAGCGGCAGATTGGTTAAGCGTGCTTTGTCTGCTAACGGACGACAGGGTGTGCTATCGCTCCGAAAATTGGAGCGGGGTATTTATTTGCTGCACATTGAGTGTGACGGGGGACGCCATACTTACAATGATATCGTTTTGGTAAAATAAAGATGTGGCTTTTAGGGAGAGGTTTGTTATACATGAAGTAAACAAGTATGCGCCTCGGCCATAAAAACGTAAGTCTTTAAGCCTTTCGTTTTGTATTGCGCTCGGTTTGCACTATCTTTGCATCATATAATATACGTATATTACTAACACCAACTGCCGTTGAGGCACTTGCCCATGAAAATCATACTCAACCCTAAATACGAAGCACTACGCGACTACTTGACGCACATCGAAGAACACTTTGAACACGAAGGACGCGACATTCACTCAGGACGCAACGTGATACGCAGCCTTAAAGTGAATGGACTGACCATTTGCGTGAAACGCTTTGGACCGCCCTCCTTCAGACGCAAAGTGCAACAAATGTTTTACAAAAAGTCGAAGGGTAAACTGGCATATCTGAGTCCGCTGCTGCTGCGTGAGCGCGGATTTGAGAGTCCGGAGTCGATAGCCTTTGTGCGCTGCCGCCACGGGTTGTTGCGCACAAACACTTACTTTGTGAGCCTGCTGTCTACTTACCGCTACAGCATGGACACGCTGCCTAATAAGACGGCTGATGTGCAACACGAGGTGATAGCTAACTTTGCCCGCTATGCGGCCCGTTTGCACGAGGACGGTTTTTTACACCGCGATTTCTCATCATCTAACATTTTGTATGATGTGATAGACGGGCGTTACCACTTTTCGCTGGTTGACACTAACAGCATGAAGTGTGGGTCGGGTGTCAGCATTGAGGCAGGTTGCCGCAATTTGGCCAAGTTGTCGGGCGATGATGCGTTTTTTGCCCAGTTGGCAGAATGTTACGCCATGGAGCGCAAGGCAGACCCTGTGCGCTGCGCCACGCTGATAAATGAGGCAAGGGAGAAGTTGAAAAGGCGGCGCGAGGAGGTGTGACTGGGCTAACCCAGAACAAAGCACTTTATTCTTTTATTAAGAGCATAAACACAGATAACCTGTGTGAGGATTTTGGGAATATATCAAACGACAATAAGAGACAACGAACCATAATGTGCCCCTACAAAGACACAATGGACGTTGTCTCTTATTGTCGTTTGGTTGTATGCTGGATTACCTGCTTTTTACCTCACAACGCGAATGAGTCCTGTGCCATTGCAGCGGGCGCAAGTATAGACATAGCCATTATATCCTTGCACACGTCTTTTACCATGGCAGCGAGGGCAAATTATCAAATTGTCACGCATTGATGCCCTTAGCATACCATTCTGCACGTTTTTGTTTTGGAGTGTTTTATTCCCATACTTTTCCATCATTTGCGTAGAACGATTTACTAATTTCTCCGTATCAACCGTTACTTTTCCCACTTTACCGGCACACCCTCTGAGTAATGGTACTGCTTCTTTAGCAACTACTTGGCCACAGCCAGCTTCCACCTTTACAGGCCAATCTACGATGGCTGCTAATATCACGACAGCCGCAAAAGTCTTTTTGATAAGTGATTTCATGAACTACTTATATTTAATGGTTTTACAATAGAGCTTTTATAATCGTTACTACAATGAAAATAATTACGATAATGTAAAAACAGCCTAAGAGACTGAATTCATCGTTTTTCGGAATAGGGGTCGGTGGTTGTGACGTCGGTCGTGGCGTCGGTCGTGGTTGTGGCGTCGGTGATTGTTGCGGCCTTTTTTCCTCTCTTGGCACATTGATTGTAACCTCGGGATCTTGGATTGTAACCTCTTGATCTTGTGCTGACGGATTTCTCAACCATTGCAAGATGTCGTCCACGCTTTGCGGACGCCTTGTCCTATCGGTGTTCATCAACCACACAATAAGCTGCTTTGTTTTATCAGAAACATTCGGCATTGGCAATGCGATATGTTTGTCACGAGTATGATCTTCATAAAGACTTGTGTATGTCGGTACCACCCTATTCGTAAGCAAACGATAAAGTGTTGCACCAAGAGCATAGAAGTCTGACCATGGCCCTAACTTATCGAAACTGCCATCCACTTGTTCTGGAGGGGCATATCTTTCAGTTCGTGCTACGCCCGTAAACATAGTAGCTCCCACGCCTCCTATATAATCTTTGCTTGCACCGAGATCTATCAACTTTACATATCCGTTCGGTGTCTTCATGATGTTGGCTGGCTTGAGGTCGAGGTGTAGCAAATCTTTTGAATGGATTGCTTTCAAGCCGTCGAGTATCTGCTTCAGATAGTTGTATACGGCGGTTTCGGTATAGGGCGCATTTCTTTTTTTCAAATACTCCTCCAAATTGGTGCCCTCTACGAAGTCCATCACATAGTATGCCGTACCATTCTCTTCAAAGCAATCGTACACATTCACCACATGCACATTGCTTATAAGTCTTAGTCGCTCATACTCTTTTCTGAACTTCACTATTTGCTCACCAAATTGTTGCGTATAATTTCTGTTTGTGCTTACCGACACACCGTCTGCGTCACGAAAGTTTGCCGATGTCATGAAGAACTCTTTGATGGCAACCTTCGTGTTCTGCGGTCTACACACGGCAAGATAGGTTTTTCCGAAGCCACCCGATGAGAGGTGGCCTCGGATTATATACCTGCCATTGAGCACAGTCCCGATGGGGAGCATTGATTTATCGTTTGTCATGCTTAATGTAGTTTACGGCTTTCAGTTCGCTCACCATCCTTATCTACAGTCACACATGTAGTTTCGTTTAAGATTATTATCTTACTTGAATCTTCGCCCATCATTTCTTTTTTCAAAGGTATAATCCAATCATAATACAAGCGTTTCTTCTCTGAAGCTACAAAATCCCGTATTACAGATTGGTCATCTGTCAGGTTTTCTCCCTCTACCGACAAATCCGTAATTTGTATATCTACATCCGTAGTATTTTCATTGAAAGTCTTATCAGTTATACTCCATGTGCCTTTTGTAGTACAAGACACCGTCACAATTTCTTGTATTCCATTTCCTGTATCAAAAACAAATCTGATTGTTCCTTTTGACGAACAAGTCTTGTCCTCATTGTAATCATCATATTGTTCTCCAGTATAATCAAGTCCACCAACACTGTCTGATACATGGTTAAGCGACGTATACCATTTTCCAACATTCAATTTTTCCGAGGGATTGAGTGAGTCACAGCCTGCCATCATTACGATGGCAAACATCGCTACTAATACATAAAAAGTTTTTTTCATTTCAGTCAGTTTTAAGAGTTAATTTCTAATTAAGCTTGGGAATCGTAATCGTCTGTTGTTGCTGTTGAATCAGTAGCAGTTGAGTCAACACATGTTGAATCATATACGCTATCAGGAGTGGCAACATCGTAAATTTCTCCACTTGTACTATTACCGAACCAACTCCATAAAAAACCAATTCCTATCGGCACAACAATCCAGAATATGATCCACAATATGTTATTGCCACTATGATCTGACCCTGTAGCTGTTCCTTGCCCATACTGGTTGTCTTGTTCCTCACCTTCGGCAAAGAATAGTAACACGTTCCAAAATGGGACGAACATCCATGCGCCCGACTTGCCTAAATCGTGACAACGCTTGGCGCATTGAGCATAGAGAAACCAGAAAAAGGCTACTGTACAAGCAAGGAATAACAAGATTACACCTCCATTGCCGTCGGAATGTTCTATATCAAACAAGAGGAAAGATGCAAACCAAGCCACAAAGCCCATTACATACGAAAGAATGAGTTGCACGCGCCCTATTCTGCCCTTGAATGAGAATGGGCGGAAAGAGTCTCTTTTTCTCCAAGCTTCCACGTCCTCGGTTTTCGGCTTACTATAAGTGTTCTTCTGCTCTTCTGTACTCCGTGCAGAACGCTCTGTTGCCATAGCATTGTCTATTACACGCTGCGTCTCAGACATGCCATGCGCGAAGATATAATTCAGAGCTTCCCGCAAGGGAACATCGAATGTTTCACTATACTTCTGAGCCAAGAGACGTTTGGGGGCCGTATCATCTGAATCACTATTATCTTTAACTGATGGACCTCCTACAATGGTCTCCTCATCTGCCGTAAAGTCTTGTCCTTCGTTCTCAGCACTTTTACTTTCAGCTACAGAAGGTACAGCGTCCAAAGACAATTGGTTCTTAAAATCACGCACTGTCTGCGTACGCTTCTTCACATTCGGACACATTGCCTCGGTTACCACCTTAATAAGATTGATTGGCACACCTTTTTCACGCAGATTGTCCTCTACCAATTCATCGTCGCTCACAAGTTCGGAAGCTGCGGGAGGCGTTTCACGGGTGAGGAGTTTGTAAAGTGTGGCACCAAGGGCATATACATCGATGGTGGGACGGAACTCGCCGCTCTTTGCCTGATTACCTTGCTCTATGGGCGCATAGCCAGCTGTGCCGAGACCGATGTTGGTGGAGGTTTCGGGTTGACCGTTGGCATCGTAGTGCTTGCTCAGTCCAAAGTCTATCAAGAAGATGTGGCCATCGCTTGCACGGCGCATGATGTTGCCGGGCTTGAGGTCGAGGTGAAGCATGTGGTGTGTCTCATGCATGTAGATGAGCGCATCAGCCACAGCCTTGATGATGTTGGTGGCCTCATCGGCACCTATCGGGCCAGACTTTACATAATCGTTGAGGTTCTGACCTTCGATGTAGTCCATCACATAGTAAAACGTTCCATTCTCATCGAACAGGTCGGTTACACGCACGATATTTGGGTGTTCAAGGTGGGAGAGGTTGCGGGCCTCTTTTTGAAACTTACGGCAATAGTTGTACGACAGGCTACCGTCGGTCATGCCCGTAATGCTGCCATCTTCGCCACGCGAGTTGACCTCCTTCATAAAGAACTCTTTGATGGCGACTTTCTTGCCCAAGTGTACGTGCTCGGCAAGGTAGGTAATGCCAAATGCGCCTTGTCCAAGGACACGCTCTATTCTGTATGCCCCCTCACGCAGAAGGGTGCCGGTTGATAATTTCTGTTGCATGGGTTATTTAAGGGGATATTTAAGGTTCTGTTTGGTCAGTCATTCGCATGTTTACTTTTTCGAGGCCTTCTGTTTTTTTCTCTAAATTCTTCTGCCACTCCTCAGCGGCCTTTTCAGTTCTTGATTTAGGAAGAAATGGTATTTTGACATCAAAACACGCATGCAGGATTCCAATCGTTAATCCGATTAAGATTACGGCCAATTCAATCCATTTGTTTTTATTATTCTTTTTCTCTGACATGCTTATTTATTCTTTACGTTAAACTTAGGAGTTTGCTTCTCTTCTTTTGGAGAGCCTTTTCTACTCTTGAAAATCTCGCTAACAATGTGTTCGTCCTCCTTTGCGTCCGGCTTGTCGTCTGCAACCGTTTGTGGCTTTTCCTGCTTAGTTGGCTTTGCAGGTTTGCTGCCCACCCCTTGTGACTGTCTTTCGGCAGAGGCCGGTAAAGATGTTTCACGTTGAGGTGAAACAGGCTGTAAAGAGGTGTCCTCTATGAGCGCATCGCTATTTTTCTTCTCTGCAGACCGGCCCTTGGCAGAATCCATTTTAGTGCTATCGGGCTTTGCGCTCTCATTCTCTTTATTACCCAAAATGAAGTACGAAGCGCCAGCAGCTATAATGACTAAAAGCAACACGACCAAGAGCCACGGCAACAGATTACGGCGCTTAGGCCGCGGAGTGGTGGCAGGGAAGTCGGGAGTAATAAACGTGCCCTTTGGCTCCTGCTGGCGAGGCGGAACTGGGGCTTGAAGGGGATTAGCACCTATTACCTTTTCAATATGTATAAGGTGTGCCGTGTGGTTGTCCTTGTTTTCCTCAGTCACACTGCGTAGCATCTCAAGTTTCTCCTCATCGGTGGAGTTTGGTTTGGTTATGATGTTGAGAATATTCTCATCGGTGGACTGCTCAAGCATGCCGTCGGAACACATATAAAAATAGTCGCCCGGCTTAATGTCGATGAGGTGGGCAATGTCGGCTCTTGCGCGCTGCTCCTGACAGGGTTGCATGGCACGCGTGATAACGTTCTTCTGCGGGTGGTGGAGCGCCTCCTCCTCTGTAATCTCGCCTATTTTGACAAGGTCGTTGACGAGCGAATGGTCGCGCGTATGAAAGACGATGCGCGCTGGCGAATGCTTGGTGGCGGGACGCAATTGGTAAACACGGCTGTCGCCAATGTGAGCCACCGTTGCGCCATTGGCGTGCAAACAAAGGAAAGTCATTGTAGTGCCCATTTTGCGTTCGGCCCCATCGTCCTTGGCATCGAGCGCGTCGTAGGCTGCGGCAAGGGCTTGACGAAAGAGGTCGTCGCTGAGGGGTTCGCCGGCATGCCACTGGCTGAGTATCGTACGACTAATTTGCTCGCACACCGTGGCCGAAGCCACCTCACCTTTTTCATGTCCGCCCATTCCGTCGCACAGTACGAAAAGGCGGCAATCTGTTGTAGACTGTCCTAAGGCCGGAAAGAGTGAGTCCTCTTGATTGGCTCGCTGCCCAAGCTCCTGCAGGTTGTATGCTTTAATTTGATATTTCATTGAATGTGTGTTATACTGTAAAAGTTAACTCCGTGCTTCCCATTTTAATACGGTCGCCGTTATTAAGAATAAGCTGGTCAAACTGGCTGATGAGCGCACCGTTCAGGTAAGACGGATTCTTGTTAGCGCCATTTTTCAACAAATGCACAATCTGCCCACGTTGATTATACACTTCAATAATGGCATGGCTACGGCTCATGGTGCGGTCAGTAGTCTGTATCTGCACGGTGGCCGACGATGTGGTGGCCTTCCGCCCGATGGTGTTGGAGCCTTGCTTCAGCTGATAACATCGGCCCATGGCATCAACCAGTTTGCCTGTCGTTCTATTGGGAGCTGACCCCACTGTGGTCACGTCTGTACCGCCCGACGCTGCTTGTGCTGAACGTAGCTGCGTTTCCTCGTTACCGGCTTGTGACGTACCCGCGCCGCCATATTGCGTTTCCTCGCATTCTGAGGTCTGTGGGGGCACATAGCGCTGACATTGGCCAACAACGTGCTTCTCCTTACATACTGGGCATGTGAAAGTGGCTGCATTGATATTTGGCACATTGTTCAAGCGAAGTATCTTGCCACAAGTGGGACATTTTATTCTTATCGTATTATCCATTGCTGCTGTTTTAAGTAAGATTACCACCTCATCACAGGCATATTATCGGGAAAACGTCCCCACATCACGGGGTGCTGCTGGTTTCCCGACAGGCGCTTCACCCTTGCGCTGACATAGTCAAAGAGTTCCTTGGCTGTAATGATGCGGTTGTGGTTGGCGTCGGCACCGCCCCGCAATCCGTGCTGCAAGGCATAGGTAAAGAAGCCGTTGGTAAGTTTTCTTGACTCAATCGAAACTTCATTGCCGCGGCACGACAGAAAGAGCATGACGTTGCTATTCTTTCTCACGCCTCCGCCTTGATGTCTTGTGTTGCTGTTCTGGCGCATAGCTCCCGCAAAACAAGCATCGGCAAAAATCATCTTGTTGCGGCTCTTGCATGCCGCCATGGCCGAATAGATGCTTCCATAGCTGAGTATGCCGTCGTAGCACACAAAACCACCTGGCACGCCGTGGCCACTGAAAAACAATACCACAATATCGTTGGCTGTAGCCTTTGCCACCATATTACGCAAGGCGGCCTTTACGGTTGCGAGTTTTGCCTGACTGTTAATCAAGAGTTTTGTTTGGGCGTACTTGTTCTGCTGATACACCCACTGCATGGTGGCGGCATCGTTGTGGGGCAGGCGAAGGTCATTCTGGCTGCCAGGGTAGTCGGATATGCCCACCGAGAGGAGGTAGGTCTTTGCCTCTCCCGGCAAGGGCACTGCCAACAACACCAGCCAAAGCAGCAAGCTCTTTACCACCTTAGGCATCTTGAATGTCGGCATTGTTGCAGTAGTCAGGCTGATCGTCGCTTGCATTATAGGCCAGATGTTCTTGCTCTTGCTGCATCATGTCCTGCTGCTGTGCAACGTGCGCATCTTGAAAATCCTGCATCTGAATATTTTCGTTGGACACATCGAACACCTCGCCCTCTTCAATCTGCTGGTTTTGATTGTAATCTACAATAACGGCATCAGCCGTACCATCGTAATCCGCATCTATCACAGCACCTATATAATGGCCATCAGTAATTGTGGCCGTCTGCATCATGCTTCCGTCTTCGTTTTGTACATCATACACGCCTAACACTTGTAACTGATCATCGTGCACGCCCATACCATCGTCGCTGGCAGTTTGCAGATTAGGATCATCTTGCGCTACAAAGTTGCCACCGCCATGACCAGTATAGTCGCTCTCGCCATTTGATGCCACATCGTCAACGGTTGCATTCACATCGCGCGGTGCCTCGGATACGTACTGAGGCTGCTCGGCCTCGATACCGTCTTGGGTGTCTGCAACTGCCTCTACCTCCTGCGACTCTGCAGCGTTGTCAGTTTGTGTTTCCGCCGTCTGGGTATTGTTCTCCTCTTGGTCGTTGTTGCTATCATCAATCACCGCTTCTACACCCAACGTGGCTCCGCTGCCAACGGCAGCACCTGCAACGGCTGCGCCAGCCATGGCAGCCCCCCTTTTTCCGCGGGTTTTCTTGGGTTTTGCGTTCGTTTCGGCAGCTGGTGCTGCTTGGTTAGCTTTAGGGTTATTGCCACCCTGAGGCTGCATGATAATTGTTTCTTCGTTGTTCATCGTTTTTTGGTATTTATTGAGTTAATGATGACACAAAGTTATGCCGCCAGCCATGAGTTGTAAAGACATTTTTGAAAGATTGTAGCAACTATCCCGTTTATTGTACAAAATGTCAGTGGGTGTACTTACACCCGCAGGAGATGCACTGCTTGTAGTACTCTATGTTGCGATAGGGTATGTTTCCGAAAGGCTTGCCACATTGGGGGTTAGGACACTTGTATTTCTTGGCATATTCTTCGTTAAGGTCGTGAATTTGTTGCGCCACGCTGTCCTCGTTTTTACCCCGGCAAAAGAAATATACCGCCAGGAGCAACGCACCAAGCACTATAACAACACGCACTGCCACATTGATGCCAGGAATCAGACCTACGCACACACCGAGCAACGACAGTATACCCTGCAAACGCTGCTGGTTGGCTTTCTGAGAGACTTTATTTTGTATGTCGAGCACTTGCCGCTCATATTCACTCCATACAGCTTTCAACGGGCGTAACGAGAAAGTAGGTACTTCCTTTGCAGGCTGGCTGCCCATTGGCGCCGACACGCCATTAACCAACTGGAGTATTTGCCGCAAGGGCAACAGAAAGCGGTCTTTGCCGAGCTGCACACGGCTTGAAACCGTCAGCGCCTTGCTGAATACCTGATTGCCGTCTACGTATGTCTCATTTTGCAGATTAAGGTTCTCGATGTTGATGTGGCCACCATTTATCGTGATGCGGCAATGCTTGCGGCTTACCGAGAGTGGTACCATGCCCACAGGGCCTATGTTAAACTCTCTTCCGTCGACCATGCAATGAAGGCGGCGTGCACCTTCTTCTCTTCCTATTATTATTTCCACAAATGCGAAATTCGGTATTTATAACCACCCTAAATGTACTACTCTACTTGACAGGCTCCTTCTCTGCCATCGAATTCGTTACACGCATAAGGAGCAAGGCTTTCAACTGCTTGAGCGCCTCCTTGGATATGCCCAACTTGAAAGCGAAGTTTACGCCATCAGTCAGCACGAGGCTTTTTTGCAAGGGTTGAACCTTGTATACAAAACTAAGGTTTACGATAAAGCGCTTGCCTATGCGCACAAAGAAAGAGGCTTGCTCGCGCAAACTTTCGCTCACAAGTTGCTGCATGCGCGACAGGTTCATACAGATGGAGTGCTTCTGCTTGTTGACGAGCACAATATCGGTGTAATTGCCGTCGCCCACCATGTAGACCACTTTGGAACAATCAAGCCGCACCAATTCGTCGCGAGTGATAATGTAAATATATCTGCTATCCATATAGATGTATATAAGTTAACAACGATGTTCTGAACTCACACAAGGGTTGTAATTGTATGTTAAGGTTAAGAGCCAAAAAAGCGTGGCACCATCGCCCGTTGCTGAAATAGAGGTTGTGGAAGAGACCTATTCAGTATGCAACAGACAATAGTCCACGCTTGTACAAAGGTATTTGTAGCACGCACCGCCTCACGCCATTTGCTAAAGAATGGTGTGAGGTGCGCACGTAATGATACCATAATATGCGTGAACGATATTGTACGTTTTGCCTTACTGAATATCGAAACTTCCACATTTCTATTTCAAGACAACGTTCAATACGCTCATTCTTTGAGGGTCTTCACAGCAGTTGGTCATTTCCAACAGCTCCGATCCTAAGCGCAAAGTTAAGTATTTATTATTTAAGGGTGGTTCTAAGAATTCTGTTTTTTGATTTCTGCTATTCTGAAATGTGATTTGTACACTCCCGGAAGTGTCTTTCTGAAAGTTTGTTCGGTCACACAGCCCGCCATGCTCCCTCTCAAACTTTCAAAAAAAGCACTTCTGATAGCGCCAAATCCCTATTTCAGAATTATTAGAACCACCCTTAGGACAATGCCATTTTCTACCATAAAATTTAGGGGTTAGGGTGATGCATACACGAAGCATATAAAAAGGCATCAAACAGTACCTCAACTGAAAAATAAGAACTTCCACATTGCTATTTCACGGTAGCTGCTCAATGCCTCTATTTTGCTTACTTTACTTGTCATTATGTATTTTGACGCTGCAAAAATACAACTCTTCGCACTCTGTCACAAGCATATTAGCGTTGATTGTACAAAATGTCCGTTTATTGTATGAGTTGCTGCGCTGGAAGTGTTTTTTGTAATAGATGCTACCCAAAGCAGGCGATGCGACACCGCGGATACCACGTGCCGGGCCAATCGCGCGTTGTGAGGCAGGGTGTTCAAAATAGACATTAAAACGAGATAGTTGGGGGGAATTCTAAGTTGCCAGAAACGCACTGCAAAAGCGCAAGCACCAAATGCTACTCTAAACGCAAGCAATAAACGCTAAGCTAACACCAAACGCTAACAATAAACACAAGCAATAAACGCTAACACTAAACGCTAACACTAAACGCAAGCACTAATGGGGGCGACGCGTCTCGCGTCGGGAAAATGCAATGTCTATACACGAAATAGCCTTTGCCCTAATGCCCGACGCGAGACGCGTCGCCCCCATTAGTGTTAGCGTTTGGTGTTAGCGTTTAGTGCTTACATTTGGTGGTTAAGTCCGTTCGCATGGTTACATTTCATCGGACAGCGCTAATTTATAAAAGGACCAGGACGAGAAAAGTTGCATTTGGGGCTTTTTCTATACTACAATAACTTTACTAACCGAGTATCTTGCATCTTACACAAACACATTACAACTCATTGGATATCAACGCTTTACTTAGTGTAGGATACTGCTAATGTTACCTACACACAACTTACACAACCTGCACACCACACATACTGCCACACGGCACAAGCACGGGAGGAGGATATTACGGCATAGGGGAGCAGAAAAGTTTGTTGCTCCGATAGATTGTTCTACGTCCCTGTGGCGTATAACCCACCACATACGTGCATACCGACTGTGAGGCAGCGGGGTGTGATGTGTAAGATGTGTGCAGGGGTGTGTAAGATGTTTTGAAGTCATCTTACACTCTTGAAACTTTTGTGTATCAACTTGTTACGTGCAAAAAGTGTAAGATGGCAGTAAAAGTACACACACTCATTTATAAGGGGGCTGACGGGGAGGGGGCAAATATTACACACATATCTGTAAGCTTATGACTTGATTTCCGCGGTACATACTCAAAAACTAAACGCAAGCAACAAACGCTACCTCTAATGGGGGCGACGCGTCTCGCGTCGGGCATTAAGGCAAAGGTTAATACACCCAATAAAGGCTCACACGCAGCGCTAATTACACGCTTGTCTGTGAACTTTTGCCTT
>ULZA01025918.1_pt1 | contig 26845 bp, 27 predicted proteins | sample 1962681 | NCBI WGS metagenome assembly ULZA01 (sample SAMEA4835877, study PRJEB28245) | human gut metagenome | biome: gut microbiome; material: fecal sample | place: Denmark | collected 2008 | reverse complement strand
AAATGGTTCAGTCTTTTGCTACAGGAGATTCTTCAAGAACAATAAAACTTATGTACACAATGAGTAAATTAAGTTTTATCTTCTTGTTTGTACTCTCTGTTCCTGTTATATTTAACATAGACTATATATTGCATTTATGGTTAGGGAATGTGGTGCCTGATCATGCGGCAAATTTTGTTGTTCTTGTGATTATTACTAATTTTATGAATAATCTTAATGCTCCACTATCCAACGTAGTATATGCAACTGGAAATATGCGTAATTATGAAGTTGTTTTTAGTATAATAAACCTTCTAATAATTCCATTTTCTTTTATTGCATTAAAATTGGGAGCCCCTGCTGAAAGTGTATTTATTGTTTATTTTATAATGACAATCTTTGTTCAGGTTGGTTGCTTGTTAGTGATACGAACACTCATTTCATTGTATCTTCGTAATTATTTTATGGTTTTGATAATACCAATTGCGATAGTAACATGTATAACATTACCCATAGTTTATGTTATACATAGCTTATTACCTAATAATTTATTAAGTATTGGTTTGGAGTTTACCCTTGTTACTATAATTGCAAGCTTACTATTCTATTATGTTGCATTAAACGCCACCGAAAGGAGTATAGCTAATAAGTTTTTAAACAAATTCATAAAGCGATGAAATATTTTATCATAACTGTTGATACCGAAGGTGATAACCTTTGGAACTACAAAAAAGATCAAGAGGTAAATACAGAGAATTCTCTATTCATTCCTCGCTTTCAAAATCTTTGTGAGAAATATGGCTTCAAACCAGTATGGCTCACAAATTATGAAATGGCTTGTGATCAAAGATATGTTGATTATATAAAGCCAAAAATGGAGGCGGGATTGTGTGAAGTTGGAATACATGTACATGCATGGAATAATCCGCCTTTGTATAAATTGAATGCTAAATATACGGGCAATCCATATTTGATTGAATATCCTGATAATGTAATGAGGGCAAAGTTTAAAACAACATATAATCTTCTAAAAGAGAAATTTGGAATAGAGGTTAAAAGCCATCGGGCAGGTCGTTGGGCAATGGATGACAGATATTTTGCCTTATTAAAAGATTTTGGAATAGAAGCAGATTGCTCACATACTCCAGGAGTGTCTTGGTCGCATGCTGCAGGTGAAACTATAATGGGTTCTGATTATTCAAAAGTACAGAATTATCCCAGTTTTATCAATAACATATTGGAGATTCCTATGACTATAAGAAAGACGCATCTTTCAAGAAAAGGTTCTTTTAAACATAAGTTGAGAGTGCTTCTTCAAGGAGATAATGTTTGGTTAAGACCTGCTTCTGCCACGGCTGACGAAATGTTACATTTATGTAAGTGTATAGATACAGACCCTAATGTCGATTATCTTGAATTTATGGTTCATTCTTCAGAATTGATGCCTAATGGTAGCCCATACTTTAAGGATGAAAATGCTATAGAAGAATTGTATAAAACGATAGAGACAGTTTTTGCGTATGTAAGACAATTAGGGTACAAAGGAATAACTATGGCAGAATATTGTAGGATTTATAAAAACAATAATTGATGAAGTTGTTATTTTATATACATGGTCTTAGTGGCGGAGGAGCAGAGAGAGTGATGGTAACTCTCATGAATAGTTTTATAGAACAAAATCATCAGGTAAGGGTCGTATATACAGAAAGCATTGAACAGCCTGTTTATCAACTTGACAATAGAATAGAACAAGTTTATATGCAGATGGAATGTCCTATGAAATCTTCATCTATTCCAACAAAAATATTCAAAAGAATTTGGAAATACCCTGCCATTAGAAAACAAGCAAAGCTTTTCAAGCCTGATTTTGTTATAAGTTTTCTTAAAGCTCAAAATAATGATGTACTAGCAGCTCTTTTGGGGACAAGGATACCAGTGATAATAGGTGATCATACAAATGTTGATAGAAAATATCCATGGCGGACATCGTTTTTGTCAACTATATTGTATCCAAGCGCAGCTGGTATCACTATGCTTACTATGCGTGATTATAATAGATGGAAAAATAAATATAAACATGTTTATTATGTTCCTAATCCATGTTATATTAAACAGAAAAATAAGGATGTTATTCGTAAAAAAATAGTTTTAGGCGTTGGCAGAGTTCACCAATGGGGAATCAAGGGGTTTGATAGCCTAATAAAGGCATGGAGTAAAATATATGACAAACATCTAGATTGGAAATGCCAAATAGCAGGTGCATATTCAGATAACGTTTTGTCTAATATTCGCAACGAAGTTGGAGATAAAGCTTTTAGCAATGTTGAATTTATAGGTTTCCGATCTGATATACATGACTATATGGAATCATGTGAAGTATTCTGTCTATCATCAAGAATAGAAGGTATGCCTATGGTTCTTCTTGAAGCATTAAATCTTGGATGCGCTTGTGTCGCATTTGACTGTGTAACAGGTCCTGCAGAAATGATAGAAGACGGCATTACAGGTTTACTTGTGAAAAATCAAGATATAAATGAACTTGCAATAAAACTTGATAAAATTATTACAGATGAAAAACTAAGAAATATGTTTCATAAAAATGCTCCTATGTCAGTTGACAGATTCTCAACCGAAAATGTTCTAAATATGTGGTATCAAATGTTTAATGACTTAAAGAAAAAATAGTTCATGAAGTTTTTATCAAATTTATATTGGAGGCTTCAAAGTCCTTTAAAGCAAGCTCGCCATCTTGGGGTAAATATTGGGAATGGTTGTTTGATAGCAACTCGAAGATGGTCTTCTGAACCATATCTTATTACTATCGGTAATCATGTACAAGTAACAGAAGGTGTATGGTTTCATACTCACGGGGTGGGAATTCTATAAGGGTCGAAGTGCCAGATTATGATTCTTTTGGAAAAATAACTATCAAGGATTGGGCTTACATTGGTTCAGGAAGTCATATACTTCCTGGTGTAACAATAGGAGAAGGAGCTTTGGTCGCTGCAGGTTCAATTGTAACAAAGTCTGTACCTCCTTATACCGTTGTAGGTGGTAACCCGGCAAGAGTTATATGTACCGTAGAAGAATATAAAAAGAAAAATATAAAATACAACACCAAAACATATGGGATGTCAGTAGAAGAAAAAAAGAGGATTTTATTGAACCTTCCTGAAGATATGTTTATAAAAAAATGAAAAAAATATTATTAATAACAGAAAATCTTGGTTCTGGCGGAGCAGAAAGACAATTATGCGGGTTGGCTGTGATGTTGACCAAGGCTGGATTTTCTTGCCGATTAATTACATACGTAGAGAATCAGTTCTATGAGCCTTATCTTCGTCAGAATGGTGTAGACTATCAGTTTGTACCAGAATTGTGGAAAAAGAATACCCGTGTGATTAAGGCTGCAAGGTATGTACGACAATATAAACCTGATGTTGTGATTTCGTTTTTGCCATCTGTGAATAAGACTATGTGTCTTGCAAAACTTTTTTTTAAGGCAAGGTTAGTCGTGTCAGAACGAAACAATAATACTTGCATTACACGAGGCGATAAGATACAATTCAACCTTTATCGTATGGCTGACGCTATTGTCCCTAATAGTAATAGTCAGGGTAAGTTTATTTGTAATAACTTTCCCTTTTTAAGTAAAAAGGTTCATCCCATTATCAATTTTGTTGATGTTAATCGCTTCACACCATCAGTAACTCCAGTCCGAAATGAAACACTTCGTATTGTGACCGTTGCTCGCTATACCCAGCAAAAGAATGTTTTGACTTATCTTAAGGCTGTCCGTATGGTAAAGGATATGGGACTCAATGTACATTTCGATTGGTATGGAGATAAGAAGCATAATGCTGCTTATTTTGCTGAAATAGAGAAGGAGTATCAGAAGCTTGATATTGCAGATTACATGACACTACATAATCCTAACCAAAAGATTGAAGAGGAATATCGCAAGGCTGATATATTCTGTCTTCCAAGTCTTTTTGAAGGATATCCAAATGTCGTGGCTGAAGCAATGTCTTGCGAATTGCCTATTCTCTGTAGCAATGTATATGAGAATCCATATATAGTAGAAGAGAGAGTTAATGGCTTTTTGTTTGATCCAAAGAAGCCTGAAGCGATTGCTGACGCCATCAACAAAATGGCAAACTTAACACACGAAGAAAGACTGGAAATGGGTATGCGCAATCGCCAATTATGTTTAAAGCGCAATACAGAAGAAGCTTTCTTAAAATCATATGTTGAACTTATAGAAAAATTATAAAGCAATGAGCAAATTCAAAGAATTATATAATGCAGACATTGCTCGATATGGTGGAAAACCAGAGACCTATATTAGGATTTTCCATTTTCTTCATCGTAAAGCATCTGTAGCTTCTTTTCTACCAATAAGGCTTCTGTATAAGGTTTTGTTCCGTCAATGGGCAAATAGAAGAGGGTTGGAAATAACTGCAAATAATCAAATCGGGGGGGGTATTTATATAGGACATGCATATAATATAACCATCAATAGTAAAGCTAAAATAGGTCGCAATTGTAACATTCATAAAGGTATTGTTATAGGACAAGCTAATAGAGGTTCTCGGAAAGGTTGTCCAACAATTGGCGATAGAGTTTGGATTGGTATCAATTCGGCAATCGTTGGAAATATTACCATTGGCGACGATGTGATGATTGCACCTAACAGTTATGTAAATGTAGACATACCATCACATTCTGTGGTATTTGGCAATCCTTGCGTAATAAAACATAGGGATTGGGCAACAGAAGGGTATGTAAATAACACAGTAGAATGATGAATAAACATAAAATAATCTTTATCGGACCTGCTGGTGGAGGCAGAGTTCCACAAAATGGCGCATCAGCTAAGAACTATCATTTGATGAATTACTTTCATAAGAAAAATATCAATGTGGTTTCGGTTGATACTGAAAATTGGAGAAAAAATCCTTTAGTTCTTGTTAAATTGGTATTTCTCATATTGTTAAATCCAAATGCAAAATATATAATAGCTACAAATAACATGAGTAGTTACAGAGTTTTGCAGATAATGTCGCTATTTCCAAGGAAACGTTCTGTTATTTATTGGATTATCGGAGGTAGTATTGCAGAATGGATAAAAGAAGGAAAGGTAAAAGCAACCCCCTTTAAGATAGTGGATGTCTTCTTGGCAGAAGGTAAAAAAATGCAGGAAACCTTTTCTGAGGTCGGATTTAAGAACACTATTTATGTTCCGAATTTTAAATGTATTGATTATTTGCCAGAAAATAAAGCCAAAACAGACAACAAAATGCGCTTTGTGTTTCTTTCCCGTATAATTCCAGAGAAGGGATGCAACACAATTATAGAAGCTGTAAAATTACTAAACAAGAAATACGCTGATAATTTTATAGTAGATTTTTATGGTCCGTTTGAGGCAGAATATGAATCTCAATTCAAGAATAAAATATCTAATATAAACAACATTTCATATAAAGGGTTCTTGGATTTACGTAATCAAAGAAACTATGACATACTGGCAAAATATGATGCCATGCTGTTCCCCACATATTGGCATGGAGAAGGCTTTCCTGGTATAATCATAGATGCATTTGTGTCGGGGTTGCCCGTAATAGCAACAGACTGGAGTCTTAATGCAGATATTATTGAAGATGGTAAGACAGGAGTTATATTGAAAGAAAATACAGTAGAAGCTCTTGCTGATGCTATGGATACGATGATAAATAATCCGAAGTCTGTTGAACTAATGAGTAAAACATGTCAGAATTCAGCCATGAACTTTGACATTAAAAATGTCGTATCTGATAAACTGTTAGAAAAAATAGGTATATGTTAGTATTCACTGGAGATATAAATCTAACCGATTGGTATTTCAATGCAGGTTTTGGTATTGGTACCAGAATAGCTAATGGTTTTGACCCTTTCCGTAAGCTTAACAGAAATGCTAATGATCTTTGGGTTGGCAATTTCGAAGGAGTGGCATCAAATGTGACAGATAATGTAGGCTTTGCGGGAGAGGTGTTCAGGGTACAGCCAAAATTTTTGCAAAGGCTTAATCACTTTGATGTGTATGGTCTTGCCAACAATCATGCAATGCAGCATGGCCAAGAAGCGTACCAACAGACATTTGATGCTATATGCGGATATGGCTCAAAATGTTTCGGAGCAAATAAACAGAAGTCTGTTGTAATGAATCATCAAGGAAAAACAGTATCGTTTACTGGTATGTGTCTTCGCATTGATGATTTTACAGATGAGCCTTCATATTGGTATAATCCAGAATATAAGGAAATAGAAAAAGAGCTGAAGTCATTACCAGTGGACGCATTCAAAGTGCTATACATTCATTGGGGCAACGAGTACATAAACCGTCCTTCGTCAGCACAAAAGAAGTTTGCCCATTGGTTGATTGACATCGGTTTTGACCTTATAATGGGTATGCACCCTCATGTGCTTCAAGGATATGAGGAATATAATGGTAAATACATATTCTACTCACTTGGAAACTTTGTTTTTGAGATGGCTTGGGAACCTACAAAAATAGGTGCTATAGTAAAGTTTGATCTTTACACAAAACAACCAAGCGTAGAATATATACATATCGAGAATGACTGTACTCCTGTTGTTGTAGACGAATCGAATATACCTGCAGAATGGCGATTTGACTACCTGAATGAAGTTCTTAAGAAAGAAGATAACTCAGAACAGTATCATTCGGAAATAAGTAGAAACTATGCTGCTTACAGAAAAGCCAATCACAGATATATTATCAATAATATGATTAAGCATCCAACATTGGGAAACAGTCTGCTGAAAGATTTTATAAAAAGAAGATTTTTGAAATAAGAATAAAAACAATAAAATATGGCATTTCATCCAACATTAAGCAAATCAGGCAGAATTATGTTCTGGCCTTTGATTAAGTTTACAGAGTTTATGGGTAATCATTTTCCTGAGACTTTGTTGAAAATACGTTATCGCTACGTGTTTAAGGAACCGCTAAACCTTAAGAACCCTCAGACATTGAATGAGAAGATTCTGTGGGCGAAACTTTATTCTGATACAACAAGATGGACTGAATTGGCTGACAAGCGAACGGTGCGTGACTATGTGGAGAAAATAGGTCTTGGTGACACATTGGTGAAGCTCTATGCCACTTGGTACAAAAAAGAGGATGTAAACTTTGATGTGCTACCTGATACTTTTATCATCAAGGCTAACAATGGTGACGGCAAGGGAACAAACAAGATTATACGCAAATCGGACCTCACTCCAGAGAAAAAGGCTGAGTATATAAAAATGATAGGGGAATGGTTGAGTCGCAAGAATATCGGTGCGCTTCATGCAGAACCTCATTACAAGAATATGAAGCCTTGTGTTATAGCAGAAGAGGTGTTGCCATTAGAAAAGGGTGCTACATCGTTGACCGACTATAAGATGTGGTGCTTTAATGGTAAGTGCTACTACACATGGATATGCAATGACCGTAGTGCTGGTGGCAACAGTGCCCATGTGATGACATACGACATGGACTGGAACGCACATCCAGAATTCTCTGTATTCAATTCTGATTATCTAAGAGGAGACATCATTCCTAAGCCTAAGAACTTCGATAAAATGGTGGAGATAGCAGAAAAACTGTCAAAGGGTTTCCCCGAACTTCGTGTTGACCTATACAACATAGACGGAAAAATATACTTTGGCGAATTAACCTTCACCTCGCAGGGTGGCTTCATGGACTTCTATACTCCTGAATTCAACAAAATGCTTGGTGAGAAATTTAGCATCAAGGATTTCCCTTTGAAAAAGAAATAAGTAATGGTATATCCGTCCGCACAAGTGGTCGCATGGAGCGATATGGTGCGATACCATCGGGCGGAACAAGATAATATAATATACGTAAAGAAATGAATACATACATTGTTGTGGTTTCTTGGATCTCAGATACAGATTTGATTAAATCAGTAATGTCAGAGATTGGAGAATCTATCTATCTATTTGATAATGTGTTTCTGTTGAATTCATCATGGATTCCAACAGAAATAAGAAGTCGTTTAAAGAATGATTTATCTACTAATACAAGTATATATATTAGTAAACTTGCAAGAGGCTCTGCATGGAGTAATGTAGAGGCATCAAATGTATCAATAAAATCTTTGTATCAAGATGGCAAAGAATAAAAAGCGAATTACAACAAGTGAGGATTTTTGTTTCTCTTTTAGGAGTGGCAATATCGGAACAAGAGTTGAGGCTAGAAAGTTTTTTGATGAACATAAAAGCGAAATAGATAATTGGTGGTTGCAAGATAGTACTATTCCTATTTTTATAGATACTAATTTTATCTTAAACGCATACGGTTTTCCTAAAAGTACCAGAGAGCTATTTGTGAATTTTCTAAAATTCAACAAAGACCGCATATATATCACAGATCAAGTAGATGAAGAAATATAACGCAAACGTCCAAATTTTATTGATAACTATTTTAAACAGATACAATCCTTATATAAAGAATTGGTGTCGTTTTATGACGTAGCAAGCTTGGTTAAGCATTGCGATGATTTGATAATTAAACTTGATAACATAAAGAAGCGTCCAATTGTTCAAAATGACTACAGCCAAAATGTATCAGATATTGACAATGCTATTTCGCATATAGAGAAATGGAAAATTGAAACTAAAGAATCGTGTGACGCATTAGCCAATAACGTAAAAGAGAGTTTGGAAGATTTGCGTCAAAAACTTGAGACAGGAAAAAAAGAGGTTCGTGAGGATTCTGATATAGTTCAAGCCGTATCTCAATGCAAATTCTGTGGAAAACTTTCAAAATCAGAAAAGGCATTTCTGATTAATTTATATCAAGAATGTGTTGATGAGCGTGAAAGGATGCAAATGAGACCAGACAATATAAATTTGGAAATGTATACATTTCCTGGCTTGGGTGACTTAAATAAGGAAAAGGAGCACAAACAGAGGGAGGGGGATTTTATACATTATCATGAGATGCTTAAACAAATTAGTTTATTGAATCGCAATGTTGTATACTTGACTTCTGATGTAAAAAAAGGTGATACTGCGACAGATACTATGGAACCTTTTGAACATTATATATGTAATTGTTTCTCTTTAACGGGGCATGTTTATTATTTAGTAGATAGTAAATCGTTGCCATTGGCTTCATTCCAGCCTTCTCTTATTGATACGGATTCTGACTGTGATGAGGAAGATATGTCTGATGTTTTACCTTGTAAATCGATAGATGATAGTGTAACAAGACCAAATAAACCTTTCTTCAAGGAATTGACTCGTGATGCGTTTATAGAAGAACTTAATATATGTGTCAAATGGGCAAACGAATATGGAAATAAGTATGTAAGTAAGAATTACTTTATTTATGGGATATTGGGGCATAAAAGATATGAGTTTTCAAAGAGTCTCGAAATGTTGAATACTCTTGTTGATGAAGAAATTGTAAAAATAGAAACGAATGAAGATGGAAAAGAGTGTTTATCTTCTAAAAATAAAGGGTAACAAACTTTATAGGTAGAATAATATTAAAGAACAAATATTATGGGAGTTCCATTAACAACAGAAGAGTTTATAAGACGGCACAAAGCAGATTTGCAAGCATGCGGATTTGATACTCAGTTTGTAGCTTTTGTAAATTTCTTGTTTGATATAAAAGGAGGTGATGTCATTGCTTATGAGAAAGAAGATGACATTGTTGTCTCGTGCACTGAAGGAACGAAATGGCTTATTCAAGTTAAAAACTCAGTTGACGATAATGCCAAGATGACTGATGCTGATTCTGACTTTTGGAAAACATTTGACAATTGGCTCTCATTATATGATTTGAGCGAGTCGAAAGAAGAATTCTTGAAGCCTGGCAATCGATTTATTCTATATACAAATAAGGAACTATCCATTTCCTTCTATGAGCAAATAAAAAACTTGCGGGATGGAAATTGTGGTATTGAAGTAGTTATCTCGTTTTTAAAGAAGGTAGAGAAGAAAGTTTCGTATTATCCTGTAGTCAAGAAAATATTAGACTTGGATAAAATTGAATTGAATAAATTCTTGCATAAAGTAGAGGTAATGCAAGTTGCAGATTCATTGAAGGCGTTATATGAGAAGTTCTTGGAAATATACAATATGCCGACTAAAGCAGACCAGATTGTATCTGAACTATTGGGAGATTTGTATAAGGAGAAGATAAATGCTGCAAAGAATCATCAAACCTTTTCTTATGAGAAGGGTGAATTCTTAAAAAAGTACAGAGGAATACTTCAAAAAGTGAGCGATGAGAGTCTTGTGCCAATACTAGATGATGTTGTTGAAATACCAAAGGACGTAAAGGATATACCGTTTATAAAATATTTGGACGAGATAGATGTGTTAAACCTGCCTGATTCGATAGAAGAATATTATGGTAATTGGTTTCGTTATAACAGGTCTATTCAGTATTACTATTCTGTTCAGCTAATGACACCCGAATTGGAGAAGTCAATGAATTACACAGCAAAATCACTTTGGTCTAATACTTTCAGACAAAAGTGTCCTAGAAAAGGAAGTCTTTCATCTGATGCAGAAAAGATAGATGCAGCTCAAGACTGTTTTTACACAGTAATGGAAAAAAGTATACCGTTTGACAATGCTCGTTCGATATACCCTCCATTTTCTTCTGGTTGGTTTCTAAATATGACAAATGATATAGACCATCCTTCTATTTGTTGGCACATTGATGTATACCCCAAATTAAAAAAGACAGTATGAAAATATCTGGTTACTATATATATAATAATGTGGCTATAACTGCTTTTTCTGTTTTGGCTATGTTACGTCTTTCTTCAAAGATACCATTGTCTAAAGTAGCTCTGCTCATGCCGATATTGTTGGATGACAACATAGTTGGAAAAATGACAAATCAAAGGCCTACAAGTTTTGATTCTGTTATTACTCAAAATAAAGTTTATTTGAGCAATTTCAATAATAGATATGATGATTTGCTACCTCAGGTTGTAAACGCTATATCTATTCTTTTGGACTTAAATTTAGTTTCCTTGTATGGAGAGTATGTCATTTCTGAGAATGCAGAAAAATACGAATCTATTTTGTCAAAATGTGACAGCAATAGATTGAAAAATATCTGTGCAGTCAGTTCAAAACTATTGAAGTTGGTTAAGGATTCAGATATAGTTAATGATTACCGTAAATTGAATATAGAGTTATGAAGCTTTACATCTCAAAACTATACATATGGTTTGATAAAGGGGTAAAACCTCGCATTATAACCTTCGAGAACAATAAGGTGAATGTTATTACTGGCAGTTCTTCTACCGGAAAGAGTAATATTTATGCAATCATAGACTATTGCTTATTGTCAGGAAGGTCGAATATTGTATTTCCTGTCATAAACGAGAACGCATGTTGGTATGGCATGGAGTTTCAGATAGGTGACAAGTTTTTTGCCATAGCAAGAAAGAAACCTACCGTAGATGTTGTGCCACCTGAACTATGGCTCCAGCATGAGCCTTTCGCTGAGCACTTCTATCCAACTGTAAATAATTCACATGTCAATGGCGCAAGACGAGAACTGAATAAAGCTTTTGGCTATAAATCAGATAATGAGATTTTTTATCGTTCATGCTTTGTTTTCAATGCCTTGACAGAAAATATATTAACTTCTCCATACGATTTTCTGAATTTTAAATTCTATGGTATCGACATGTTTGAAAACAAGGAAGAGCGTTGCAACTTTGTTGAATCTGTGTTAACTCCAGATGTTGAACAGTTTAGGAAGATAAATGAGGAACTTAAAGACTTACAGAAGAAAAAGAAGAAATTTGACAACTATAAAAGGAGGTTAGAAAAGAAAACGGATGGCTTTAATGAACTATTGGTAGAACTCGTCAATATGTGTATTGATGCACAATTATTGAAGGAGAATGTAAAAGAAAGTTCTGATGAAGATCAGATAGCTGCCTTGAGACGGATTTTGGAAGAAAATATGATTCCAAAAGAAAAAATGGACGAGTGTGATAAAGAATTTAAATCTTTACAGGAAAAGCATTCACAAATAAGTCTACAGTTGGCAAACATAAGTCGTGCCAGGAATGAACAGAAAGAATATATAAAGTCATTAGGGCTTGTTGAAGATTCTTTGAAACCAGTAGAAGTACTGTATGAAAAGATAAATGACCAAGGTGCCAATATGTGGACATCACATGTTGTTAGTTCTCTAAAAAGTTCATTGGCAAAAATATCATCAAATAAGCATCAGGCAGAAGTTTTGCCAATCGTTTCTGAACAAACGATACAAAGTTTGACTGCTCAGTTGAAATTTATAGAGGATAAAATGGAGATGATAACCAAGCAGAAGGGTTCTCTATATCAACAAGTGAACAACTTAAGACTAATTGGTTTTTTGGAGTCAAAAGTAGAAGAGTTGACACAACTTTGGCAGACTAAACAGAAAGAAGAATCGGAGGAGATTGAAATATTTGCTGAGGAAGATGCTCAGAGAATCTCTGTATTGGAGAAAGCAAAGGATGAGATAGAGCAAAAACAATTGAATATAATATCGGAGTTGAACAAGTGTATCCAACATATATTTGATGGTTTTAATTATATGGAGCATTATGAACACTGTTACACAAAATATGTGATAAAGCAGGAATGCCTTATGTTGAACGATGGCAAGTCTATATTCAATTATGATACCATTGGCAGCCAGTCAAACTACATGTTCCTACACCTTTGTTTCTTCTTAGGAATCCATCGTTATTTCTTTGAGAACTTGAATGTACGACATATCGGTCAGTTCTTGTTTATCGACCAACCGAGTATACCTTATTATGCTGGTTCAGAAAATGTAAAGACAACAGACAAGGAAAAGTTGCTTGATGCATTTGCCAGCATAAATAGTTTTATGAAGTATGTGATAGAAGAGAAGAAAGAACAGTTTCAAATAATTCTTGTAGAGCATGCACCTGAAACTTATTGGACGGGAGAGAACAACTTGGATTATTTTGTGACTAGGGAAACTTTTACAAGTGGTAATGCTTTGATACCAAAATATGTTATAGAGAAAAAAGAAGATAATGAAAATTAAAATAGGAAATATATGCCACATGATAGTGCATTATGTAGGCAATAAAAGCAGAGAAGAAGGTGTCTCCTTTTCAGAGAAAGAACTTGACTTCACAGACGTATCTGCGGATATAACATCAATGTTAGAAAAATCATTCGATGCAAAAGAACCATGTCATTTCTATTTTGAGAGTACATTGGCATTGAATCCGATATATACATTTGTAAAAACAATATTTGGTGATGTGTCAAGATTTCAAGAGCAATCAGAGTTTATTGCAAAAATTCTATACGAGAAGACTTCACATCCGATGACAAAATCAGGCGAGTTGAATATTATTTATCTGTCGGATTGTGAAATAGACGGCAAGAAGACAGATGCTATAGCTATGCTAAAGACAGAAAACAAGCAACCTGCTTATCAATATCTTCATACTGAACATGGATATGAGATACAAAAGTCAGAGGTTATTAGTTTTGCAAAGGTTGAGAAAGGTTGCTTGATATTAAATATTAATGAAAACAATGGTTATGTGGTTTTCTCTGTAGATAAGAAGTCAAAGGGTATTCAATCAAAGTATTGGAAAGACGATTTCTTGCATATTATGACCGATATCACATCTTACTCACAAACAAAGAACCTGCTGAACTCATGCAAGACTTTTATTGCTGATAATTATGCTGAGGATTCAAAGGTGGAAAAGGCTAATCTTATATCTAAGGTAAGAAAGATGTTGGAGCAGACAGAGACATTGTCAATCCATGAGTTTTCACAAGAAATATTTAGTGAGGACAATTTGGACAAGCAATTTGAAAAATACTTGTCGTCGAAAGATAATCCCTGTCGGATGCATGAGGAAAACATTCAGATAGAAAAGCCATTGGTGAAAAGGAAAAGTTCACTGCCTAAAACTACTCTATACCTTGACTCCAATTTTGAAATTAATATTTTGGGAGGTCATGATAATATAGTGCAGGGCTATGATGAGGCTGCTGGCATGAATTACTATCAGTTTTTCTATAATAAGGAAAAATAAAGTATTCTTCTTATTAGTTTGAGAAATGGTTCAAGAAGCTTATGTAGCCTTAGTCAATGTTTTTAAGGTTGCACTCTTGCAAAGTTCAAGAAATAAGTTTAACTTTGTATTTTAAAGTTTATCTGCTAAATAATTAAGGTTATGATACACGAAACGATACATATAAAGAACTTAGGACCTCTTGAAGACACTGGCGTTATCGATATAAAACCACTGACGGTATTTATTGGAAATTCAGCAAGTGGCAAGAGTACGCTCATGAAGGCTCTTGTATTGATGCGCTACATATTCAAACGCCTTTCTATCAGAGCTTATTTTCAAAACTCGCATATAGAAGAGAATGTTATAAACTTTAGATTCAGGGATTTGCTGCGTGATAATATGAGTGTACTGGTTACTGCGGATACATACATTCATTATGTTGTTACTATAAATGGGAATTCGTATTCTGTAAGTTATTCAGGTGGCAAGTTGTCTTACAATGCTATAATACCAAATGAGGACTTATGCTTCTTCAAAGAAGTGTGGGTGGCAGAATCAAGAAGTGCAATAGCCCCACTGTCAAGTCAAGGTACATTAGCAAAAAACGCTTATTTAGGTTTTTTCTTTAATGAAACATTCACTGAATTTGACAATGCTACTGATGCCATAAAGCATTTTGACTTGAACTACATAGGTTTGGACATGAATGTGGAACGTGGAGGCAACAACCAGAAGAAATTCATACTCAATCCTAAAGACAAAAATTACTCTTCGTTTGAACTTCGACATGCGTCTTCAGGTATACAGACAACTGCGCCTTTAATAGCCATGATGAACTATTATGCTCAGGCTTTTGACTTTAAGTCGGCTCAGAAGCGTAGCATCATTGACCTGTTGTTTGAAAAGAACCTTACCACTCAGTATCGCCCAGAAATGGAACTTACAGATATGCCAAAATATGTACACATACATATAGAGGAACCGGAATTGAGTCTTGACCCAACATCTCAGATTCAGTTGTTGAACGAGATTATACGGTTGGCGTTCTATTCAAAGGTCGACGACCGTGAAATAGGATTGGTACTTGCTACACATAGTCCATATATCATTAATTCTCTGAATCTGTTGATGAAGGCTCACGATTGCAAGACGGATATTGACGGTGCACATGTAGGCTATGATGATTTGTCGGTATATCAAATTGAATCGGGAGGTGTGGTTGACTTGAAAGTAAAAAACATTCACTACGTCAACACGGATAGACTCTCAGAGGATATCAATAACATATATGATAAATACCAAGAATTAAAGCAGTTGCAAAATGAAGAAACTCTTGGAAAATGACCTTCCTGCGTTTTATGGCGTAGGAAGAAGATGTATATGTGATGAAAAAATAACGAGTTTAAGCGAATTTGACCTTACAGAGGATGATACACAATTTGTTGTTGATTACAAAAAGGGGTATGCGTCTTTTTGTGGCAATCCGTTTAACTTGAGTGTAGTCAATTATGATACATATATTGGCAAATATACAGGTACAAAAATCGCTGATGGTAGGCGCAGATGTGACTTTATCCTGACAGATACTGACACTAATAATATTATTGTTTTGTGCGAGGTGACAAGTTCTATAGGTGGAATAGAAAATCTATCTCGTCCTATTGAAAAGACCAAAAAAGATGGAACAAGAACTGTTGTTTTTCCAAAGGGAAAATATCAAAAAGTAGAACTTCAACTCTATCAAAGCTTGGAAACGATAACTGAGGTACCATCAATATCGTCGTATATAAGCAACAAGAAAAGAAAGGTATGTTTAATGTCATACCTCATAAAACGAACAGAGAACAATGCTATTAATGCTTTCAACAGAAATCGATTGATGGAAGCAGAGGAGGCTGGCGAAAATGGCGCACAGATAAGTTGTCCACAAATAGAACAGTTTGGCTTTGATTATTATAGAATAAGTCATGACTATTCTTTCAAAATAGACAACAACAGTAAATAATAATAAAATCCCCATCCGAATGGCGGCATAAGCGCAGAGCGATACTGCGGTGGGGAACTTCACTTTGATTTTATTTTTATTACGACATGCTGTATGGGTTTTGATGCTCATACGGCAGCATATTGTATTCTTTATATTCAAGCAAAAATTTTATTATGCAAGACTACGGATTGGTGTCGATCATCACTCCCACTTGGGCGTGTGCTGATTTTATAGCTGAAACAATCAAGAGTATACAGGCACAGACTTACCAGAACTGGGAACTTCTTATTCAAGACGATTGTTCTAAGGACAATACGTTGGAGGTTGTTAAGCCTTTTATGGAGGCTGACAAGCGTATCAAGTATGAATGTAACCCAGAGAACTCTGGGGCTGCAATAACCCGAAACAATGCTTTGCGTAGGGCAAAGGGCAGGTGGATTGCTTTCCTTGACTCGGATGACTTGTGGTTGCCTGAGAAATTGGAGCATCAGCTGAAGTTTATGGTGGAGAATGGCTATGCTTTCTCTTATCATGAATATACTGAGATGAGTGAGGATGGCAAAGACTTGGGCGTGTATGTGTCGGGAATAAAGAAAGTGAGCAAGTTGGCTATGTTTATGTGCTGCTGGCCAGGATGTCTGGCTGTGATGTACGACAGAGAGCGGATAGGACTGGTGCAGATAAAGGATGTACGTAAGAATAATGATACGGCTCTATGGCTAAAGGTTGTTAGAAAGGCTCCTTGCTATTTGCTGAAGGAGAATTTGGCAAGGTATCGCCGACGTAAAGTAAGCATTACTCCTAAGCCATTGTGGAAACGCATTTGGGCACATTATCCTTTGTTTCATGTGGCAGAAGAAATGAATCCATTGATGGCTACATTCTGGACATTGATGAATGTTGTGGGTAATGGATGGAAGAAAATGTGGTATGTGAAGAAACAATGAGAGAAAACACTATGGACAAGTCTTCCAAAACATTATTGCGATTGCTTGACATTGCTATAAACGGAAATGTGAAGGAGATTGATGATAACGTGGACTGGCGGAATGTCTTGATTCTTGCACAAAAGCAAGGCGTGCGTGGGTTGGCGTATGAGGCTTTGGAATTGTTGAAGCAGGAGGATGCTGATTGTACTTGCTTTCCTGATCGCACGACTTTGATGCAATGGTATGCACAGACTGCTTTTGTGGAAAAGATGTTTGTGCAACATGTGGCTTTGGCTAAGGATGTTGTAGAACTTTGGAAACAGCATGGCATAAAGACTGTTGTCTTCAAGGGACTGGCTCACAGCCGTTATTATCCAAAACCGGAGCATAGGGAGTTTGGCGACTTCGACTGCTACTTGATTGATGCTTATGGCGAGTGTGCTTATAGGCAAGGCAATGAGGTGGCGCGGAAGAAGGGCTTGTTGGTGGATGATGGTTGGTATAAGCATTCGCATATTGCTTATAAGAAACTGACCATTGAGAACCATCAGTATTTTACTTCAGCTCGTCGCGGTGGAACGGATTTGGCTTTGCATAAATATATTGTTGAGGCTATAGGCAACGGGAATAAACTGGAAAGACTTGACGGAGCGGAGATTTATGTGTTGCCAGTTGAGGCAGAGGGATTGTTTATGCTCTATCATTCGCTGACGCATTTCTTGGTGGAAGGTATCAATTTAAGGCATTTTGCAGATTGGGCTTGCTGGATAAAGGCTAATCAAGACAAATTGGAATGGAGTGAGTTTTATCCATTATGCAAGCGATTTAGACTGGACGGATTTGCTGATGTTTTGAATACCATTGCTGTGAAGTATCTCGGCGTAGAACTACATGATAAATCGATTTTTGCAAATAGTGAATTTGCTGAACGGACAATAGATAGTGCTTTGTTTGACGATTCTTCAATTTATAATCGTGGTAAGGGACAATGGTACGAGCGTTTGCATGTTATTGGCAATGCTTTCAGATATTCATGGAAATTCAGGGATGTGGCACACTATAGTATGATTGGCTATGTGTGGCAGTTTGTGTATGGATTCTTAAGAAGAAAAGAGTAACGTTTTAATTAAACTAAATTCATATTATGACAATGAAATTGCGTAATGTGCCTTTCTCTCCGCCTGATATGACGGAGGCAGAGGCTGCAGAGGTGCGTGATGCCATTTTGTCTGGTTGGATTACAACCGGACCGCGCACAAAGAAGTTAGAGAAAGAAGTAGCTGAGTTCGTTGGTGTGCAGAAGGCTGTATGCCTTAATTCGCAGACTGCTTGTGGTGAAATGGCTCTGAGACTGCTGGGCGTTGGTGAGGGCGACGAGGTGATTGTGCCTGCCTATACCTATACAGCAAGTGCTTCTATTGTGGAGCATGTGGGTGCCAAGTTAGTGTTTGTAGATGTGCAGAAGGATTGCCTTGAGATGGACTATGAGGCAGTGGAGAAGGCTATCACTCCTAATACTAAGGCTATCATTCCAGTTGACTTGGCTGGTATTCCTTGCGATTACGACAGACTGTATAGTATCGTGGAGGGCAAGAAGGAGATGTTTACTCCTAAGACCGATTTGCAGAAGATGCTTGGTCGTATTGCCATTTGCTGTGATGCCGCTCATGCCTTTGGTGCTTCGCGCAAGGGAAAGATGGTGGGAGCGATTGCCGATTTCTCATCTTTCTCGTTCCATGCTGTGAAGAATCTTACTACAGCTGAGGGTGGCGCCTTGTCGTGGAACTTGCCTTTCGGTAACGAGAAGGTGGTGAAGGTGCTTGACAAGAACGTAGACAATGCTTTTAGTGGTGTGCCTGAGATTGAGGGTGAGACTTGGAATGAGAATCTTTACCGCAAGGCACAGTTGTTGAGTCTGCATGGTCAGAACAAAGATGCTTTGGCTAAGACTAAACTCGGCGCTTGGGAGTATGACATCATCGGCACGTGGTATAAATGTAATATGACTGACGTGGTGGCTGCTATCGGACTGGTGCAGATGCAACGTTATAAGGGTATGCTGGAGCGCAGACGCAAGATGATTGAGCGTTATGACGAGGCTTTGAAACCTTTGAACGTGGCTGTGCTGAACCATTATGACGAGGAGCATACTTCATCGGGACACTTGTATTTGGTTCGCCTGTTGGGTAAAACACGAGAAGAAACGAACAAGGTGATTGAAAAGATGGCGGAACGTGGCATTGCTACAAATGTTCACTACAAACCACTACCCATGATGACGGCCTATAAGAAGTTGGGTTTCGATATCAAAGATTTTCCTAACGCTTATAATATGTTTGTTAATGAGGTTACTCTGCCGTTGAACACTAAGATGACAGACGAGGACTTGGAGTATGTTATAGAAAATTTCGTAGAGATATTATCTGAATTGTAAACATTAATTATCAAAGGCCTGAAGATGAAGGTAATATCTTTATCTTCAGGCTTTTTTTTACCCTAAAAGTATGAAAAGATTATTTGACATAGTAGCTTCTGGATGTGGATTAATTGTTTTGAGTCCTTTGTTTCTAATATTGGCTATTTGGATAAAACTAGATTCTAAAGGTCCTGTCTTTTATCGTCAGGTGCGTGTGGGGCGCAGAAATAAGGATTTCAGAATATTCAAGTTTCGTTCTATGCGTGTAGGAGCAGATAAGGGTTCTTTAGTGACCATTGGTGGGCGTGATCCTCGTGTGACACGTTCGGGATATTATATTCGTAAATATAAGTTTGATGAACTGCCACAGCTTATAAACGTGTTTATTGGAGATATGAGTTTGGTTGGTCCTCGTCCTGAGGTGCGCCATTATGTGAATTACTGGACAACAGAACAGATGCACGTTTTGGATGTTCGTCCTGGCATCACCGACCCTGCAAGTATCAAGTTCCGCAATGAGAATGAACTGATGGAGAAGGCAGCAGATCCTGAGGATTACTATATCAATGTGATTATGCAGGAGAAGATAAAGCTGTACTTGGAGTATGTGAAAAACAGCTCATTTTGGTATGATATCAAACTTATTTTCCAAACATTTAAGGTTATTGTCACAGAACGATGAAAAGATTAATGTCTGCCATTTGGAAATTCTGTAGATATCTATTTGTACCAAGAAGGGCAAATCGTCTACCTAACAATGAATGATTATGATATTTGATAAAGACTTTTTGGGTAAGCTCTTTGAGCAAGCCACAATAAATCCTCGCTTACGCCAGAACTTTGATTTGCGCACATCATCGGCTGATACCAGCCAGCGTATGCTGAACGCGTTGCTGCCTGGAACAGTGGTGCCCATCCATCGGCATGAAGATACAACAGAAACGGTTGTCTGCTTGTGCGGGAAAATGGATGAAGTGATATATGAAGAGGTATTGACATACGAGAAGGATGCACCTAAAGCCTTGCCTATGGCTATAGATGCACAGAATGTAACCCGTAAGGTGGATTATCGTGAGGTGCAGCGCATACGCCTTTGTCCTGCCGAGGGCAAATATGGATGCCAGGTGCCGAAGGGGGCATGGCACACGGTAGAGGTGATAGAGCCGAGCGTGATATTCGAGGCTAAGGATGGGGCGTACAAAGGATAAATGAAGAGCTGTTAATGGATGTGTAGTCAAGTTTACAGAATAGGAAAGAGAAATGTAGTATTAAATAGTTAATAATAACTCAAAATATATAGGCACTTGCAAAAGTGCCTATACAAAGGGCTATGCCCTAAATTGAGTACTAACCTTCAATGATATGAGTTAAAACCTCATCAATTCAGAAAAGTGAGAAAAATCTTTGTGATGTAAAATATAAATATTACCTTTGTTTTAAACAATAAAGACTATATATATGAACGCCACAGAGTGTATAAAAAAGCTGTCTCCAGTCTTGTTTTGGGATATAGACAAGTCGCAGGCAGACATGGATAAGTTTCCTTCTTTTTTTGTGCAAAGAGTTTTGGAGTATGGCAACTGGAATGATTGGAAATTACTATTATGCTATTATGGAAAAGATAGAATCGTAGATATTTGTAAGAATCTACGTTCACTCGATTCCAGATGCCTCTCATATATATGTGCCATTTCAAACACAAGAAAGGAGGAATACAGATGTTATCGTATGAAACAGTTGAACCAAGGACATTGGAACTTTTAAAGTTCTTGATGCAAGAGCCAGCTTTCAATGACATGAGACTTCCTTAAATTGAATACTAAGATGTGGGTGGGTTAAGAAACACACATGTCTCACCCCATCACCACGTCGAGCACCATCATCAGCACAAAGCCGATGGCAAAGCCTATGGTGCTGAGATTGCTGTGCTGGCCGCTTGAGGCTTCGGGTATCAGCTCTTCTACCACTACGTAGAACATGGCTCCGGCTGCAAAGGCGAGTAGGTGGGGGAGGGCGGGCGTAAGAAATGTGGCAAGCATGATAACGGCCATGGCCCCAATGGGTTCAACCACTCCACTTAATGATCCTAACATGAACGACCTCCAGCGGCTGTTGCCCGCTGCCCGCATGGGCATAGAGATAATGGCACCTTCAGGGATGTTCTGAATGGCTATGCCTAATGATACTGATAGGGTGCTGGCTAATGAAATGTGGGCAGCACTGCTTTCGGCACCTGCAAACACTACGCCTACGGCCATACCTTCGGGCAGATTGTGTATGGTTACGGCAAGGGCAAGCATGGCGGTCTTTGAAAGGTGCGACCGTATGCCTTCGGGCTTGTCGGTTCCGATATGAAGGTGGGGTGTTAGCTCGTCGATGAGCAGCAGAAAGCCTATGCCCAAAAGGAAACCTACGGCTGCAGGCACTACGGCCCATTTGCCGCTATCGGCTTCCATCTCCATTGCTGGTATGAGCAATGACCACACAGAGGCTGCCACCATTACGCCTGAGGCAAAGCCTAATAACGACTTCTGCAATTGAACCGACATCTCGTCTTTCATCAAAAAGACGAAAGCCGAGCCAAACATCGTTCCTAATAGCGGAAGCAGAAGTCCGATAATCATTATGGTTGTCATTTCTGTCATCATCTTCCTTTCATTTATCTTATGCAAAGATAATGCAAACCGAGAGCAGAGATACAAGCTTGCTTGTGATCTATGCCGAGGTGCAGCTTATCTTATGCAAAGATACTATTTATTCATCAATTTTGCAATACCTAAAAATGATGTGTTTTAGCGTATACGGATAGGAGGCGTTGCAATTTATTAACTTAAAAAATGTTGGTTCCCTTTTGTTAAAAATAAAGTTTATATTACTTTTACATCCGTTTTTAACTGATTTAAGGTTTTAATTGATCCTTTGTATAGATCGTATAAAGACAGTTTTTAGGATAATGTGTATCCTTGATATTTGAATTTATAAACGCTTTTTTAACAAAATGAAATCAAAGATTTATCAGTTGATGCTCCTTTCTGGCGCATTGACAGTCTCATTTGTGGCTCAAGCAGCCGACGTTAACAACAAGATTATTGTAAATGATGACAACGGACGTGTTGTCTCTTCTGTAAACAATAGCGGTGACGAAAAGAAAAATACCGATGCCAATGTTTATGGACATGTGAAAGATGCCAAGACGGACGAACATCTTCCTTTTGTTATTGTGCAAGTGAAAGGAACAACTATCGGTACCACGACCGATAATACAGGTCATTTCTTCCTGAAAAACTTGCCTGAGGGTACGCTCGTTATCGAGGTTAAATACATGGGTTATACTACTCAAAGCAAGAGTATAACCATTAAACAAGATACCAGCAAAGAACTGAATTTTAGTCTTTCACCAAGCGACATGGATCTTGACGAGGTGGTTGTTTCGGCCAATAGAAACGAAACCAAACGCCGACTGGCACCAAACTTGGTGAACGTGATTGGTGAAAAGTTGTTTGACATCACACAGAGCACTTGTCTGGCACAAGGGCTCAACTTTCAGCCTGGTGTGCGCACCGAAGACGACTGCCAAAACTGTGGCTTCACCCAGGTGCGCATTAATGGTCTTGATGGTCACTACTCTCAAATCTTGGTCGATTCGCGTCCTGTGTTTTCTTCGTTGAACGGCGTTTATGGTTTGGAGCAGATACCTACCAACATGATTGACCGCGTAGAGGTGGTTCGTGGTGGTGGCTCGGCCCTCTTTGGCGCGTCGGCCATTGGTGGAACTATCAACATCATCACCAAGGAGCCTATCCGCAATTCGGCTTCCTTCGGACACACCTTTATGTCGCAGGGCGGAGCCAATTCGTTTGATAATGTAACGATGGGCAATGTGTCGCTGGTAACCGATGACAACAAGGCTGGCGTGTATGCTTATGGGCAGACGCGCACTCGCCAAGGTTATGACCATGATGGTGATGGATACACCGAGGTGCCAGAGCTGAAAAGCCAAACATTTGGGCTCAACTCTTATCTTCGTCTTAGTCCTTATTCAAAGTTGAGTCTTCAGTATCACGGCATCCACGAGTTTCGCCGTGGCGGAAACATGCTCGACCAAATAGCCCACAAGGCTAATGTTACAGAACAGGTAGAGCATGACATTCAGGGTGGTGGACTTACATACGACTTCTTTTCTCCTGATGAGAAAAACCGATTGTCGGCTTATTTTTCGTTCCAAACCACAGCCCGCAATAGTTATTATGGTGGTATAGGATAGGGTACTGAAGAAGACATTGAAATGGCTGAAAAGGCATACGGCACCACACACAATCTTACTTACGTGGCTGGTACGCAGTATGTTCACTCGTTTGACAAACTGCTCTTCATGCCTTCTGACCTTACTCTTGGCGTTGAGTATAACTTTGATGGATTAAAGGATGTCATCCTTGGTTACGATCGCCACTTTAAGCAAGATGTGCGCATAGGTAGCTTCTTCTTCCAAAATGAGTGGAAGAACAAACAGTGGAGTTTCCTTTTAGGTGGTAGATTGGACAAGCATAACTTGATGAATCATGTTATCTTCTCGCCTCGTGCCAATCTTCGTTTCAATCCTACCGAGAATGTGAACCTGCGCCTTACCTATGCTGGCGGTTTTCGTGCCCCTCAGACTTTTGATGAAGACCTGCATGTGGGTGTAGTAGGTGGCGAGCGACTGGTTACGGTATTGGCCGATAATCTGAAGGAGGAGCGTTCAAACAGTTTCAGCCTCTCTGCCGATTTGTATCATAAGTTTGGTTCGGTTCAAACCAACTTGTTGATTGAAGGTTTCTATACCGACTTGAACAATGTGTTTGCTCTTCGACAGCTCGACCAGCCCGATGCTCAGGGCAATACCGTGCAAGAACGTTATAATGCCTACGGCGCTAAGGTGCTTGGCTTGAACATAGAGGGAAAGGCCATGTTCAATCGTTGGTTCACGCTTCAAGCTGGCCTTACCTTGCAGCAGAGCCATTATGATGAGGCGATAGCATGGAACGATGAGGTGCCAGAGCAGAAGTATAAGAAGATGATGCGTACCCCTAACACGTATGGCTATTTTACAGCTACGTTCACTCCGCTGAAGCGTTTCACGGCTTCTGTTACAGGCAATTATACAGGCAGCATGCTCGTTGGCCATTCGGCAGGTTCGGGGGGAGAGAAGCCTGTGGCTGTGAACACGCCAAGGTTTATGGAGGTGAACATGAAGTTGGCATACGATTTCCCCTTATACAAGTATTTCACCCTTCAGGTGAATGGTGGTATTCAAAACATAACCAACGCTTACCAGAACGACTTTGACAAGGGATGGAATCGCGACTCAAGTTATATCTATGGTCCTTCTCTTCCAAGAAGCTATTTTGTTGGGGTAAAGGTAAGCTACTAAGCCTTACTGTTACACCTTATATATAATATGCCGCATATTTGTCATGTTATACATTTTAGAATGTATGCTGGCAGATATGCGGCATCTTTATTTTTACTGCTTCAAGTTAGAGACCTTGTCAAGTGGTAATCCGGTCATTTCGGCAACAAGAGCAGCAGCCATGCCCTTGTCAAGCATCTTTTTAGCCACTTCCACAATCCCTTCTGCTCGCCCTTCTGCTCTTCCTTCAACAAGGCCTTTTGCAAGACCTTTTGCAAGTCCCTCTGCTTCTCCTTCAGCATATTTCTTTTTCTCCGCTGTTCTTATGGCGTTCACTATATCGCGGTATGCATTCATGCTGTCTTCATATAACTTTTGGTCTTGCTTATTGAACTTCGCTATTTCTGCTTGCTCAAAAAGTCGGGTGAAGACACGCTCCTGAAGCGCTGCTGGGCGTTGCATCAACTTGGAGAGGTTCTTCAACACATACATCCATTTGTCGTACATGGTTACGAGTTCCGTTTCTTTTTTGTCAAACTTAGGAATCTCTACATAAATATATGTCAGCTTGTCGTAGAACACTTCGTGCGTGTCTACCTCCATCAACTTCACTTCATGGTGCCAACGTTTAGCGTTTTCAAGACCATCTGCAAAATTGAAATTTAGCAGACCAATGGTGTAGACGGGGTTGAGATGGAAATCCCAGTCGCCTCCTCGTTGTGCCTGTTCGCGAATGGGAAACGTTGAATAGTAGATGGTGCGGTCTTTGAAAAATTCCTGGTACACGTTCTGCATCTCTACAATAAACTTTTCGCCTTTGTCGTTCTCGCAATACACATCGAAGATGGCGCGACGGGCATCAACACGGTCACCAAGTTGTTCCGAGTTGAGGTAAGTGACATTCTGAACATTTTGTTCGCCATGGAACATCGCGTTCAAGAAGCTAATAAGCAATTCTTTGTTAAACTCAGAGCCAAACAAGCGCTTAAAGCCGAAGTCGGTATGTGGGTTGATGTATTTGTCTATCATAGTGCCGCTTTTTACATTTATTCTCAGCAAATATACAGCTTTTTTGTTAATTCACAAACTTAGTGAGCGATAATATTTCTCTAATCTTAAAAATGCTCAGTTCTTATTCTTGAATATCTTTCAGATTTGCAGGATTATAATGAGCAAGTTTTTCTATTGCCGTAATGGTAGATGTTGGCAAGGAAGGAATGTTATTATTAACACAGAAATCGCTGATAGTGGCTGTTGCCTCTTTAGGGGTGTATTTGGGGGATTTGAATGATAATTTCTTTTCTACATATTCTTTTTCTGTGATATAAAGTTCGGTAATCACATGTATGAGTTGCTGACGCTTGTCTTTTTTATGAGAGAAGAGATAGCTGTTGTCTGTTTTTTGAAAAAGTAAGTCTTTGAATGAGTAATAGTCTTCACGACTTATCTGATAGGCTTCAACTACATGGTCGTATGTATCTACTTTATTATACCCAAAGAGTTGATGTGTCAAACTCTTGTAAGTGGGAAGTTGGTTGATTTCAATCTGACAGATGTTGAGGGTGCTGTCTGTATGTATCGTCCCTATCGTTTGTTGATTTAGCTGAACAAGCTGAGTGTCTAACGAATCTTTTATTTGATAGTTTTTTCGATACTGTTCAATGAGAGTTTTTCCTTCTGGCCAAGGGCGGAATGTTCCGTTGTCGCTAACCATAAAGGCGCGTTTCTTATCTTCTGCAACGAGTTGGCTGTTGTGAAGATTTCTCTTTGAATAGGAGAAGAGGTCTGTTTTCCCATTTTTCAAGTTGATATAATATACAACAATACCGTCGTTGTAGTATTTCATAATCGAGTCGTTGGTTTGATAGCTGCGATAATATCCCTTAAGCCTTACATAATACGGGCGTGTTCCTGTTACGTTTACATCCTGTAGTTTTACTATTTTAGTAAAATGACTCGGCATTTTCTCTTTCTCATTTTGTGCCATAAGGCAAGTGGGGAGTAATAATAAAAAAAGAATAAAATATGTCA
>ULZA01022552.1_pt1 | contig 27225 bp, 18 predicted proteins | sample 1962681 | NCBI WGS metagenome assembly ULZA01 (sample SAMEA4835877, study PRJEB28245) | human gut metagenome | biome: gut microbiome; material: fecal sample | place: Denmark | collected 2008 | reverse complement strand
TGCACTGTTAATGCCGTTCGTTCGATAGAACTGAATATCATATTGATTTTTCTCGGCAGAATTCACTTTCATAGTTGCAGTGGCTATGCCAGAACTGTCCTTTGAAATAATCAGATCATAAGTGTTTTTAAACCATGTGCTGATATCAACATATTTCGTGTTCCATGTCAGTGTGACAGTACCCTCGCCGCTGCCTGACAGGCGGTAGTTGAAGCCGTCAAGATCTTTAGGCGAGGTAGCATTGTCGATGAATGTGCCTGTCCATGTTGCTGATGTGTTATTATTTATATAGATAACGCCAAGCTTTGCGGAGAGCGGTTTCAACTCAGCCTGATTTGTAGGAGTGGCTGTCACTCTCATGTATATGTCAGACTTTGTGAGCTGTGACTTATCAAAAGTCAGCACAAATTCATGCTTGTTGAAATCGTCAGCCATAAGTTTCAAAAGTGAAAACTCTATTTTTGAATTGCTTCCAAAAGTCTTTTTTTCACCATTATATTCAACTGAGTATTTTGCAGTTTCTTCTCCGGTAACGACATTTCCGTTGCTGTCCACAAGCTCTACTGTCAAAGTGTATGTGATATCCTTGTCATTATGCTTTATCAATGTTTGCGGATAGTTGCACACATTGACTGTCACACAAGGCGAGTTTTCCATACTGCTAAAAGTTATCGTCCTTGGAAGATCATTTTCATCTGTTGTAAGATAATTAGATGAAAACAGCATGCCAGCTCCCTTTTGTGTGGACACAACTCGCTTTACACTTGAAACGCTGGTATAAGCCGCCAGGACGCCAATAGTACTGAGTGCGGCTGCCGCAAAAGCTATCCATATTGCAAGCCACGATCTTTTAAGCTTTTTTATAAATTTGTCTTTCATAACAGCCACCCTCCTCTCTATTTTGTGATTTATTACTTTCTCTGAACTGTCAGGTAGACCATATCAGTTTCTTTATTGTTTTGGACGTTTTTATTCCATTTTACTCTTATTATAAAATAATCGCAAAACGGATCTTTATTGTCAATTACCGTCAGTGTATCCGATTGCCAATAAAGTGCTTCGGAATTTTTCTGAACATTGCCGTAGCTGTCATAAGACTTTTCGTGAAGTGTGCTGTTAGCAAGTATCTCCGAGCCTTGCTGATTGAGATAATGTCCCGAGATCTTATTGCCGTCTATTTTGTAATAAAACGTTTTATTCTCTTCATCTGAAACATAAACGACAGCTTCTGATTTTTCAGTTTCACTGACGCTTTTCGCACGATATATCTCATACTCAAAAGGGATATTCGTTGTATGTGCAAGCTGTATTTGATATTGTTGCACGTCTGCCCCGCCTATGCCGAAAACAAAGTCTTTATAACTGTCGTTCTCAACATCTATATCTGCCATTTCAAGATTTGCCACAGATTCTTTATTTCCTGCTGTGATATAAAGCTGAGTAGGGGCATTTATTTTTGTTGTAAGAGCAATAGAACGTTTGTGAGTAAACCACGCATAAACAGGCAGTGCCACAAGCAGTACCACTGAGATGGATACTGCTATGACTAGCTGGAGCTTCTTCTTTTTTTCTAATTTTCTGAATTTTCCAAAAATGCTTTTTGTCATAATTTTCTCCTGAAAATGCCTGCTTATTATGAATTTATAAAGCCTGTTTCTATTTTTGCGTTTGTGTAAACAACATAGTCGCTTGAGGTAGTTCCATTAACAACTGAGTTGTTATCATTAAGCAATACCGCGGTAAGCTCAACTCTATAGTTCGCATAGGTAAGTCCCTGCTCCTCAAAAGCCTTGCCTGTTTTTACTGTAAATTTCGTAACGGCTGTGTTTTGTTCTTCGCCATTATAGTCAGTGGTAAAAACGCACTCCTTGCCATTCAGACCACTGCTTGATGCGGCGTTTTCCAAAGTAAAGCTACTGAGATATTTGCTAATATCGTTTGTCTGCTTATAATCGCCACTATTGTCCTTAACATACAACCTCATTGTATACTGTATTTTTTTGCCACTGTCCTTTGTTGATCGACTCAAAGCAGACAGATCATAGATAGCATTTGCTGTTATTGCCATTTCTTCTGTATTCATATCTTTGGCATTGATACCAAGCTGCGAAAATGGTGAATCCTTCGACTCAAGAACTGTTGACTCTGCAACGTTATAGTTTAGCTGTGCCACCGTCATTGCCTTTCTATAGTAGCGTCTGGCAGGCATAACTCCACTTGCAGAGATAGAGCTGTTCTCAATATTGTTCTGGCTATATGCAACATATGACGACGCATTTACGCCTATACCGGTTTTGGTATCACCGTCCTTACGCTCAGGAAACTGATCTATGATCCCTGCAGTACCATAAGTTAAGCTGATATCAGCCTTGACAGTTATAGAACCATTTGCGTCACTATTGATATAATCGTAGACCGAATCGGGATACATCAGCATATAGCTGTCTTTAGCTTCTGAAAGTGTCTCAGTCTTGCTTATTTTTGCGTTTGATAACTCTGTGTCTGAACTATTTAAAATGCTGTAATCAACATTCACCGAAGTTCCTGCAATGATCTTTGCATTAGCTCCCGCATCGTTTTCATCAAAGTTCTTCATAGAGAATTTAAACGCCTGATACATATTGAAATCGTCACTCTTATAGCCATTAAATGTATCTCTAAGGCTCGGATCAATGCTTATCTTTGACGTCATTGTCGCACGAACAAAATTATTTGACGCTGTTATCTCCTCTGGGTCATGAGCCGTCACACTTACTAGCTGTGTAAAAAAGTTTGCAATAACATATGCGCCAGTGTCATTATTTGTCACTTGGACAAGGTTTGTAGGAATATTGCCATTGAGCTTTCTTGGCTTATTACCGCTATAATAATTCACAAAGTTTTTGATGACTTTTTTGTGCTTCCCGTTTCCGGAATATTGATAGTGAGATAATAGTTCTCGCTTATTATCATTTCGTCATTATCATTTTTTGGTGTATCACTATTCGCTGAAACAGTTATCTTATAAGTGACTGTTTCATTCTCACCAGCAGGTCTATAATACTTGCCGTCGCTTGTTTTTACAGTAGCTGTAGCTTCATCAGCAGCCTCAACAAGTGTTCCGTCAGATGATTCTTTAGCTGTTACCGACGCATATCTTAACAGTACATCATTCATTGTAACCGGTTTAAAGCCACTTATATTTGTCAAGTCAAGCTCACCAGTTGTTTTATTAAACTTAGCATCACTTGCGGTAGAATGATAAGTCTTGTCATTGTTATTTGCATCAACAAGAGTTAGCTTTGTATCATCGGTAAGCACACCACTGTCAGTGGCACTATCACCAATAAGATAAAGCTTTTTGTCAAAGCTCCAAAGCAGACTGTCACCGTTATTGAGCATTTTTTCCCATTCGTTAGCAGATTTGTAATAGGAATACTTAAAATAAGTAGTAACAGGTGCATCAAAGCTCTCAAAAGCAAGCTTTGTTTTATCCGTATAGTGAGAATGGTTATAGTCTGTGCCTGAGATAACGTAAGATTGGAAGCTGAAATCAAGCACCTTTCTTACAAAAACAGGAATATGAAGTCTAAGAGCAGTTTTGTCACTTCCCGTTGGGTCGATATAATCAAGAGTAATGACAGTAAATCTGTTTGTGCCGTCATTGTCATACTGACCGTCTGTGACCTTGAAATATCCTGTCTTGCTGTTAAACGTAAGAGTGCTTTTGTCTGATTTTTTCAAAACGTCGTTATCATACACATAAGTTGCTGTGCTTACATTCATAAGATCTGTTGTTTTCAGCTTATTTGAACTGCTGTCGCAAACATCACAATTTGTCAGAACTGAGATATACTTTGCGAGCATTTGTGTGATATTCAACGATGAGTTATCATCTATAAGCAAAACTGGAAGATCGTTCAGCTCCTGAACATCAAGCTCAGAGGCCTGACGAAATGTTGTAAGCTTTGAATTAGCCAGATCCTCTGCATATGTCTTTATGGTACTGTTTATGCCATAGGATTTTGTCGTTGTGCCATTCGTATAAGAAGCAGCGTCACTAATGATAGTCTGCATATTTCCGCCAACAAAATCACCTGCGAAAGTCTTACCGCCGACAGGAACGCTTGGGTTTATATTGACATAAGGTGAATAGATATCAACGTGTGAACTGCTTCCCTCACCGATATTTTGAGTATTATTCTGAACGCCGTTATAGTCAGTATGAACTGCGGTAAAGTTGGTAGGTGCTTCTGAATTATTATACTGTATATCAGGTAAACAATCCGTGTTATTTACCGATACTCCAATAAATTTAGATGATAGATTTTCATCCTTGTTCCAACCTATCAAGTTAGAAACAGATACGCTATTGTTGCCTCTTACATAGCCTAATTTATTTATGAGAATATCATAAGCATAAGTGCTGCCGCCGTCATTATGACCGATCACACCGCCTGCACCTGCGCCCTTGGACTTATCTTCTGCTGACAGAGTAACATTGTTGACTTCACAATCAGTTATCTTCAGATCACCGCTTGTTTTAATGCCAACATAACCTCCGATACCTGCATCACCAGTTTTAGCGGTTGGTATACCTATCGTTGCATTTTTTACAGCAGACTTTGATATGGTCACAGCCGCATTCTGTGTGCCGACCATTCCGCCTGAACTTGTATAGCCATAAACACCGCAAGCTGATGTTTCAGATGTTTCTCCATAGTAACAGTCATTGATAGACAACTGGTTTTTGTTTATTCCAACGAATCCACCAGCATTACTACCATAAACATCGACGCTGACGCTTGTGTTTGTTATTGTGCATGCTCCGTTAGACAGTCCTATAAGACCGCCCTCGTTCATTGTCTGGGTTGCAAGGGGTTTATTGTCTTTTTTTGAACCGATAAAGCTGTCTTTATTATAGGCTGTAAGCTGAACATTGCTTATTGTCGTTTTGATATTTGCATTGCCTGCGATTCCACCTACGCCAAACCAAGTTTTTGTGCCTTTATCAAGATTAGCAAATTCAACTTTATTAATTTTTATCTTAGAATCCTTAACAGCGAATTCGTTGCCTTTCTGAGAATTTCCCACAAGACCGCCTGTTTCAAATCCGCCATACACATAAACGCCACTGTTTTCAGACTTAACGTTACTTATATTGATATCATTTGTTGACTTTCCTATAAGTCCTCCCACAGTATATGCACCATATATTTCAAGATCGGTCAATGTTATTCCGCTAAACTTGCAAGAACTCTGTACTCCGCCAACAATACCACCTGTAGAAAGGTCTTCATTAACATACGATTGTCCATCGTTGTTATACGTCTTAACGCTCATCTTGCCGGAAAGCTTAAGGTTTTTTACAGTTAAAGCATACGTTGAACAGTTTATCAACCCAACTCCTTTTACGGAGGCAAATGCGGTACGATATTTATAGTTATCCACATCTTGAAATTCAATAGTGCTACCGCTCTTGTTATCCGTTATTTTCACAGCATAGGCTTTTATATCTGTATCGAGCTTTATAGTCTGATTATTTCCCTGGATAGCTGTCAAAGACAAAGTATAATCACATTTAATGTCGCCCAAGTTACTATTTGTTGCATCAAACAACTGATTTATACCACGAAAACCGGTTCCGGTGAGGTCATAGGTTCCACTTCCTGTGAGATTAACAGTAAAGTTCTTTTTTGAATCGTGTGCCCACTTTGCTTCATAAAGACCTTTTTCACTTGGCTTTGTATATTTTTTTAGCATTACAGAATTTTTCTTTTCATATTCCTTGCTTGTAGCCGTAGCCCTTTCAAGTCTTTGATAATCTGAGAGCGCAGTTTTGTAATCTTTATCATCAGAAGTCAATGTAGCTGTGCCAACTTTTGAATAGTCTGCATTTCGAGTAAAAGTATAGTGACCATAGCCGCAAGTATTTTTATTACGGTCTGTATATCCCATACCGGACTGTGATATGATAGACAGCATAAACAACGCCTGTGCATTAGGCACTTCAATATTATTGGTCGTGCCGGCAATAACATTTAATTTTTCTTCATCACTTAGCTCACTCTTAAACTGCGTGATGAGATAATTTTTCCTGCCATTGTTAAGGTTAGTTGACTTACCAAACGTTGTTCCCTCTTCGATAGCAAAGCCGTTTACAACTCTGCCTATATATGGATTGATAAAAAGATTGGTATATACGTCTTCACCCACTGCCACAGTATTGCTGATTGTAAGCGCACTATCTTTGGCAACGATGTCCATATTTCTGAAAATAACGCCGCCGTAAACTATGGCGCCAACATATCCGCCTGCAGTAATGAGATGTTGTTTGCTGTTATCGTTCTTTGCAAATGTTATATTAGGATTTGTTACCTTGACATTATCTATGATATTATCTCCACCGAACACAACGCCCATAACACCACCATAATACTCCGTCTTTCCGGTACTATAGTTTAATTTATTATTATTGTTTTTTGAAAGCGTTACTTCTTTGGTATATTCTATGTTGATATCTTTTACAACACTTCCGCTGCTGAACCTGATGAGCGGGCTTGCAGAATTATTGGTGATAGTTGGATATGTTCCGTCGGATTTCTTCTGTCCAACAATAACGCCCCTGAAAACGTAACTGTTTGATGTTCCGCCAAGACCTGCAAAAGAACTGCCGAGAACTATATCATCATTTATCTTGTAATAAGCCTCGCAAAGATATTTGATCATGTTATCTTTTGAAACTTTTTCCTTTCCGCTTACGAAATTGCCTGCTCCATCATAAGTATAAGTTTTATGATTAGTGCCTTTGCAAAAAGCACTATTAGCATTAACAGTCGATGTATCGGCAGAAACATTTGCATTATAGTTTACTTCCCAGCCATTTGTAGGTGCGGCTGTACTGATAACTCTTGCGACCTCCGCAAGTGTAGAAGCGTCAAGGATATATGGATCAGAGTATGTTCCGCAACCCTCGTCCAAATATGGTCGCTCAAGGTTTACGTCTATCTCATCATAGTTTTGGGCGGTATCATACGATTTAGCAACATATGGCTTGTATTCAGTAAAGCTATATTCCTCTGTTGCGTTATTTTTGACAGGGGAAGTATACCTGTCATCTTTACTCCAATCGCCATGATACTTATTCTGCCTGCTCACATCATCTACACGATTCTTTATGGTGTCAGACACTTCTCTTCCGTAGGTTACATTATGCTTTTCTTCTGTACCCCAATCGTCTTCCCATTTATAGTTGTATATTGCAGAAGAGCCTGCTCCGTCAGAATGCTGAAAGCTTTCAAGCAAAGTAGCATTTTTGAAAATTGAATTTTCATTACTTGCGTCAAGCTTGATATTTGAGAAAGTCAGAGATATATTTTGACCCTTTTTGCTTCCTACATTGCCTATAAGGCTTGTTGCAGCATAATTCTGTCCGCCTTTGTTATATTTTTCAGCAGTCATACTGTGTTTTTTCTGTGACACATTCTGTATAGTGATCTCTGTCATGTTGCCTATCTTATTTATAAGCAAAGGGGCATAAGAATTTTCACCATTTAAACTTAAAGAAGTATCATTCACATACAGATCATCAAGAACGATACTGCCGGTAATTTTGACAAATTTTTTTGTAGTATTGGTGTCGTCAGCAACCGAGCCGCAAACCAATGCACCTGAACCACCATTCACCTTACCGATATTTCCCTGAAAGGTCAGTTTACCGCTTATGGTAACAGCTCCATTTTCATTTCTGAAAAGTCCGCATTGCATCATGTAATGTTGATTATGGTCATTAGTTAAATTTGTTCCATCTATGCCGTCAGTTGTACGGGCATAATTGTCACTATTATTGCTTGATACCATTTCAGACTGATTAAAGCCATTATTTTCAAAAGTAATAGTTGAATTTGATTTTATATTACAACCATTTGTATCAACTGGATAAAATGAATATCCTGTCAAATCTATTTCTGCATCTGTTGGAAAATCTATATTTGTGCTATTAATATAATTTTTTATATTATTTGCCGCAAAAAGCTTTGCACTCCACTCAACAGCCTTAGCTCCGCCTGTGGTGGCTTTACCGTTTTTATATACATCAAGGTTATAATAATATCTTGCCCAAGAATTATTTTTCCACACAGCACCATTATTTGTTGTTTGATTTTGATAGGTATTGCAGTTCTTTCCGTCCATATACAGCAAACGCTCTCCGTCCGCTGTAACAGCAGGAATTGAAATTATGGCTTGACGATTAGACATAAAACTAGCTGAAGAAGAATAATAAATACTACAACGAGCTATCTCATCAAAATACGAATAGCTTGGGCTTATATTTATCTTAGTATCTTGTGAGATCTTATATCCATCAGGTTTAGTAAGTTCAAAATAAGTTGCATCTCGTGAGCTTCTGTAATTATTGACATTTTCACCTTTAAAATAGTCAAAGCCATAAGAGTCATAATCTCTACCAAAAAGAGTTGAGGCAAGCATGCCGAAATTTATACATTTTGTTGCTTTCACTGTCACACCGTCAAAGCTAACCTCTTTTATGCTCCAATAACCTGTTGTGGAAAGTACAAGACCGCCCAGTTCTGTGCCATTGTTCACTGTTAATCTTGAATTGTTTACATTCAAACTACTCAGATCAATTTCTACTCTATACCAGTTATGCCCTAAAAATCCACCGCTATTTGATTTACCACTAGAATTTATTGTTAAAGCATTAATATTAACATTGGTGATAGATATCTTATTAGGTACAACAGAAGCTGAATTATCCTTAGCACCGACCTCTGCAATAAGTCCGCCAACTCTAGAGTTACTTCCTGTGTGTTTGTCAGTTATCTTTCCGCCAACAGTGACATTATCAAACTTAATACCAGTTGTAGGTTTTGATGTAACAGCTCCTACCATTCCGATAACTCCGCCAAGACAAGTGCAATCTACCTTTGTTGTGCTATTATTGTATGTAAGATTTGCTGTTACAGCAGAATTAGTAAACGAAACTTCAGTTGTGGCTTCAGCAACATATCCAACCAGACCTCCGACAAAATTAGTATACGCACCACTTGGAGATGCGGTCACATTGGCGGTCACGCTGTCAATAGTCAAAGCTCCGCTGTTGTATGCAGACACAGAACCAATATAACAAGCATCACCGCCAGAAGCATTATCGCCAACAATATTAAATTTTGAAACAATCGTTAAATTGCTTATTTTTGCACCGCTTGTCTTTGCAAAAAGTCCGTTATGAGTATGGAAAACTATCTTAGCATCTTTGCCTACGCTCATAGTAATTGTATGACTATTGCCATTCAGAATGCCTGTGAATGTACCCTCACCATTATCACGCATAAAGCCGGTTAGACCTGTGTCGCTTATATCAACATCTGCACTAAGGCTGATATTTGCCGCAAGCATATCTGCCCTGCTAGCACCGCTATACTTAACAAAATCATTGCTATCATGCTGCATTATCAAAGCCGCACGGGCAAAATCTGCCCTATTGCTTATGGTAATATTATTATTAGAAAATCCATTTATTGTAACAGTATGCCCCGATCCATCAAAAGACAGAACACTGTCAGCACTCTCAAGCAGATCGGAATTGTTAAGGCGAAGCACTCCGCCCCAATCCATATCGTCTATGACTTTTGAAGATGTCCTTGTAAATGACCAGCCGCTTAAGCTATAGATCAAAGCATTGCCTCTATTTCCTACTATCTGACATCCGTTTTTGTTAGGGTCTTTAGGATAAAATTCTGAAAGGTCTGTTTCACCGCCAAGCCTTACAACGCCATTTTTATTAAATTTGCCAACAATACCACCTACGCTCTGGTTTGCAGAAACATCATTTGCAGTAACTGTGACTTTGCCGCCAACATCAATAAAAGCCTGATCTGCATAGCCCACAAGTCCGCCATAATTATTTTGTGATGATGTGGGATTATTAATACGTATAGTGGTATTCTTGACGCTTACATAAGCCTTGCTGTTATCACCTATCTTACCAATAATGCCGCCAAAATCAAGGGCATTGCATAAGCCAGTCACATTTACAATGATATCACTTAGTGCTAGTTCAGAGCTAAGAGCATTGGCAGAATATCTTCCGACAATACCACCATAAAAGCCTGCCCTGAAAGTGCCCTTGAAGTTTGAAGTAATAATATCATTAGCAGTGCCCGTGATACTAATTTTTGCACTATCTGTACTATTTGTCAGCAGTCCGAAAACAGAACCAACAGCCGCACTGTCAGCGGTATCTCCTGATGAACAAGCAAGTGTCATTTTCATGCCACTGAATTTTGAAATGTCAAATGTCTTTTCGTTGGCTTTACTGTATGTATAAGAGCCGAAAAGACCGCCCGCAGTTACAGAGCCTGTAACGCTTCCGGTCATGGTAAGGGTGACACCTTCACCGACATTTATTTCTGCATTCTCTGCACTGCCCACAAGTCCGCCTGCGTTGTTTGCGGATATATTTACGTCTGTCAAGGTGTTGCACTTGTCAATGTTCAGCGTTGCATCAGTACTCATTTTTCCAACAAATACACCTGCGTTCGATTTACCAGAAATGTCAAGCAAATTACTTGACAAGCTTACGGCAAGACTTGCGTTTTCGTCCATAGTGCCACAAGCAAGACCTGCATTATCCCCGCCTGATACTTCCACCTGGACACCATTACTTAGAGTGATATCCAGATCGACCTTTGCTCCATTTTTCATATTGCCTATAACAGACGTGAAGGATTTATAATTTGTAGCACCTGAATCATCTACAGGATCAGCTTTTATTTTCCACTTATTAGCTGAAGCCACATCACCATGTACAACATTCTCAGCAAGCAAAGCTGAATTTTTTTCTTCCGGTCTAGCAAAAATAATAGTATCTAAATTTGCACTGTCACTAAGATATTCAAACAGAGCAAAATTAATAGGAAGATTAATAGCTGAACCCTCATTTGCTTTGACTGTTCCCATGAAAGGATATTCTTCATTGCCAAGTCCTTTTTCTATTCCTGTAAAATCAGAAGCCTTAAACTGAGATTGGTTGTTTGAAAACAATACAGTGATTTCCTGATAGACAGCAGGATCTGCATTAAGAAGCTTTTTAAAATCATCTGCATTCTGTATCGTAAAAACGCCATTTTTGATATCATTAGTTATGTCAGTATATGTATCTGCCGCCATAGCCGTAATAGCATTGGTGACAGTTGATACCATTTTAGACACAACACCTGAAATGTCTGCAAGCGGCATACTCGTGACAAGCAATACGACAGCTGTAACTAAAGAAATAACATTCTTGCGATACTTGCTGTAAAGCTTGCGGCATATTCTATTAATTTTCTGATTTCTATTAGCTTTCACTTTCAACTGCCTCCGTGCAAAGTTAATATTCTTATCTATACGTTTAGTTCAACAAGGATATATTGCACCTTTGTACCTATCTTTTCGTCAGCGTCATTATACATGGAGCTTAGTGATGATAACTGTGCTGTGCTGTATTTATCACCATTAAGTATTTTCTCAATAACTGTTTTATTCTGTTCTTTATCGGCATCACCTGACAAGAACAAGCTTAAATTACCCTTTATATATTCCGCAAAATTCAAACGTTCTTCACTGTCATCATCAAACAGCACATTTTTCTCTGCCAGATTTTCATCTGTGCTTTTCATTAGTATCTGACCAAGCGTGTTCGGCCACACCCAATATACGTTCACTTCCTGCGGAACGTTTACTTTACAATCTTTAAACGTCCTTGTGAATGTTTCATCATGAAGAAAATCGGAATATGTGTGATTGTTCTCATCATATTTCTCAAAAAACATGATATGTCCATTCATAAATCTAGTTACTTCTTCTTCAGTAACCTTTTCATAAGAAACAGCGTCTTCGTTTTTATTCTCAGCATACCCCGTGATACTCAACTTGAACTGTATCTCCATTTTCCCCGACTGGTTCGGGACAACATAAAAAGTAAGCTTTCCATGACTACCAGGATTAATACCTTTCGTCATACCGCTTTCTTCATCAAGAAGCCAGTAGATCTTGCTGTTCTCGTCAGAAGTGATGTTGCTCCCATCAGACACCTTAGAGTAGTCATTGCTGTCAAGTATCTCAGCTTTAAGCACATTGGCACTGCCTACTGTTTTCAGTTCAAATGGCGAATCTACGCTTTTCATTCCAAATGAATCAAGATCAAGGGCTTTATCAATAGTAAACCAAGCCAAGCTGACCGCAATAAGTATAAATGCCAGCACTGCAACTGGTATTATTTTTATAATAAGCAGTTTGCGTTTCTTCTTTTCTTCCTCGCTGTCTGCTTTCTCTATCACTTTATGCTCAGCCACTTTGGCGACCTCCATTATTTCATCGAGTCAAGCTCTTTCTGCAATTCTATCATGTGGTTTCTGCAAGCGGTTATCTCGCCTGTGTATTTGTTGAACCACTCAACGTCCATTTCGTTAGGCTCTTCCTGCAAAAGAATTGCCTGAACAAGTGCTGATTGTGAACGTGATCTCTTACGCTCTATCTCCTCGATAGTAAGTCTGCATTTCTTTATTTCTCTTTTAAGCTGCCCTTTACTGCTCACGTTATTGTCCTCCTTGCATTAATTTCCCATTTTATCAACCGAATCAACTATCTCGTTGACTTCCCTATAGCCTTTGTCAAGATTTTCGGTGATATGGTCAAGTGCTTTTTTTACGTCCTCAAGTTTGCCCTGCATTTGTTCGGGATACTTCACAAAGCAATAATGAAGCTCATTTATAGCCTTCTGCTCATCAGTGTAATCGTCGATAAGAAATACCAGCGACCTTGCCGCACCCATGGCCGAAAGTATCATGTTATATCTCGTTGGAAGATCCTTGCCGCTTTCAAGATAAGTGTCTATCTCCTCAGAGGCGGCAGACAGATTTTCCATATACTTAGCAATGTAAGTCTTTCTGACTTCCTCGGACTTGTCCATATAAAGCCCGATAAAAACGAACAGCCCTGCAAGTGCCGCAATACAAATAACGATAGCTGTTATCATTTTAGCCTTCATTATCTTTTCCTGATTCAAAGCTGTTCGCCTCCTTTTTCTCGTTATCCTGCATTTTCAGCCGCTGAACTTCCTTTTCAACAGCCTCACGCATAAGCTTTTCCTTTTCTTCCTCAGCCGCTTTCAAGGCTTCCCCACGATTTGAATATATTTTTATCTCAGCGATAGTTTTTACCTCATACACCGCCATGCAAACTGTTGGGATTATCACAAGCAGTATGAGGAGCTTCTTTGTTGATGCAAATGACCCAAGCCACTTGAAAAATCTGAGCTTTCCATAGTATTTTCCAATAATGCTGGCTTTTTGCACCGTCACGCTGTCCTCTATTTTGTTAGCATCGCCTTTAGTAACAAAAGTGCCGTCGCTCAAAACCTCAGATATCCTGTGAGTATTTATCTCGCCTTTAATACTATCATCTTGAGAGTAGAACGAAATAATATCCCCTGCCTTTAAGCTGTCAGTATCCGTCCTTTTGATGTAAATATAGTCACCCTCATGTATAGACGGCTCCATACTTCCGCTCATGACCTTCAGTACGCTGTAACCAAAAATGCTTGCTGTTTTGCCGATACAGCCGCAGACCATTATGTACACCGTCACACTCAGCAGTGCCGCAAACACAGCAGAGCCAAGTATTGTCAAAGCTATTTTTACTATCCTCAACGCCTTGCCGATGATAACGACTCTCCCTCCGTGTTATTGTTTCCTATATTTCTCTTTCAAATGCCTTGCCATTCTGCCAACTGCTGAAACATGATACTCCTTATAGAGTCGTTTCATTTCAGCGTCGATAGCTTTCTGCTCCTCAGCGGTGCGCTGTGGCGGAATATATGGTCTTGGCGGTCTGTTTTTTCGCTCAAGACGTTTTCTCTTTTTAAACTGCCTGTTTTTGATACGCCTCTTTACATCATATTTCAGATACGGAGCATATTTTTCATAGATAACCTCGATTTCACGCTCTGCACGTTTTCTCTCTGCCTCAGCCAGTTCTTTTTCCTTCTTGACTTTGAACATTCTGATATAGTCCGGATTATCCGTCACAACAGGTATGATCCCAAATGCGTGAGCCAGAACATATGTTATGCCACGTTTTGCCATGTAATATGGATTTTTGGAATATTCTTTAAATATCTCATTGATATTTTTATTTTCAAAGCTTTCACGTTCAGCTTTAAGACGCTCAGCACGTTCACGCTCACGACGTTCCTGCTCACGCTGCTGTTGTGCTTCTTTCGCCTTTTTTGCTGCGATCTCAGGGGACTCATACTCTGACACAAAGCTTGAAGACACGGCTTCTTCATTCGTGCTGATCTGCTGATCCATAGCAGATCCAAGGCTGCTGCGGACGAGCTTTTTCTCCTCTCGGATCCTAGCTCTTTCCTCACGGACACGCTGCTCCTCTTCACGGCGTTGGCGCTCCTCCATTTGCCTTTTGCGTCTTGCGATATGCTTGATCTCTTCCTCTTTTTCACGGCGTTCACGTTCCTCACGCTCCGCCTTTTCTCTTGCAGCCTGCTCCGCCTGCTGTTTTTGGATAAGCTCCAATCGTCTGCGTTCAGCTTCCTCATGCTCCAGCCTTATGCGCTCTTCTTCCTCACGCCGCTGACGCTCCAGTTTCTCCTGCTCGGCACGCTTTCTTTCAGCTTCTGCAGCCGCAAGCTCCTCAGCCCTCTTACGGTCTTCCTCGTCTTTGAGAAACTGCTTTTCTATCTCAACTATACGGTCAAGCTCTGCCGTAAGGTTTCCTGCCTCTTCGGCAGTCATACCCATATCTGTCTTGCTTGCACTACTTTGTTCACCCTCGCCAACTATGACATCATATTTATCAGACGTCTGCTTATCAAAACGCCTGACAACCTTTGGTGAGAGGGTCTTGCTCTTTATGGTTTTAAGCTCCTCCGACTTGTCTGCCCCATGGGTATAGGAGCGGAAAAGCATATAGTTCATTGCGGTCAGACCATATATATCCTCGATATAAGAATCATCAGGTCTTTGTGCAGTATCAGAAACGTTGACCTCGTAGCCTGCCTTATCGTAGCTTTCGATAAACTGCCAAAGGGTAAGACACGCCATAAGGTCCACATTTTTAGTGATAGCGTTTGTTCTCATAACAGGCGGTCTGATAAAAGCGTTGCCAAGAGTGGTACAAAGCACTGAGCCTTTATAGCCTTCGATAGCCTTTTTGACCCTTTCAAGCCTTGCCCAAACGTCAGTATCATTGCTGCCGCCGACAAGACTGTCAACAGTTTCTATCTTAAAACTAATGTTGACCTTTCTGCCGTCGCCGCTGTCAGCCACGGTATCGTAATTAAAAGAATAAGCCTCCTGCGCCTCTGCGGTCTGGACAAGCTTATTGTATCTTATATTTATAAAAATGTATAGCCTGTCGATAAGGGTATTTACAAATCTATTTTCATATGTATCGAGAGTTTCCTCTTTATGAATGTTGAGTATCTTTGACGGAGTTATCTTTCCGGTCTTTTTGTCAATATCCTGAATAAGATCGGTGTGCTGTCCCAGATGTTTTATGGACTCTACCGTTATCTTCCTTGACATAGCGATAGGCACGATCTCTTCCACTTCTTTAATGGTGTTTCTTGGATTTCTTATTACCGTATCAAGATGTGGCAGAGTTTTTTCTATCTCTGTGAGCCAGGACGAATCTATATTCTTCTCGATTATCTTACGATTAAAAGATACAGTTTTTTCGCCCGAAAGAAGCAAAGCACGGGCTGCCGCAAAGCTGCTATTGCCGTCAAACGTCTTTACAGCTTTGTCAAAAGCTGCACGCTGTTCGTTGTATTCGCTCATGCCCGTCCCTCCTCTTAAAGCTTATGAGTACAAATTTTAGTACAGTTTTTGCAATCTTTCAAGATATGCTATAGATTCTTTCATAGTGTTTCTGCCAAAAAGCTTCAGCATATAGGTGCAAAGCTCTTTCAGCTCTTCTCTTAGCATTGCCAAGTTAAGCGACTCAAATTTTCTGAATATCTTTGTGGCAAGCACATAATCAATGCCGTCAAGCTCCTCGCCGCCGCAGGCAACATATACAGGAACAAACAAGTTCATCTGTTTAAGTATACGATTACCAAAAGCCACTCTCAGCTTTTCAATTACCCACAGGTCAAGCTGCTGGATCTTTTTCAGACTGTCCTGTGAAACAGGATACATTTGAAAAGCTTCCTTGAAGAGTGTGTCAAGATGTTCAAAGCTTAAATTCATAGGCGGCGTGTCAGGTGCTTCAAAGGCAACTCCCTTTGCGTCAAGATTGATAGGCTGTGCACGGTCGTATACCTTATCTGAGATAGTGAATGTGGAATCGTCGTTGTTGGCAGTACCGATATACCAAATGTTCTGCGGAATACGCAGCTTGCCCTTATCAAGGCGAACAGGGTCGGTACTCCACACGTTAGGAACAAGATCAAGCTCCCACTCGGCAGGATCAGGCATTTCAAGAATCGAGAGCATTTCTGCAAAGTAATATTCTACTCTCGCAATGTTCATCTCGTCGAGGAGTATGAAGTTTACATCGTCATTATATTCAGAAGAATAAATTCTTTTGAGGACTTCTGTTTCATTAAAGTTCTTCGTGAACTCGTTGAAGTAGACGAAAAGCTCAGTTCTGTCACGCCATGACGGCTGAACAGAAGCAATAGTGGTATCTTTCTGCAAGAACTTACCGAATGAATATGGCAATGATGTTTTACCTGTACCAGAGATACCTTGCAGGATAATGAGCTTTGTTGAAGCCATGCCCGCAATGAAAAGTCGGATAGTTTTTATGTCATAATAAAGGTGCATTCTTGAACAGGCAAAGTTTCTGTATGCTTCGCAGATACCGCTAAGGGTGATGTCATTATTGTAAGCAGGCGGCTCGTATGACTTGTAGAAATTGTCCACCTCGATAAGCTTTGAAAAACGGCAATCTGCTGTCTGAACAACGCCGTCCACAGTGGTTTGAACTTCGCCCTGTGCAGGCATCTGCTCGCCCTCTGCAAGCTTTGTTTCACCCTCTGCAAGAGCGGTGTTATCATATACGCCAAGCTGAGCCACCTTCATTGCCATGATCTCATCTTTTTCCTTGGTCATTTTGACCACCTGACGCTGCAGGTCAGATATTTCTTCGATAAGATCCTCGTTGCTGACGATAGAGTGTCTGAATCTTATGTACTTTCTCACAGCAAGCACTATCATAAAAATAATAAGCACAAAGATAGCCACAACAACGATAATTGCAAGCACAGAAAGTATCCAGCCCAGCGCACCAAAGTCTGCCGAGTAGGTCTTGAATATCCTTATGTAGTTTTTTATATTGAAGATCTGTTTTATGCCGTTCCACAGACCCTTGAAGATCTGCCCAAAGCCTGCAAGCATTGACGACATGAAAACAAAAAACCATTTCAGAAATCCATTCATAATGTATCACCCAAGCAGCAGTTATTTGTCATTTTTCTCCTGCTGTGCATTTTCCTCTTCCTTTTTCTTCTGCTGTGCAAGGTATTCCTCAACTGCACGTCTTTTTATTTCTTCCTCATCGCTCTCTGTGATAGCAGGACGCTTTATCTCGATTATGGTTGCGATAAGCTTATAAAGCTCAAATAGGAAAAACAGTGCTATGGGCAAAAGTATGCAAATGAAAAATCCCGTTTTTGTTCTGAGAAAATCCATTACCTTGCCAAAGCCGCCTATTTTCGCACCATTCCACTGACCGATTATATCACCTGCATAAACAGTGTATGTATCATCTACGTTATTAGCATCGCCTCGTGTGATAAAGCCTACAGAGCCGTTATCATTGAGTACCTCTGCGATACGGTGGGTATTCTTCACCTTTTTGCCATCTATAAGAGTCCAGAAAGTGATAACGTCGCCCTTTTTCAGAGAATTGATATCGTCTATTTCCTTTGAGATAATAAGGTCGCCTTTTTTGAAAGTTGGCTTCATTGAGTCAGATTCAACTGTGAGCGGGACATATCCCAGCAGACTTGCCGTACCATTATTCTTATCAGACGAGAACACTAGAATTGTTATAAGCAGTGCAAAGATAAGCACCACCCATGCGATAACATTAAAAACGATCTTCAAAGCTTTTTTCATAATTCAAAACCTCGGAACCCCGAGGCTTCCTCCCTTCTAATTCTTTAAGTTGTTTCAACGATCTTGAAATTCATACCAAGCTTCATTGTGCCACCGATTATTTTGTCAACACAATCAGGGTCATTTCCCTCAAGCCATATAACTACCGTATACTTGTCTTTCTCACCGGGACCAAGCTTTTCACGTCGGTCCTTCATGACCTCAGTAGAGGAGGCGAACTCCTTATCACAATCGCTTTCCTTACCGCTGCCGTCAGACTTTGTTTTACCATAAACAGTTTTCTCGCCATTCACGAAAAGCTCCACTCTGATAGCTTCATCAACACCGTTCGTGACGTTCTCGATAGTCATTTCGCTGTCATAGCTAAGTGTATCTTTACCGGAATTTATGAGATAGAAAGTATAAGCTATATACCCCTCGCCATTATGGCTGCCGTTTATCTTGTCGATATTATCAGGTAGATCTTCGCCACTGATATTTGTCATATCATAGAGGATATCCGCATTGAGCCTTGAATTGCTCGTGGTATAGTCAGGAGTTTCCGAAAGAGTAAGCCCCTGATTTATCATATCATACTTACTTATCTTAACTGTAAAGCTACCATACTTGTCGTAAAAATAAGACACCGCATAAGCCGCCGCCACGATAGCGATAAGTATAATGGCAAGTATTTTAAGCAATCTCATCAATACCACATAGCGTTTAGCTTCCTTGGCGGTCCTGCGAAGTGCAAGGGTATCGACTACTCTTGTATTTTTATCTATATTTTTACCGTCCAAAACCGTATCACCCGTTTATTACTCATTTCTATTGCGAACGTATCTTTCCGCAATATATTTTCCTGCATTTTCTCCCGAATAGTAAAGGCACTGCATACCGCTGAGCTGTTTCACCTGCTTATCATCAGTAATTCCGTCAGCTATGACCTCAGCATTAAGGTCAAAAACGAAATTCAGCAGAGAGTTCACGCAGGTATCATACCTGTCGCTCTTACCAAGAACCTGAGCCACCGAGCCGTCAAGCATGATATTATCTACCTTGAACTCAGCGGTCTTAAGCATTTTAAAGCCCTCAGTGCCGAAGCCTGTAAGCAGAAAATGAAAGCCCTGTCTTCTCATAAGAGCCACGTTATCTGCCGCTGTGCTGTCAGCTTCATCAAGCACATCAGGCGACAACTCGAAGCAGACACGCTCATACTTCACGCCGAACTTATCGCAATAATCTGCCACAACTCTCGGAGCTTCCGTCTGCCTTAAAAATCTTGCAGGCATGAACACGCTTGCCCAATCAACGTCAACTTTCCTTTCGTGAAACTTGCCCAAAGCCTGCAAGAGCTGAACTAAAGCAAGCTTGAAAATGCTAACACATCGGTTGGAAAGCTGAGCCACAGGGAGATAATCCGCAGGCATGAGCGTACCCATAGCAGGAGAATTGAGCCTTGTTTGCGACTGCAAAAAAGTGACCCTGCCACTGTCGGTATTTTTTATAGGTCTATAGAAAAGCTCCACGGCACGAACGCCGTCAACTGTTGAATTACCGTTCAAAGCAAGTCACTTCCTTGCCTGTTCCAATATATCATTATAGCATATTTTCGACAAAAAGCAAAGAAAAGTTGGGGAATTTCCCCAAATATGGAAAATTATTTTCTATGCCCATTTACCAAAAAACGCCGAATTTCTTCGGCGTCTTTTTTGTTATGTAATAAATTTTACTTGTTGCTCAAGTCATAGAACTTAAGATCTACAGTGAAGCTCTGACCTGCATTAGCATTCCAGCAGTTTACATCTTCGCCCTCGAGCCAAACTCTGATGTAATACTTTGTAGGCGTACCATAACCAGTTTTTCCAGTACCAACACCTTTTACAGTAGCAACCTCAGTAGCAGTATTTGTGACCTTTCCATTACTTTCAATTACTTCTGTGGCAGTTGTAACTGTACCATAATAATCATTTTCACTTGAACCGGTAGCAGCCTTAACAGCTTTTCCCTTATAATATCCTGAAGCTACATCAGTTTCTGCGCCAAGGAAAACTCCACCATTAGCAGCACTTCTATCCTCATTCAATATAGCCACACGAGTTGCTTTATACAAGTCACCCTTAGTGTCATCATTATCCTTATTAGGGTCTTCAACAGTAACATCAACACCAAGCTTTACATCTTCAACATTTGTAGTTCTAAACCAAACAGGGATATCTAGATAGTAACCCTCACCTTTTGTATCTGCAGTAAGATTGCTTTCTGTTTCAGAAGAAGCTCCAGCAGTTTGGAATGTCCAACCAGCATTGTTATTTTCAGTAGCTTGTGTAAAAGCATTCGCACCTGTTATATCAACAGACTTACCATTCTCCTTAGCTTTTGTTGTATAATAGAGATTTGTTCCGTCCGTTGATGAAGCAGGGATAAGCTTACCAAAGCTTGCATATACAGAGCTTGTAGCAGCCTTGTTTGACCAGAGGTCTGTATCAGCAGCATCATTTTTAGGAGCAGTAGCCCAAGTAGTATTATCTATAGTAGCCTGTGTTGTAGCCCTTCCAAGTGAAACTTCAATAGTCTGTGGAGTTGTAGCAGTAAGCTTAATGCCTGTTACTTCAACTTCTCTGCTCATCGTAAACCAAGCATAAGTAGCAGTAGAAAGCATTACAGCGGAAGTTGTGAGCATTGCAACTGCAGGTATAAGTTTCTTCTTAGCAGAAGTATTCTTCTTTTCATTAGTTTTCATATCTCTTCGTCCTTTTCATAATAATTTGTCGGTTTATCCTGTCCGATACAGAGGGCGCTCGTTATAGCCGATTTGCGGTAACATGACCGCCAAGCACCTTTTGTTTATGTCAATCTTATACTAAATTCGACCCACTTTGTCAATAAGCTACCAGCTTAGTATACATTATATTTATCTTAATACTTATTAACATGTCAGACACATTTTGCTATTTTTCGACATTATCATACTATGTAATAACAACAGAAAGCACGAAATAACGTCATTTGTTATTCCGTGCTTTTTAAACCGATTATTCAATAAATTTTTTTGTTAAACTTCAAACGTTTTTGTACATATTAAGTTTATATATGTACGCAAAAGTTACAATGCGTGAAATTTACAAAATATTTATATTCATTCTGCGCTGTCGAGCATTTTAACAGCCTTCATCATGATAGCGCATTCAAGACGCTTCTTCTGTATCTGACATGACAGCTTGTGCGCATTGTGAATATCACCTGCGTAAATGTAGTTGTTTGCATTGCAACCGCCACTGCAATAGAACTTTGCCCAGCACTTTTTGCACTCTGGCTTGTTGTAAACGTGTGCGTGAGCAAACATATCTTTCATTTCCTCGTTAAATGTGCCGTCATAGAGATTGCCCATTTTGAACTCGGTGATACCAACGAACTGATGACATGGGTAAATATCGCCGTCAGGAGTAACAGAAACATACTCGTTTCCGCTTCCACAGCCCCTAAGTCTCTTTATCGCACAAGGACCCTGATCGAGGTCTATCATAAAATGGAAGAAGTTTATGAACTTGCCCTCGTCCCTTATCTTCTGTATCTTCTCAGAAAGTATCTCATACTCCTTGAAGATCCTCGGCAGGTCAGCCTCAGTGATAGCATAAGGCTCGCTAGGGTCAGCCATAACAGGCTCAACGGATATCTGGTCGAATCCCAGATCATAAAGGTGCATTACATCATTTGAGAAGTCAAGATTATACTTTGTGTAAGTGCCTCTTACATACCAATCTTTGTTCTTAGGACGTTTCTCAACAAGCTTCTTAAAGTTAGGGATAATCCTGTCATAGCTTCCTGAACCGTCCACACGCACTCTCATTCTGTCATTGACTTCTTTTCTTCCGTCGATAGACAGAACAACGTTGTACATTTCCTTGTTGATGAAGTCTATCATCTCGTCAGTGAGGTGTACACCGTTTGTGGTAACAGTAAATCTGAACTTTTTATTGTGAGGCTCCTCCTGTGAACGTGCATACTCAACAAGCTTTTCTACCGTACCGAAATTCAGTGACGGCTCACCGCCGAAGAAGTCCACCTCAAGAAATTTTCTGTCTCCTGAACGCTCTATAAGAAAATCTATAGCACGCTTGCCTGTTTCATAGTCCATGAGCATTCTGCCCTGACCGAAATCACCTGTTGACGCAAAGCAGTATTTACATCTCAGGTTACAGTCGTGAGCGATATGCAGACACATTGCCTTGATAGGCGAAGCCACAGCAGACAGGGCATACTTCTCGTAATCGTCCTCGCTGAACAATATCTTGTCATTATAAAGAGAAACTATCTCCTCATAGCAATCCTCGATATCCTTGCTGTCATACATCTTTGACAGCTTTCTTACAACGTCCTCAGGACATTTCTCCTCAAAAGGCGGCTCAACATTGTCTAACAAATCATATGTCAGATCGTCTATAATATGTACTCCGCCACTGTTCACGTCAAGCAGTGCATTAAAGCCGCCAAGCTTAAACTTGTGTATCATTTAAAAATCACCTTTCGCATTTATATTCATATACAAATTTATACAAAAATAAAGGGACATAAAAATGTCCCTTTAGCAAGGCGTGTGTACGCTCGCACGCCTCAGAAAGATCGGAATATTAAGCCTCTCTCTCGCACTTCTGGTTAGCAACTGTGCAGGAGGTCTTGCAAGCTGACTGACATGATGCCTGACACTTGCCGCAGCCACCCTTAGCAGCAGTCTTCTTGAGATTAGCCTTATTGATCGTCTTGATATGTTTCATAGGATTTTACCTCCAATAATTGATTTACACTAATTATACCACATATCTCACTATGTTTTATGAACGAATAGTTAATGCAGTATAAATATTTATCCTTATCAAAAACGACTGCTTTTAGAATTTACCCCTACAACTCCGCCTACGCCTGCACACACAAGGGTAAGCACAAGCTTTGCAGGCACGGAAAAGCTTTCGGCAGCTTTTGAAAACAGTGCACTGAGAATGACAATGATAAGAAAAATGAACACTCCGCACAGCACACCTGACAGCAGACCGTTTCTACGTTGCCTTTTTCCGCAGACATATCCCCCTGCATACGCCCCGATACCAAGTGCCGCCGTTGACATCACCGACAGCATAAGATCGGTAGCATCTATCTTAGTGATAACATACGCAAAAGCAAGTACAGCAACAAATATCGCACCGCACCCCACGCAGGCAGAAATTGCCGTAGATGACAGCACAGAAAGCTTTCTGCCCCCAAAAAGCCTGTTATTTTTCATATCCGCACCCCCGCATACAAAATTCCCTAGGAAAATTATATTCACAGCCACGAATAATAAGAACACAAAAAAAGGACGGATAAAAAAACTACCCGTCCCTTAAAAGCGATATTTACTTTGCGTCACCGTCATGAATTGTTTCGTTCTTAGCGATAGCCCACTTCTTAACACGAATCTTGCTTCTGTCTCCGCCTGTTTCGATAACAACAGTGTCGTCCTTGATAGAGAACACGATACCAACGATTCCGCCGTTTGTAACGACCTCGTCACCTATCTCAAGGTTATCTCTCATCTCAGCGTCTTTCTTATCCTGCTTTTTCTGCGGACGGATAATAAAGAAATAGAAGAACACGATTATGAGTACCAGTGGGATAAAAGTCATGGCAAGTGATGCAGGTGAACTCTGCTCAGCTGCCAAAACTGAAATAATTGCTGACAAATTCATCAAAAGACCTCCAAATCTAATAATACTATATTAGTATATCAGATATTTGCACAAACTTCAAGCCTTTTAACAAATAATTTTCATTTACAAGAAATTATTTCTTGTTCTTGATATACTCGTCGATAGCAGCGGCAGCCTTTTTGCCTGCACCCATAGCGAGAATAACAGTAGCAGCGCCTGTAACAGCGTCACCGCCTGCGTAAACGCCTTCCTTAGTTGTTGACTCGTTCTCGTCAACGATAAGGCAGCCGTGATCGTTTGTTTCAAGACCAGGAGTTGTACTTCTGATAAGTGGGTTAGGTGATGTACCGATAGACATGATAGCTGTATCAACGTCAAGAATGAAGTTTGAACCCTCGATAGGGATAGGACGTCTTCTGCCGCTTGCGTCAGGCTCGCCCAACTCCATTTTGATGCACTCCATGCCGTTTACATGACCGTTCTCGTCGCCAACTATCTTAACAGGGTTGTTAAGAACGAGGAACTCGATGCCCTCTTCCTGAGCGTGATGAACCTCTTCCTTTCTTGCAGGAAGCTCGTCCATTGAACGTCTGTATACGATATAAACGTGCTCAGCGCCAAGTCTCATTGCAGAACGAGCAGCGTCCATAGCAACGTTACCGCCACCTACTACAGCTACATTCTTTGACTTCATGATAGGGGTATCATAATCGTCCTTGTATGCCTTCATAAGGTTGATTCTTGTAAGGTACTCGTTAGCAGAGTAAACGCCTACAAGGCCTTCGCCTTCGATTCCCATAAATCTTGGAAGACCTGCACCTGAACCTACAAATACAGCTTCATAGCCCATGCCCATAAGCTCGTCGATAGAAAGAACTCTGCCGATAACCATGTTTGTCATGATATGTACGCCCATGTTTGTCAGATTGTCTATCTCGTGCTGAACGATAGCCTTTGGAAGTCTGAACTCAGGGATACCATACATAAGAACGCCGCCTGCTGTATGGAATGCCTCATAGATAGTTACATCGTAACCAAGCTTAGCAAGGTCGCCTGCAACTGTAAGGCTTGAAGGACCGCCGCCGACAACAGCTACCTTATGACCGTTTGGTTCAGCCTTTTCTACGGCAACTGCCTTGTCCATCATATAGTCTGCACAGAATCTCTCAAGTCTGCCTATACCAACAGGCTCGCCCTTGATTCCTCTTACGCACTTGCCCTCGCACTGATGCTCCTGTGGACATACACGTCCGCAAACAGCCGGCAGAGCGTTTGTTGTTTTGATGATAGCATAAGCTTCTTCAAACTTGCCCTCTGCTACCTTTGCGATAAACTCAGGAATCCTAACGCTTACAGGACATCCTGTCATACAAGGCTTGTGCTTGCAGTTAAGACATCTCTGAGCTTCTTCTATAGCCTGCTCAGGGGTGTAACCCAAAGTAACTTCCTTGAAGTTTCTAGCTCTTACCTTTGGCTCCTGCTCTGCGATAGGAGTCTTTGTCAAACTCATATTAGCCATTATCTTACACCTCCAGTAAGTCTGCACAAGTGAGCCTTTTCCTGCTCCTTATAAGTTGAGTTTCTTCTCATAAGCTCGTCGAAATCTACCTTCTGACCGTCAAAGTCAGGGCCGTCAACGCAAGCATACTTGATCTTGCCGTCAACAGTTACACGACATCCGCCGCACATTCCTGTGCCGTCGATCATGATAGGGTTAAGTGAAACGAGAGTCTTGATGTCATAAGGCTTTGTTACCTTGCAAACGAACTTCATCATTGGAACTGGTCCGATAGCGATGACCTCGTCAAACTTAGCACCACCGTCAATAAGTTCCTGAAGCTTGTTTGTAACAAATCCGTGATAGCCGTATGAACCGTCGTCTGTACAGATATGAAGATGTGAAGAAGCCTTGCCCATTTCATCTTCAAGAATAACGATATCCTTGCTTCTGAAGCCTGCGATAAGATCAACTTCAACGCCCATGCTGTGGAGTTTCTTAGCCTGTGGGTAAGCGATAGCACAACCAACGCCGCCACCTACTACTGCAACTCTCTTGATACCCTCGTCATACTCTGTAGCAACGCCGAGAGGACCAACAACGTCATGGATATAGTCGCCCTCATTAAGTCTTGCAAGCTCAGTTGTAGATGCACCTACTACCTGGAAAATAATTGTGATCGTGCCCTTTTCTCTGTCGTAGTCAGCGATAGTGAGCGGAACACGCTCGCCCTTCTCATCAACTCTGTAGATGATGAACTGACCAGCCTCAGCCTTAGCGGCAATGTAAGGTGCGTCGATCTCCATAAGAACAACAGCGTCGTTGAGCTGTCTTCTTGTTACGATTTTGTACACTAAAATCCCTCCCTGAATAATTAGCAAAATAATATTGTTTTAGGCAAATAATACAAAAACATTTTCTATTATCGCCTTACAGCATATAACATTATACTATATTTAAAAAGAAATTTCAATAGTTTTTTGTTTACTTCCATAAATTTTATAATAATATATCACAATTTGTTTACATTTAACATACCATAATTTATATATCACATATCATTTTACAGATGTATCAAGTTTATCAAAAGCAATTTCGATACACTCCTGCTCCTGACAGCCTCTTTCACTGCCGCCGAACAGACTTCCATAGCCGTAGACCGCCGCTCCTGCGTAGTTATAACTAACTACAGCGTCATTTATCTGCCTGCCGATAATGCCGATATTTTCAGAAAATTCACTCTCGCTGTCTATCTTATATACTCCCAGCCCTGCCACCAGCGTAACATCAGTTGTGCAGATATCAGCCCACTGCTGTAGGGTATCCTCATAAGGTTTCACAGAATTTTCATAACCGAAGTATATCTGCGGACAGATATAGTCTACATACCCCTCCTCGCTGCACCACTTTTTCACATCAGCGTACATATACTCATAGTTATTCTCCATATTTCCCTGAGGTGAAACTCCCACGAGGATATCCTTATCCACTGCTTTTACCGCACTATATATCTCCCCCACCATAAGGGAGATATTGTTCAGCCGCCATTTTGCCAGATCGTCAAACTCCGTCTGAGCCGCAAAGCACTGTGCGTCAAAGTTCTCAGCCGTTGTGGGATAAAAATAATCGTCGAAGTGCAAGCCGTCAATATCATAATTCTCCGCAAGTTCCGCCGCACCCTCTGCTATAAGCTGTCTTACCTCATCATAAGCAGGATCTAGCCACAAATGGCTGTCGCCATCAACCTGTTCCAGGTAGCCGTCGCCCTCGTCATACCACTTTTTCAGAAGAAAGCTATCGTCATAATTCTGAAAACATTCCTCATTCTCACACCTGAGAGGGTTTATCCATGCGTGAAAAGAAAGCCCCTTATCATGTGCGGTCTGTATCATTATATCAAGCGGGTCGAAGTCACTCCGCTCACCTGCCACGCCTG
>ULZA01034761.1_pt1 | contig 27460 bp, 21 predicted proteins | sample 1962681 | NCBI WGS metagenome assembly ULZA01 (sample SAMEA4835877, study PRJEB28245) | human gut metagenome | biome: gut microbiome; material: fecal sample | place: Denmark | collected 2008 | reverse complement strand
GTAGGACGGTGGTCTCCGTGCCCCGTCCTCCAGCACCCAACCTCCAGCAAGCGAAATAGGTTAGCTCAGGGAGGACGGGGCACGGAGGCCCTCGTCCTACTATGATATGCCCTGCTTGATTAGTCTCGTCCTACTACGATTTGAATAGTTTTGTCCTACTTAGGTTACCCATAGCATTGCAAATCTCCTTGTCAACTTGTCAACTCGTCCCTCGTCAACTGTATATATATATAATAAGGTGTAAACCCAATAACCTTTTCCTATATATAATTCTCATAAACAATTATCCCATTTATGTAATTTTTGTTAACCTACCTTGCCTTCATACCTACCGAAAATTGTTTTCTTAACAAATGTCAATGTCTTCATTTTATGCTATTTAGGCTACAAAGTTGTTATATATGCGTTTTTTTTACTGTCTGATTGTTAAAAAAAACCTCTTTTGTAACTTTATTGAACACATATTTGCCTATTACAATAATAATTTGTAATTTTGCGGCCGTATTTTTATAAAAATTTTTATAGTCTTTAGGAGATTTTATGAAGAGAAGATTTCTATTGTTCTTGACCGTAATGCTCGTAAACATTGTAGCAGCGTTCGGTCAAACGAAGATTTCCGGAACAGTAATCTTCCAGGATGATGGCGAGCCCGTTATCGGCGCCACGGTTCTTGTTGATGGAAGCAAGGTCGGCACGGTAACAGACATCGACGGTAAGTTCACTCTGGAGGTTCCTGCAGGAAAAAAGATTCAGGTAAGCTACGTTGGTATGGAAACTCAGACACTGGTAGCTAAGCCCGGTATGAAAATTGCTTTGAAGTCGAATACGGTCATCGACGAGGTGGTCGTAACCGGTATGTCAAAGATGGACCGCCGTACCTTTACTGGTGCCACCGATAAGGTGGATGCAAAGGACGCTATCCTAAATGGTGTGGCCGACGTGAGCCGTTCACTGGAAGGACGTTCTGCTGGTGTGTCAGTACAGAACGTGTCAGGTACCTTTGGTACCGCACCTAAGATTCGTGTGCGTGGTGCCACCTCTATATACGGTAGCTCTAAGCCGCTGTGGGTGGTTGACGGCGTTATTATGGAAGATGTGAGCGACGTGAGCGCCGACGACCTGTCGTCAGGTGACGCTGAAACGCTGGTATCTTCAGCTATTGCTGGTCTTAACTCTGACGATATCGAGAGTTTCCAGATTTTGAAAGACGGTTCTGCAACCTCTATCTATGGCGCTCGCGCCATGGCTGGTGTGATCGTTGTTACTACCAAGAAGGGTCGTAACGGTCAGGCTCACATCAACTACTCTGGCGAGTTTACCACCCGTCTGAAGCCCAGCTACAGCAACTTCAACATCCTCAACTCGCAAGACCAGATGGATATCTATAAGGAAATGCGTGATAAGGGATGGTTGAACCTCACCGACGTGCTCAACGGTAGCAACTATGGTGTATATGGTAAGATGTATGAGCTTATCAACACTTACGATAGCAAGACCGGACAGTTTGCTCTGCCTAACACCCTCGAGGCTCAGAACGCATACCTGCAGGCTGCCGAGATGCGTAACACCAACTGGTTTGACGTGTTGTTCCGCAACAATGTGATGCAGAACCACTCTGTAAGCTTGAGCGGTGGTACCGAGAAGTCAAACTACTATGCTTCAATGTCTGCAATGATTGATCCGGGCTGGTACAAAGACAGCAAGGTAAATCGTTACACTGCCAACTTGAATGTTACTCATCACATCATCGACCAGCTGTCGATGAACATCATTGCCAGCGCATCTTATCGTAAGCAGCAGGCTCCTGGTACACTGAGCCAGGACGTTAACGCCGCTTCTGGTGAGGTACGTCGCGACTTTGATATCAACCCCTATTCGTACGCTTTGAACTCATCGCGTGCCCTTGATCCCGATACTTATTATCTCTCTAACTATGCTGCGTTCAACATCTTGAACGAGCTTGAGAATAACCGTATCGACCTGAACGTGGTAGATACCAAGTTCCAGGCCGAGCTGAAGTATAAGCCCATTCGCGACCTCGAGCTTTCTGCCATTGGCGCATTGAAGTATGCTGCTACCTCGCAGGAGCACCGCATCACCGAGAACTCGAACCAGGCTAACGCTTACCGTGCTATGAAAAATACTACGGTGCGCGACAACAACAGCTTCCTGTATAAAGATCCCGATAACCCCTATGCATTGCCTATCAGCGTGCTGCCCCAGGGTGGTTTCTATAAGCGTACCGACAACCGTATGCTTAGCTACGACTTCCGCGCTACCGCTAACTATAACCACACCTTCAACCGCATACACATCGTAAACCTGTTTGGTGGTATGGAGGCTACAAACATTGAGCGTTCACGTTCATGGTTTAATGGTGTAGGTATGCAGTACAACCAGAGCGAGGTGCCCTTCTACATCTACCAGTTCTTCAAGCGTGCGCAAGAGGCTGGTCACGACTACTATACACTGAGCCACAACTACTCACGTACAGCTGCCTTCTTTGCTAACGGTACCTATTCATACCAAGGCAAGTACAACTTGAACGGTACCATCCGTTACGAGGGTTCAAACATGTTGGGTCGCAGCCGCTCGGCTCGCTGGTTGCCCACCTGGAACATCTCTGGTTCTTGGAACATGCACGAGGAGAAATTCTTCGACATCTTCCGTCCCACATTGTCACACTTCACGCTGAAAGCATCTTATAGTTTGACGGCTGACCGTGGCCCTGCCTCGATCACCAACTCTACTTCTATCTTCTCAGCTTACAACCCCTATCGTCCGTTCTCTACTGATAAAGAGTCGGGTATCTCTCTGTATCAGACGGGTAATGACGAGCTGACCTATGAGAAGAAGCATGAATGGAACTTCGGCGTTGACGCTGGCTTCCTTAACAACCGCATCAACGTAACGTTAGACGTTTATCGTCGTAACAACTACGACCTGATTGGTGTTGTTAACACACAGGGTGTGAACCGTAGTGCTATGTCGTATGGTAACGTTGCTTCAATGAAGTCGCACGGCGAGGAGTTGAGCATCTCTACCACCAATATTAAGAATAAGGACTTCAGCTGGACTACCAACTTTATCTATTCACACGCTGTGAATGAGGTTACTGAGCTGATGTCGCGCGCTAACACCATGGACTATATCTCTGGTTCTGGTTTCGCCATGACAGGTTATCCTGTACGTGCCCTCTTCTCAATTCCTTTTGTAGGATTGAACGAGAATGGTTACCCCATGTTCATCAACGAGAAGGGTAACGTTACTTCCACCGAAATCAACTTCCAGGAGCGTGATAACAATAGCTATCTGAAGTATGAAGGTCCTACTGATCCTGTTTACACTGGTTCACTGGGTAACATCTTTACATACAAAGGCTTCCGTTTGAACATCTTCCTTACCTATTCGTTCGGAAATGTGGTACGTCTCGACCCTGTATTCAGTTACAAGTATAACGACTTGTCATCAATGACTAAGGAGTTTAAGAACCGCTGGATGATGCCTGGCGACGAGAAGATAACAAACGTTCCCGTCATCCTCAGCAAGCGTGAGTATAACGACAACTATGAGCTGCATTATGGTTACAACGCTTACAACTATTCAACCGAGCGTGTGGCTAAGGGCGACTTCATCCGTATGAAGGAAATTTCATTCGGTTACGACTTCCCCTCAAAATGGTTCAAGGGTATGGCTCTGAACAGCCTCTCTGTGAAGCTGCAGGGTACCGACCTCTTCCTCATCTATGCTGACAAGAAGCTCAACGGACAAGATCCTGAGTTCTTCCGCGCTGGTGGTGTGTCGGCTCCTATGCCTAAGCAGTTTACGCTGACAGTAAAAGCTGGTTTCTAATCTTTATGTATAGGTATTACACACTGGCTTTAAAACATTCAGTAAAGAAACAAATAACAATGAAAACAAAGAAATTATATATAGCATTGTCGATGTTGGCCGCTACTGTGGGCTTTAGCTCTTGCGATAGCTACCTTGACAAACTGCCCGATAACCGTATGGAGCTCAGCACTCCTGAGGATGTGAGCAAGTTGCTGGTGTCAGCTTATTCGGAGATCCATCCCGTATATATTCTTGAAATGTATTCGGACAACACTGACGAATATGACAACACTGCATGGACCGCTGAAAGCCGCATGCAGGATCAGGCTTATGCTTGGAAAGATATTACCGACCCCGGTTCATCAAACGAGTCGGTTGTTAATATTTGGGACGGCTACTATTCAGCCATTCGTACCTGTAACGAGGCTATCGCTTACATTAAAAAGCTTTCTCCCGCTGAGCAGGACGATTATAAGGCACAGTTAGGCGAGGCCCTCGTCGCTCGTGCATATGCCGAGTTTATGCTCTCTACCGTGTTCTGCCGTGCTTACAACCCCGAGACAGCAGCTACCGATCTGGGCCTGCCTTATCCCACCGAGCCCAACTATTCATTGGTTGTAAACTATGAGCGTGGCACACTTGCTGAGTTTTATGCTAAGATAGATGCTGACCTGAAAGAAGGTTTGCCCTTGCTCACCAATACTTACGATCATCCTAAGTTCCACTTTACACCGGCTGCCGCTAACGCCTTTGCCGCTCGTTTCTATCTGTATTATCAGAAACCCGAGTTGGCCATCGCTCACGCCAATGCTGTGTTAGGAACTGAGCCCGCTTCTAAGCTGCGTAATTGGACTGCTTGGAACCAATTGAGTGCTAACGACCAAATTCAGCCGAACGCTTACGTTAACTCAAGCAACCCTGCTAACCTTCTCTTGCAGGTTGTTTACTCTGGATGGGGTTACTATGGTGGTCCTACGTTGTTGGGTAAGAAGTATGCACACGGCCGTTTGATCTCTCAAACCGAGACCCTGCAGGCGCAAGGTCCTTGGGGTAAAACAGCCGACGTTTGCGGTTACACCGTGTTCTATAACGATGCGCTGTCTAACTATTTCTTGCGTAAGAACCCTGGTATTCTGCAGTACACCGATGAGCAGCAAACCACTGGCTTTATCCAGAGCGAAATGTCTTGCTTCAATACTGACGAAACCTTGATGGTTCGTGCTGAGGCTTATGCTATGCAGAAAGACTATGTAAACGCTTTGAAGGATATCAACGCCGAGTTGTCGGCCTTTGCACCTGGTGCAAAACCCCTGACATTGGAGACCATTAAGGATTTCTATGATAACCTTGACTACTATACCCCTGAGAACCCCACTCCTAAGAAGGAGTTGCACCCCAGCTTCACATTGGATATGGAAAATCAGGAGCCTATGTTGCAGTGCATCTTGCAGCTGCGTCGTCTGCTCACCATTCATGAGGGTCTGCGTATGCAAGATATCAAGCGCTACGGTATCACCATCTATCGTCGTCGCCTCACTGAGGGTAACGTGATTGAGCGTGTAACCGATACGATGGACAAGGACGATCCTCGTCTCGCCATTCAGCTGCCCTCCGAGGTTCTCAGCGCTGGTATGCAAGCTAACCCCCGCAACACCACGAACAAATAAATAAGATACAGAGATGAAAAAAAATATATATGCTATTTTGCTGGCCTTCGTAGCAAGCTTCGCCTTGATGTCTTGCTCTGACGATGATCCCAGCTCAGAGAGCATCTTCCCCACCACCTCGCCCAAGCGCGACGCGTTTGACAAGTGGTTGCTCGAAAACTATACCTTCCCCTACAATGTAGAGATGAAGTATAAGATGGAAGATATCGAGAGCGACATGAAATACCACTTGGTACCTGCCGACTCGGCAAAGACTGCCAAGCTGTCTATTATCATGAAGTATCTCTGGTTCGACGCTTATAACGAGGTGATAGGCCCCGACTTCATCAAGGAGAATATGCCGCGTACCATCCACTTCATTGGTTCGCCCGCTTATAACAGCGAGGGCACCAGGGTGCTGGGTACTGCCGAGGGTGGTTTGAAGATTACACTGTATATGGTTAACTCGCTCGACGACGAGACACTGAAGGATTATGATACGATGAACAAGTATTATTTCCACACCTTGCATCACGAGTTTACCCACATCTTGAATCAGAAAATTCCTTACGATCAGAGCTTTAAGCTGATTACGGAGAGTGGTTATGTAAGTGGCGACTGGTATACTATTTCTGATAAGACCGCTCATCAGGCAGGCTTTGTCACTCCCTATGCTATGGTTGAGCCTCTTGAAGACTTTGCTGAGATGCTGTCCGGCTATGTTACAATGTCCCAGAGCGAGTGGAACGCTATCTTGGCCGACGCTGGCACCACCGGTGCTGCAAGCATCTCGGCTAAACTCGACATCGTGCGTAATTATATGCAGGAGTCATGGAATGTTGACATCGACCAGTTGCGTGCCGCTGTATTGCGTCGCGCCAGCACGCTTAGCGCTGTTGACCTGAAGCATCTTAACTAATGCCTCGCTTAGGTCTAACATTGATGTAATATCAGTTATATTTTAAAAAGAAAACAACAATGAAAAAGATATTATTAGGTTCAGCCGTTGCCCTTGCAACTCTCAGCCTCCAGTCGTGCTTGACTGACGACAAGGAACTGTTTGACGAGTCTGCAGCCAATCGTATCGAGGCTGTTGTGGCTGCCGACAAGCAACTGCTCGAGTCGGCTACCAACGGATGGCAGCTTCACTACTACACTGGCAAAGAATATACGGGCGGTGGCTACACCATGTTTGTGAAATTTAAGGATGGAAAGGCTTATGCCTCTTCTGATATAGCTCCCGCCGACTCGGTGGCTACCTCAAGCTATGATGTTATTAAAGACAAGGGCCCAGTTATTACCTTTAATACAGAAAATGGCATTATGCATTTCTTGGCTCAGCCTTATCAGAACGATGTTGATGGCGAGCAGGGCGACTATGAGTTTGTGATCATGCGCACCACGAACGACTCTATCTTTGTACAGGGTAAGAAGTGGGGCAACGAAATGGTGTTCACTCGTGTTGCTGATGATGTTAACTGGGAAGACCAGATTAACAAGATGCACAAGGTTTTCTACTCGATGAATTGGCTCTACACTGTAGATGGCGCTGAGAACGAACAGGTATCGTTTGATCCTTCTGCACGTCGTATGTATGTAGGCGACAATGATGATGCTGGCGTGCCCTTCTATGTAACCACTGATGGTATCGCTTTCCGCGAGGCTGTTAAGATCAATGGTAAAGAGCTGACATCGCTGCATTACGATGCCACCACTAAGATGCTTAGCTCTACTGAGGCCGCTCTGAATATGACGGCTCATTTTCCAGAGGGTTATCATGATATTGATGACTTCGTTCAGTCATGGAAATTGAAGTACTATGATAACCAAAATCAAAAGTACACCACCACTTCTTTGAATATTCAGGGAGTATCAGACTTGATTAAGCAGAAGTCGCTTACCAGTTTGCATTGCACGTTGGCTTCAAGCTTTTCTACTGATTATTCTTATAGCTTCTTTGCCCAGTACTCTCCCATCAAGGGTGTGGCTACCATTCCTGCTCAGTATGTTCAGGATCCGACTGATACTTTCCCCATGCTGTTGATGTTGGGTGTTAATAGTGATTCTGGTTCAATTGCTTATACTGATTGGCAGATTGCTCAAGATCCTGAAACGAAGAAGTGGCAGTTTGTAGATCCTACGGGTAAAACAGACAGTATTCTTCTTTTGGGTGTAACTAATCAAGGTGCTCCGCTTTATGTCAAGAGTGATAAATCTTTCACCGATGATCCTGATGATCCCGATATCACGCAGATTGCTGTATTAGACATCTTCTATATGGTTTCAACCTTAACCAGCAACTAAGCATCCTTAAATATTATTCAACAAGAAAAAGAATGTGAACGCCCGCAAGGGCTTCACATCTTTACATACATTTCACGAATATGAAAAAGATATTTGGATTTTTAACCCTCGCGCTGGCTACTACCGCGTTGTTCTCTTGTAGCGACGACGATAACAATTCAACCACCACTGTTGATGGTGTGCAGATTGTAACCCGCCCTTCTGAGATTTCACCTGCTGGCGGCGAGTCGGCCATTGAGGTAAACAAACCCGTGGCCAGTGTATATGCCACAAACGCATGGCTAAATGTTACAGCCGATGGCAATACCGTGAAACTGTCGGCCGATGCTAACAGCTCGGTTGAGTCGCGTCACTCAAACGTTGTAATCAAGGCTTCTGAAAACGACTCTACCGTTATCAGTGTGTCGCAGCTCGGATTGGTTTTCCACTATGAAGATGGCAACGTTTCAATGGGTAACGCTGGTGGTAAGTTTGCTAAATTTGTAAAGCACAACGAGCCCATGGTGATTGAACGTATGCCCGAGTGGGCCAGCGCTACCGTAGATGGCGACAGCATTCGTGTTGACGTTTCGGCTAACACTACTGGCAACGCTCGTGGTGGTTACGTAGTGTTTAAGTCAAGCGCTATGAAAGACTCTATTCTTATCAGCCAGGCCGACTTTAGCCAGCTGAAGGGCGACTACTACTTCGGTGGTTATGATCTTACAACACATCAGGAGGGCTATACCGATGCTAAGCTTTATACAAAGAACAGAATGTATTATGTTCAGTTGACTAATCTTAAGTGGAGCTTCGACTGCCTCTATGATGACAAGAACATGACCCTGACCACTTATAATGCTACATGGGTTGGTACATTGAATAATCAGTATTATATTGCCTCAATGTTGCTGCGCGATAAAGGTACGATGAGTCCTGATGATAAGATTACGGGCCAGTTCACCTTTAACGTTTTCGATGACGGCACTATCATCGCAGTGCTCGGTGGTCAGTATGATGAAGATTCGAAAGTTGCTGGTATGGCTTTCGCTGCTTGTACAAAGCAGAACCTCTCTACCTACCAAGGCATTTCGGCAGGCTTCTCTCCTTGCTTGCTGCTCCGTCTTCCCCCCAACGCTGATGCAGAAACCCAGGCCAAAGCAAAGGCCAGAGCTTCGAAAATGATGAAACGTATGGGTGCTAATAAGAACCCCATGTATCAGATGCCTTCAGTATTGAAGTGGAAATAAGCGATAGAAATCTCTTATAAGATATATTTATAAAATGAAAAATCCCGACATTGCGAAATGTCGGGATTTTTTTATCACCTTTAGTTGTGTACCAATGTGCCAATGGGCTCGCCATTCATTACCTTCTTCAGGTTTCCTACGACGTCCATGTTAAACACATAGATGGGCAGGTTGTTCTCTTTGCACATGGTGGTGGCTGTAAGGTCCATCACCTTCAAACCACGCGTGTAAATCTCGTCGTAGGTAATGTCGCTAAACTTGGTGGCGGTGGGGTCTTTCTCGGGGTCGGCGGTGTAGATGCCGTCAACGCGGGTGCCCTTCAGCATCACGTCGGCTTCAATCTCAATGCCGCGCAGCGACGAACCCGTGTCGGTGGTGAAGTAGGGCGAACCTGTGCCTGCCGAGAAGATGCATACGTAGCCTGCCTCCATGGCCTCGATGGCTTTCCATTTGCTGTAGAATTCGCCAATAGGCTCCATGCGTATGGCGGTAAGCACCTTGGTCTTCACGCCTACTGCTTCAAGGGCCGAGCTCAGTGCCAGCGAGTTGATAACGGTTGCGCACATACCCATCTGGTCGCCCTTCACACGGTCGAAACCTTTTGAGGCGCCACTCAGTCCGCGGAAGATGTTTCCGCCACCTATCACGATGCCTATCTGTACGCCCATCTGGCTCACTTCTTTAATTTGTTCAGCATACTGGCCCAAACGTTCGGGGTCGATACCAAAACTCTGTTTGCCCATCAGACTCTCGCCGCTGAGCTTCAGCAGTATTCTTTTAAATCTTGCCATAGTAATGTTTTTTTCTTTACTTTTAATTATTGATGTTTCTATTGATGTTCTTCTTTTTGTTTTTTCTTTCTTTCTTTATTTCTTCCTTTATTCAAATAAGTATTTCTTTTCCTTTATTTCAGTATTTCTTTCTCTTTTGATGCCTCGGTGTTTATTACAAAGCTCACTTCTTTAAAAGCATAGGTGCGGTTGTGTCCGTCAGCATCGGTAAGAATAAGTTGGCCCGTGGGCTTCACGTCTTTAATGCGCGCCATAAATAGCCCGTGCGCGTCATGGTAGGGCCATAGCCCCTCTTTACGATATAGCGCCTGCTTGTAGTGGGCTATTATTTGGTCGTCGTGCCCTTCACTCACCAGTTGGTAGTAATGCTCAAAGTGGCGCAGCGCCTTCTCCAGTACCTCGGCGGGGGGGGTGTCGTGGCCAACAATTTGTCGTAGCGATACAGGGTTTGGGGCGTCGCTCACAAACGTTTCTTGGTTAATGTTTATGCCCACGCCGTAAATGCAACGACGTATGGTTTGGCCTGATAATGAGGTTTCAATCAGTGTTCCGCTTATCTTGCGGTCGCGCCAATAAACATCGTTGGGCCACTTCAGCGTAATGTGCGATGTATATTCGTCGAGGGCGGCTTTTACCGCCAGTGCCCCTGCCATTGAGAGAATGTATTGTTGGCGAGCAGCCACGGCTTTCGGAAAAAGCGACACCGAGAACAGCAGGTTTTTGCCCGCCTCGCTCTCCCAATGGTTGGTGCCCTGTCCGCGTCCGCTTTCTTGATATTGCGCCGTGATGATGGTCATCTCTTCGGCGTTGGCGCCAGTATTCGTAGCATCATTGGCATCAACATTGCCTATTGACATCTGCTTAGCATAGTTGTTGGTAGAGTCAGTAACCCCCAACCGTATATATCTTCTTTTCATCCGTCTCTTTCCCTTTTGAACTTTAAGCTAATGAATTTTTCCCTTTTCGTTTTTCCCTTTCCCCTTCAACAGCAAATGGATTTTTCACTTTTCGTTTTTCACTTTTCCCTTTTCTCTTTCCCCTTTTCCTTTTCCCTTAGAATAGTTGCATGGGGTTAAAGGCATCAATGATGTGCTCTAACTTCATGTTTTGGGCGTTAGTGCCCACGATTGTGATGATGTCGAAGCGCAGCAGTGCATCAACGTGGCACATCTTGACATAGTTGTTGGCCGAGAGGGCAATGTTGCGAGCCTTGGTAGGGTTTACAGCATCAGCAGCACGCATGACTACCTCGTTCTTGCGCGTCTTCACCTCAACAAATACAAGCGTCGACGGGTCGGGGGCTTGCGCAATGATGTCGATATCGCGGTTTCCGCTACGCCAGTCGCGCTCAATAATGCGATAGCCATTTTGCTGAAGGTATTCGGCGGCCATCTCTTCGCCCCATTTTCCTAATTCGTTGTGTGCTGCCATCTTGTTTCTTTGTTTCGTTTATTGAGGGGTGTATAATATGGTGTATAATATGGTGTATAATATAATGTGTAGTTGTTGGTATTCTACTTCATCTGCAAAAATACCCTTTTTCTATAAACCCTCAAAGCAAACCCACATAAATTTTGTCATCACCATGCTTCCAAAGGTGAGAATAGGGTAGAACCAAAGGTGATAATATAGTAGGACGGTGGCCTCCGCGCCCCGTCCTCCTTGAGATAACCTATTTCGCTTGCTGTTGGAAGGGTGCTGGAGGACGGGGCGCGGAGGCCCTCGTCCTACTATGATATGCCTTGCTTGAATAGCCCCCCCGCTCACCAGCGGCACAACACTGTTATTATCAATAGCTTTCTTCGTTGCAAGCCCCACCTCCCCTCCAATATCTTACCCTTAAACAAAAATATTTTATGAAAAACTTGTCAAAATGTTTGGAGGTTTCAATAAAAGTTTATACCTTTGCACTCGCTTTTAAGAAGTAGCGGGATGTAGCGCAGTTGGTAGCGCACGCGTCTGGGGGGCGTGAGGTCGCAAGTTCGAGTCTTGTCATCCCGACTGAAAAGGATTAGAATGTTGAGAAATCAATATTTTAATCCTTTTTCGTTTTCTCTACTCGCCACGCTCGCACCTTGTGTTTTAATAAAACCCTAAACAATACTAAAAAAAAAGTGTTTCTTTTGTGTTGTGGCTGATTTGTCTTATCTTTGTATCAAACAAATGGCACCCCATTTATAACTTAATTGCTGCCGCAAGGCATCACAATATGATTGTATGGCCATGACGCAATATTCATTATATGCACCCCAGCATTTCGATACAACAATAGGGCTTCCTGCCTCAAAGAGCATTAGTAACCGAGCACTGATTATTCATGCCTTGTCGCATGGAGATATTATGCCGCGCCACCTGTCCGACTGCGACGATACTGAGGTAATGCTGCACGCCTTGCAGAATATGCCACCTGTGATTGATATCAAGGCGGCGGGCACAGCTATGCGTTTCCTTACCGCCTTTCTGTCGGTAACGCAGGGCGAACATGTTATTACGGGCACCGACCGTATGAAGCATCGACCCATAGGCATCTTAGTAGACGCGTTGCGATACTTGGGTGCCGACATTACGTATGAAGGCGAAGAGGGCTACCCGCCCTTGCGTGTCAAAGGCAAGGCACTGGAGGGTGGGGCACTGGAAATTGCTGGCAATGTGAGCTCGCAGTATATCTCGGCTCTGCTGATGATAGGCCCCGTGTTGAAGAACGGGCTGGCACTGCGTATGACCGATGGCATTGCCTCGCGACCCTATATCGACCTTACGCTGTGGATGATGCGCGAGTTTGGGGCCGATGCCGACTGGACAGATGTTGATACAGTAACGGTTAAGCCTGTGCCTTATCGACAGCACGACTACTTTATTGAGAGCGACTGGAGCGCGTCGAGCTATTGGTACGAAATGTTAGCATTGTGCAACGATGGCGAGTCGGTATTCAATCTTGATGGCCTGATGGATGGCTCGAAGCAAGGCGACTCGGTGGTGCGCTACATCTTCTCACTGCTGGGTGTGAAGTCGGCCTTTGCCGATAAAGACGACGAGGTGCCTACCACGGTACGACTGAAGAAGGTGCCCATGCATGTGCCACGCCTTGATTACGACTTTAGCAGTTCGCCCGACTTGGCTCAAACCATCGTTGTGGCTTGCGCTTTGAAGAACATTCCGTTCCGCTTTACAGGCTTGGCCAGCTTGAAGATTAAAGAAACCGATCGTATAGAAGCATTAAAGACCGAACTGCTAAAGTTGGGCTATGTGCTGCACGACGAAAACAACAACTCGCTGTATTGGGATGGCGAGCGCTGTGAGGCTTCGACGGAGCCTATTGATACCTACGAAGACCACCGTATGGCCATGGCCTTTGCGCCTGCCGCCATCCTGTTTCCTGGTCTGCGCATTAATAATCCTGAGGTGGTGTCAAAGTCGTACCCCGCCTTTTGGGACGACCTTCAGGCGGCTGGCTTCCGCATTGAGGCGACCGAAGTGTAACCTCCTTATTGGCTAAAACAAAAAAGTAGCTTGGCTGATAACTTATCAATAAACAATTTAAATATCGCATGTAAAGAATTAATCGGGAGTTAAAAGGAAGTTAACTCGCGTCGCGAGTGAAGTTAATGGACGTATGCCCTATTACTTAAGAAGTAATACTATTGTCTGTTAATTTCCTGAACGACCGAAGGGAGTGATAACTTCTTTAATTCCATTAACTTCTGAACTTGCGAAAGTTCAATAAAACAAATATGCTCATTCTCGTTGCTATTCTTATATTATTGGGTGTGGTTATTGGTGTGATGGCGCTCGTCATGCATCGCAAAGATCGCCCCGAACCTCCTGTAGTGGAACAGGCTACCTGTGCCACCTGCAATGGCGATAACGACAAGTGTGAACAAGAGTGTATGATGGAGGCGGCCACGCAACCTATCGAATATTTTGAAGATGAAGAGCTCGACGCTTTCCGCGGACGCCCCTCTGATGCCTACGACGATGACGAAACGCAACAGTTTGCCGATGTGCTTTACACCATGCGCCAAGACGAGGTGGCGGCCTGGTGCAGAAGCCTTACCTTGCGAGGCATCAACTTGCCCAACGCCTTGAAAGACGAGGTGGTGATGATGATTGAATAGACGAACGAAAACATGAGTATCTTTCATTATACATTCTTTCAAAACGCGCTCTTGGGGGCGCTGCTGGCCAGCGTGGTGTGCGGCATTATGGGCACCTACATTGTCAGCCGACGACTGGTGTTCATCAGCGGTGGCATCACGCATGCCTCGTTTGGTGGCATTGGCATTGGCGTGTTCTTTGGCATCAACCCCATCATGTCGGCTATGGCGTATGCTGTGCTCAGCGCCTTCGGGGTAGAGTGGCTTTCTACTAAGGTGAAGGTGCGTGAAGACTCGGCCATCGCCCTCTTTTGGACCTTCGGCATGAGTGTAGGCATCTTGTTCAGCTTCCTTACACCAGGCTTTATGCCCGACTTGCCCTCGTTCCTCTTTGGCAGCATCCTCACTATCGGCACGTCTGACCTTTGGCTGCTTAGCGCTGTCACGGCCTTGGTTGCGCTGGTCTTTCTTCTGCTGTATCGCACCATTATCAGCATTGCTTTTGATGCTACCTTTGCGCAGTCGCAACGGCTGCCTGTGCATGCGGTTGAATATTTGCTCATGGCCCTCATCGCCATGACCATTGTGTCGACCTTGCGTATGGTGGGCATCGTGCTGGCTATCAGTATGCTTACTATACCACAGATGACGGCCAACCTCTTTACCTATCGCTTTGGCCACATCATCTTCTTAAGCATTATCATAGGCTGGGTGAACTGTTTGATGGGCCTTATGCTCTCTTATTGGCTGAACGTGCCATCAGGGGCCGCTATCATTTTCTCGGCCATCATCATTTATATGCTGTTATGGGCAATAAAATCACTGGTCTTTAAGTTTAAATAAGTGTGAGAAAACTGAATAACATACATATCGTGCTGTTGCTGGCCGTGCTCGTTGCACTGCTGGCGATGGGATGCTCTACGCAGAAGAATACCGCGAAGAGCCGATGGTGGCATTCGTTCAACGCTCGTTATAACACTTATTATAATGGCACCTTGGCATATATCGAGGGCTCTCTGGCCAAGGAAGATGGCAATAAAGACAACTTTACCGAAATTATTCCGCTATACACTGTTGGCAATAAGGCCAGCCGCGACTTGGGAAAAAGCAACTACGACCGAGCTGTAGAGAAATGCCAAAAGGCGATAAAACTGCATAGCATCAAGCGTAGGCCCGAGTGGACCAAGAAGCGCCGTAAGACGGAACGCGACATTGAATGGCTTTCGCGAAAAGAATATAACCCTTTCTTGTGGAAAGCATGGATGCTGATGGGCCGCTCGCAGTTCTATAAGGGCGATTTTGACGAGGCAGCATCTACCTTTTCGTATATGAGCCGACTGTACCAAACGCAGCCTGCCATCTATGGGCGTGCCCGTGCTTGGCTGGCCAAATGTTATGTAGAGGAGGGCTGGCTGTATGATGCTGAGGACGTGATACGCAATATGAAACGCGACAGCATACACTGGCGCGCACAGAAAGAATGGGACTATACCTATGCCGACTATTACATTCATGCGGGCGACTATGAAAAGGCCATTCCTTATCTGCGCCGTGTTATCAAGCACGAGATGCGCCGTAAGCAGCGTGCCCGCGAGTGGTATCTGATGGGACAACTTCAGGCAGCCTTGGGCAATAAGGCTGAAGCCTCGAAGGCATTTCGCAAGGTAATACGTCAGAACCCGCCTTATGAGGTAGAGTTTAACGCTCGCATCGCCTTGACTGAGGTGTTGTCGGGCAACGGTCAGGCACGCAAAATGGTGGGACGCTTGAAACGTATGGCGGCCTCTGATAAGAATAAAGAATATCTTGACCAGGTATATTATGCCCTGGGCAACATCTATTTGGCACAGAACGACACGCTAAAAGCTATCGAAGCCTATGAGCAAGGCAACACCAAGGCCACACGTTCGGGCATAGAGAAGGGCGTGCTGCTGCTGAAGTTGGGCGACCTTTATTGGGCGAAAGAGAAGTATAATGATGCGCAGCGCTGCTATGGCGAGGCCATCGGATTGCTGGATAAAGAACGTCCCGACTATGAACAGTTGTCGCAGCGCTCAAAGATATTGGACGAACTGGTGCCATATACTGATGCTGTGCATCTGCAAGACTCGCTTCAAGAGTTGGCACGTGCCGATGAGAAGACACGAAATGCCGCCATCGATAAGGTGATTGAGGCGCTGAAAAAGAAAGAGAAAGAAGAACGACGCAAGCAACAAGAGCAGGAGGCCAACGAGATAATATCGAAAAATGGAGCCAATAATGGCAACTCGGCCAACCGCAATAACCGAAAACAAAACACTACTGCCAACCAGCAACAGAAGGGGCAGTGGTACTTCTATAACCCCATGGCGGTAAATCAGGGTAAGACCGACTTCCAACGTCGTTGGGGTAAGCGTGAGAATGTGGACAACTGGCAACGTGTGAACAAAACGGTGGTAAGCATTGGCAGTGCAGAAAGCCTACTGACTGATGAGCAGCTCGACTCGATAGCACGCGCCGAAGCTCTGGCCGACTCGCTTGAACAGCATACCGACAGCGCGCAGAACGATCCACATCGTCGCGAGTATTACATCGCGCAGTTGCCCTTCACACAGGAACAGGTAGAGGCCAGCAACCTCATTATCATGGATGGATTGTATCATTCGGGCATCATCTTTAAGGATAAGTTTGACAACTTGCCGCTGGGCGAGAAGGCTCTCGTTCGCCTCGAACAGCAGTATCCTACCTATGAGAAGATGGCCGACGTTTACTATCATCTCTTCTTACTGTATTCGCGCAAACATGATGATGTTACAGCGCAGCATTATGTGAACCTGTTAAAAGAGAAATATCCTGACAACGAGTGGACAACATTGCTCACCGACCCCTTCTTCAAAGAAAATGCCCGACTAGGTGTGCATCTTGAAGACTCGCTTTATGCCACCACCTACGATGCCTTTAAGGCGGCACATTATGGCACGGTGAGCAGCAATCTTGCGGTGTCGGCCAAGCGGTTCCCCTTGGGTGCCAACCGCGATAAGTTTATCTTCATTGGCGCCCTGAGCAAATTGAATGAGGGCAATGCTGAGGCTTGTGTGGCCGACCTGAAGACGATGCTGGAGAAATATCCACAGAGTGGATTGGCTGAAATGGCTGGCATGATTGTGCGTGGCGTAGGCGAGGGCCGACGTTTGCACGGCGGACAGTTTGATATTGGCAATGTATGGCAACGCCGCTCGGCGGTGCTTAACGATAGCGATAAGACTACGGCAGCGCAACTGTCTGACGACCGCAACGCCAACTTCATCTTCATGATGGCTTATCCTGCCGACTCGGTAGACGAGAACCGCTTGCTCTTCGAACTGGCACGCTATAACTTCACAAGCTATATGGTGCGCAACTTCGACATCAATATCGACGAAGATAATGGTCTGCACCGCATGCAAGTGAGCGGTTTCCGTAGCTACGACGAGGCGTTGCAATATGCCCGACAGTTGTATGCACAGACACGTGTGATGAAGCTTGTGGCGAAAGGACGTGGCATCATCATTAGTGAACAAAACCTACCCTTGCTGGGCCGACAGTATAGCTACGACGACTATGATAAGTTCTATGCAAAGCACTTCGCACCGCTGAAGATCAGTACGCTGCAATTGCTTGAAGAACCCGACGTTATCACCACTGAGCCCGATGCTACCCCTGTGCCCAATGCCGACCAGCAACCAGCCAGTCAGCCCGATGGTGGAACGCTCATCCTTGAAGATGAAAAGGCGCAGCCCAACAATGAAGGCACCACAAGTATCCCCGACGAACCAACAACGGTTTCGCCCCAGGAGCAAGGCGCTACTGTTATTCCTAACGAACCAACAACGGTCTCGCCCGAGGAACAAGGCACAACGATTGTTCCTGACGAGCCCGAGGTGATGAAGCAACCAGAGGAAACCTCGAAGGATACTAACACAATAATTATTCCTGAGGAGAAACCTGTTCCTGAGGAGAAGTCGGCATCAGTAGCAAAGGTTTCGTCTGCCGAAAAGCCTTCAGCAGTAGAGAAGCCTTCAGTAGTAGAGCAACCTGTTCCCGTGGTGCAGCCTACTCCCGAGCAAAAGCCTACGCCCGTATCGAAGTCTGAGCAAAAGATAGAGAAGGCGCCCTCGCTGGAAGAAGATTTCTATTTTGATGATGGCACCTCGCCTTCGTCAAACGCAAATAATAAAGGCAAAGAACAAAAAGAAAATAAGGCCGACCTTGAGGACGAATACTACGACCTCGATGGCTTTTAAATCATAATTAGATAATGTTATAAGGATATTGAAATAACGTATCTCAATAAACATATCTATATAAAGAAAGGTAAACACGATGAGCAACGGATTGCTATTATGGGTGGATGATGAGATTGAACTGCTGAAAGCCCACATCATCTTCCTTCAGAAGAAAGGGTATGAGGTGGAGACGGTGAGCAATGGCACCGATGCTGTTGACAAATGCCGCGCCACCACTTACGACCTCATCTTGCTCGACGAGATGATGCCAGGCATCACTGGCCTTGAAACGTTGCAGCAGATAAAAGAGATACAGCCCGACACTCCTGTGGTGATGGTAACGAAAAGCGAGGAAGAAAACATCATGGACCAAGCCATTGGTTCAAAGATTGCCGACTACCTCATAAAACCTGTCAACCCTGTGCAGATATTGTTGGCATTGAAAAAGAACATACACCGCCAGCAGATTGTTACTGAGGTGACGCAGACGGGCTATCAACAAAGTTTCCAGAATATTGCTATGCAGATAGATTCGTGTCGCACCATCGACGATTGGAAGGAACTGTATCGCTGTCTGGTGCGTTGGGAACTGGAACTCAGCGTTACTGGTAGTGCCATGACCGAGATGCTGGCCATGCAGAAAGAGGAGGCTAATGCCGCCTTTGCCAAGTATGTGCGTAACAACTATTTGCAATGGGTAGAGTCGCCACTCAATACCAACCGCCCACTAATGAGCATGGATATCTTCAAAAACAAGGTGTTTCCGCTGCTCAACGATGGACAAAAGGTGTTTCTTATCGTGATAGACAACTTCCGCTACGACCAGTGGCGCACCGTAGCACAAGAGGTATCGCCGCTCTTTGATATTGACGACGACCTGTATATGAGCATCCTTCCCACCGCCACCCAGTATGCGCGCAACGCCATCTTTAGTGGATTAATGCCGAACAAGATAGCCGAGATGTTCCCCGATTTGTGGGTTGATGAAGACGAAGAGGAGGGCAAAAACCTAAACGAAGGCCCCTTGGTACAAACGCAGATAGATCGTTTCCGTCGTCGCGACACCTTTAGTTATCATAAGATTAACGACTCGGTGGCTGGCGACAAGATGCTGGAACGCCTTGACGAACTGATGAAAAACGACCTTAATGTGGTGGTGGTCAACTTTGTTGATATGCTATCGCATGCTCGCACCGAGTCGAAAATGGTGCGCGAGTTGGCCAATAACGAGTCGGCTTACCGCAGCCTCACGCTCAGTTGGTTCCGCCATTCAATTATGGCCGAGCTATTGCCCGCCTTGGCGCAACGCAATTGTCGCGTTATCATCACCACCGACCATGGCAGTATACGTGTATCTAAGGCTGTGAAGATTGTAGGCGACCGCAACACCAATACCAATCTTAGGTATAAGTTGGGCAAGAACCTCAACTGCTCGTCGCGCGACATCTTTACCATTAAGAACCCGTATCAGGCGCAGTTGCCATCGCCCAACCTCAGCACCAGTTATGTGTTTGCCACGGGCGATGCCTTCTTTGCTTATCCCAACAATTATAATTATTATGTGTCTTATTATAAAGACACGTTCCAGCATGGTGGTATCTCAATGGAAGAGATGCTTATACCCCTAGTGACGCTTACACCGAAGTCGAAACGATAACTGATTGATTGCAAACAGATAATAGGCTAATAGCGTATATAGAACATACAAAACAATAAAAAACAAAATAATATGAAGATAACCATTTCGTCATTAGACGCCATCAACGAAGCCGCCAAACAGTTTGTTGCCGCTATGGGCAGTAATCGCGTATTTGCCTTCTACGGAAAGATGGGAGCTGGTAAAACCACCTTTATCAAGGCGTTGTGTACCGAGTTGGGTGTCGACGATGTCATTACGTCGCCCACCTTTGCCATTGTTAACGAATATACTGCTGGTGGTGGTTCGCCCATCTACCATTTCGACTTTTATCGTATCAAGAAGCTCGACGAGGTGTATGATATGGGTTATGAAGACTATTTTTATAATGGTGGACTTTGCCTTATTGAGTGGCCCGAGCTGATAGAGTCGCTTCTTCCTGAAGATGCTGTTGAGGTTCATATTGCTGAACAGCCTGACGGCACTCGCACCATCGAGTTTTGATACAAACATTAAATGTAGACATCTCATTTAATATAAATGGGATATAATGTGAGAGGCGTTTTAACAAAAAAATATAATAAGACGTCAACCATAAACAACAAAAGGACAACAAAAATAATAAAAGGACAACAAAAACAACGAAAGGACAACAAAAACAACATTGTTTTCTCTTACGCTATTGTATGAAACAAGTTGTTTTTGTTGTCCTTTTGTTGTTTATAGTTGTTCAGCGTTTACTTATCTACTGCCTTTATTATATTGTTGCAGCCACTAATTACAGGGCGCTGTCGATAAATTCTTTAATCTTGTTTTTGGGCATGCTGCCTACCTTCTTCACGGGTTCTTTTCCGTTCTGGAACAAAATCATGGTGGGCAGTGTCATCACGCCGTTCTGTACGGCCAGGTCGTCGTCGTCTTCAATGTTACATTTGCCGATAACAATTTTGCCGTCATACTCTTCAGCCAGTTCTGAAAGGATGGGGCTCAGTGTGCGGCAGGGTCCACACCATGTAGCCCAGAAGTCAACGAGCAATGGCAGTTCACCATTTTTGTAAGTCTCAAAGTTTTCAGATGTAATTGTTACTTCCATTTCTTTTTTATGTATTTTGTTTTTTTTATTTGTTGTAGTGTGATTGCTTTCAGTATCATTGTCATTTATAATGAGTCAATGCCATTTGTTTTGAGCCAATGCCATTTATAATGAGCCACTGAAGCATGGCAAAGTTAAACATAAAAAATGATATATTTACCCCTTTGTTATGATTTTCTTTATTGGGTAAAGTGTTTTTAAATCTTTTTTCAAAAGTTTTATTTCCTCTTTTCTTTACTTTATAACAGCACTGGGGGCTTGCCCAAGCATAATGCTTTGTGGCAAGCCCCTTTTATTATTGGTTGATGGTATAGCTTAGTGCCTGGTCATCATCAATCAGTTCTATTATTTCGTGCGTCACATTTATGCTCTTGTTTCCGCTTCGCATCAGCACCTCGCCCTTGTTATCGGGGCGGTGTAGGCTTATGTATAGCTGCGTGTCGCCAGGGTTATCGTTCACCAGTGTGGTAAGGTCTTCAACTGTTGTTTTGCTCAATCGCAGTGGGTCGATGTATATAGTTATGCGCTCAATGTTTTGTTCCTTCACACTTTGCAAGAAGCGCACACGTGTAAGCTTTAGATCAACATAGCTGCTGTTTTTATATTTCACTGTGCAACTGGCTTCTACATATATCGAGTAGCCTTCAACCAGCATGCCGCTCCATTGCCCCCAGTCTTCACCAAAGAGCGCCAGTTCGCCTGCTCCAGTGAAGTCTTCGATGGTTACGATGCCAAAGTTTTTATTGGTTTTTGTGATGCCTCGGCGCACACCTGTTACAATGCCGCCCAGCGTTACGTTACCTTTCTTCAGCAGTTCAGTCTTGTCGTCAAGTTCGTTGCAGCGCGTGTTGCACATATTGTTAAGGATGATGCGGTAGTCGTCCAGCGGATGTCCAGAGATGTATATGCCCACCAGGTCGCGTTCTTTATTCAGTTTGTCGATGGTGCTCCACTGTTCGGCCTCGGGCACGGGAGGCGTAGCTATCTCTACGGCCTCGGTATCGCCGAAGAGCGAGTTTTGAGCCTCGGCCTGTTCTGCCTGATACAGCTGACCATAGCGCAGCAGCGTGTCGAGGAACGAGTCGCCCTTAGTGTTCTTTCCGAAATACTGTTCGCGCTTGATGCCGAAGCTGTCGAAACCGCCGCTTAGTGCCAAACTTTCAAACGCCTTACGGTTTACCGCCGATAGATTGACACGTTGAGCAAAGTCGAAGATATCTTTGTAGGGGCCGTTCTTGCGTCGCTCGTCAATGATGGCCAGTGCTGCGGCATCGCCCATGCCTTTGATGGCCGCCAGGCCAAAGCGCACCTCGCCCTTCTTGTTGGCGCTGAATTTCTGCCAACTCTCGTTGACGTCAGGTCCCAAGCATTTGATGCCCATGCTCTTACATTCGCTCATCAGCTTCGTGATTTTGTTGATGTCGTTGAGGCATCGGCTCATGTTGCCAGCCATAAACTCGGCGGGGTAGTGGGCTTTGAGATATGCTGTTTGGTACGACACCCACGAATAGCATGTGGCGTGCGACTTGTTGAAGGCGTAGGAAGCAAACTTCTCCCAGTCGCCCCAAATTTTATCCAGCACCTTGGGGTCGTGTCCGTTAGCCTGTCCGCCAGCAATAAACTTTGGCTTCATGGCGTCAACGATGGCCTTCTTTTTCTTACCCATGGCCTTACGCAAGGCATCGCTCTCGCCACGGGTAAAGTTGGCAAGCTGTCTTGACAGAAGCATCACCTGCTCCTGATACACCGTAATGCCGTAGGTGTCTTTCAGGTATTTTTCCATGCAGGGGATGTCATATTTTATCTCCTCTTTACCGTTCTTACGAGCAATGAATGAGGGAATATAGTCCATAGGTCCTGGACGGTACAGGGCGTTCATGGCAATGAGGTCTTCAAATACCGTGGGGTGCAGTTCGCGCAGATACTTCTGCATGCCTGCCGACTCAAACTGAAACGTACCAACAGTTCTTCCCTCCTGATACAGCTTAAAGGTTAGTTCGTCGTCGATAGGAATGGTGTCGAGGTCGAGCTCATAGCCGTCGTGAGTGATTTTGATGTTCTCCACCGTTTCTTTCATGATAGATAGGGTAGAGAGACCCAAGAAGTCCATCTTGATTAGTCCTGTTTCCTCAATCACGTGTCCGTCATATTGCGTAGCCAGCAGCTTGTGGCCAGGGTCGCTCTTGTCGTCGGCTGTTGATACGGGCACCCAGTCGCTAATGGCATCGCGGCAGATGATGGTGCCACAGGCATGAATACCTGTTCCGCGCACCGTGCCCTCCAGCATCTTGGCATATTTTATAGTGTTGGCCATCTGCGGGTCGGCGCTGGCTTCAGCATCGCGCAGCTCGGGCACACACTTAATAGCGTTGGGCAGGTTCATTTTCAGGCCATCGGGCAACTTATCAGGAATGGCTTTGCACAGCGCGTTTGATATGGGCAGTGGCAACTTCTCAACGCGCGCCACGTCTTTAATCGAGTTTTTCGTAGCCATGGTGCCGTAGGTGATAATGTGTGCCACCTTATCGTGTCCGTATTTATCTTCCACCCATTCCAGCACCTTGCCACGTCCGTCATCGTCAAAGTCGGTATCGATATCAGGCAGCGAGATACGGTCGGGGTTCAAGAAACGTTCAAACAGAAGATCGTATTTGATGGGGTCGATTTTAGTGATGCCCAAACAGTAGGCCACCACCGAACCAGCTGCCGAACCACGGCCTGGGCCCACCATTACGCCCAGCTCGTCGCGTGCCGAGTTGATAAAGTCTTGCACAATAAGGAAGTAGCCTGGGAAACCCATCGTCTTCATAATGTGTAGCTCAAACTTCACACGCTCTGCCACCTCATTGGGCAGCGGGTCGCCATACAGTTTCTTGGCACCATCATAGGCCAGCTTGGCCAAATAGTCGGCCTCAAATTTTATGCGATACAGCTTGTCGATACCGCCCAAGCGTTTTATTTTTTTGTCGGCCTCGTCTTTAGGCAATGGGTTTTCGCCGTTCTCGTCAGAGGTAAATTCGTGATACAGGTCTTCGGGCGAATGTTGTTTACGCGTGTCGTCTTCGGTACCAAACTCGGCAGGAATGGGGAAGAAGGGCATGATAGGGGCATGGTCAATGCTATACATCTCCACCTTGTCCAGTATCTCCAGCGTGTTGCTCAGCGCCTCGGGCACATCGCTAAACACGTCGTTCATCTCCTGTCGGGTTTTAAACCACTCTTGCTTAGTGTAGAGCATACGGGTGGGGTCGTCGAGGTCTTTGCCTGTGGCCAAACACAATAGGTGGTCGTGGGCCTCGGCGTTATCTTGGTCAACAAAGTGGGCATCGTTGGTACATATCAGTTTTATACCATATTCGTGTGCCAACTCAATGAGCACGCGGTTTGCCTTTTGTTGCAGCGGAAAGGTTTCGCGGTTAGCGCGCACCGAGGGGTCGGTTACCTCGTGGCGTTGCAACTCCAGATAATAGTCGTCGCCAAACACGCGTCTGTACCATTCAATGGCTTCGCGGGCACCTGCAATGTCGTCGTTCAATATCTTTTTGGGCACTTCGCCACCAATACAGGCCGAGCACACAATTAGGTCTTCATGATACTTTTCAAGGTCTTCGCGGTCGGTACGTGGGCGCATATAATAGCCGTCTACCCATGCCCTCGACACCAGCTTAATCAAATTTTTATAGCCATGATAGTTTTTGGCCAAAACAATAAGGTGATAGCCGCCCATGTCGCCATGTTCCTTCACCTTATCTTCTTTACGGTGGTGTGCCACATACATCTCGCAACCAAAAATGGGTTTGAAAGGTTCTTTGCCTTCGTCTTTGCGTTTTCCGTTTACCTTGTTACAATAGTTGAACAACTCTTTGATGCCGAACATGTTACCATGGTCAGTAATAGCCATACCGCGCATACCGTCGGCCACGGCTTTGTCTACGAGTTTCTGCACGCTCGACTGCCCGTCGAGTATCGAATAGTAAGTGTGTACGTGTAGGTGAACGAAATCTTGCATGATTATTACGAGTGTGAATTTTGTTTCAAAGTTAAGGCTAAATATTGACATGTGCAAAAGAATAAGACTATTTTTTGCGAGATTGAAAAAATAGCCTTACCTTTGCAAAATAATTATTATCCTGACAACTATGATCAAAAATATAAAGAAATTCAAGAAAATTCGTTTGCATCGTGAAGGCACCGACACTTTGGTGTATGGCTTCATCTTTATTGCAGCCATTGCCTTACTGTTGTGGCGCTTCGTTGATAACCCTGCTCCCTTCTGGTGCTTCTTAGCCGTGATGGCCGTGGTTTACGGCATCGTGGTGAATTTCTTCCGTTGCCCCATACGCTATTTCCCCAGCGAAGACACTGAAAAAATTGTCGTGGCACCTGCCGATGGCCGCGTGGTCGTAATTGAGGAGGTAGAAGAAAACGAATATTTTCATGACCGCCGCTTGATGGTGAGCATCTTCATGAGCCTGTTTAACGTGCATGCCAACTGGTTCCCCGTTGACGGACGCGTGAAGGCGGTGAAGCACACCAACGGCAATTTTCATAAAGCATGGCTGCCCAAAGCCAGCGAAGAAAACGAGCATGCCGACGTGCTCATCACTACCCCCGAGGGCGTCGACATTCTTTGCCGACAGATTGCTGGCGCTGTGGCACGCCGCATTGTAACCTATGCTAAGGAGGGCGAAGATTGCTACATCGACGAGCACCTGGGCTTCATCAAGTTTGGTTCGCGTGTAGATGTTTACCTGCCTCTGGGCACTGAGGTGTGCGTAAAGATGGGACAGGCCACTGTGGGTGATCAGACGGTCATTGCACGTTTGAAATAAACATTTGAAATAAGGAGGATCATTCAAGTGAATATTCTAACAAACATTAAGAAAGTAATTCCAAACACCCTTACTTCGTGCAACCTCATTTCGGGTTGCATCGCCACGGGATTTGCCTTTCAGGGCGATGTGCGCATGGCGCTGATGTTTATTATCTTGGGTGCCGCGTTCGACTTCTTCGATGGCATGAGCGCGCGCCTCTTGCACGTGTCGTCGCCCATTGGTAAGGAGCTCGACTCGCTGGCCGACGATGTCACCTTCGGCGTGGCACCTGCCACCATCATCTTTGCACATCTTAAGGTGATGGACTATCCCTCGGCCCTTGAGTGCTGCCGCCCTTGGCTGCCTTACTTTGCCTTTGTGGTGGCTGCTTTCTCGGCCCTGCGCTTAGCTAAGTTTAACCTCGACGAGCGTCAAACCACCTCGTTCATAGGCTTGCCCACACCTGCCAACGCCCTGTTCTGGGGCTCGCTGCTCTCTACCCATGCCAATTGGCTCACCAGCCCTTCATACATGCTGCCCGTGGTGCTGGTTATGATATGCTTGTCGAGCTGGCTGCTGGTGTGCGAACTGCCCATGTTTGCTCTCAAGTTTAAGCAGTGGGGATGGAAGGGCAACGAGGTGAAATATCTCTTCGCCGCCTTTGCCGTAGCATGTATAGTGGCCTTTGGTCCGCTGCAGAGCTTCTGGGCCATCATCTTGGTATACATTATCCTTTCGGCCGCTCTTGCGCTGCGCCGATAAGGTTTTCTTATTGTAACATACACTATTTATGTTCAAACTTTTTTTTATTTTCATCATATTGCCCATGCTCATCATCTTCTTGGTGGGCGGCTTCACGGTGTTTAAGTTCTTGTTTCGTGTGAAGCAGATGAGTAAACAGTTTGGGGCGAACGGTGGCTTTCAGCAACAACAACGTTCGCAACAGCGTGCTCAGCAACGCTCACAGCAACGTGCTCAGCAACGCTCACAGCAACGTGCTCAGCAACGCACCAACGCCGCTTCGGCCGATGAAATGCTGTACGACAGCCGAAGCTCTGAAGATCGTAACAAAAAGATTTTCGCCAAAGAAGAAGGCGAATATGTTGACTATGAGGAGGTGAAATAAAGGTATATAACTATCAGAAATAATAAACAGGTAAATCCGCATAACTCAATTGGTTATGCGGATTTACCTGTTTATGTTAATATTGATATATCTTTCGTTATTTACCGATTTTTGCCGTATATTTGCACTATCTTTAGAACGCGACTTATAAAAATAATTTCCTAAAACTGAAGACAAGGGCTTTATCATGCCCGACTAACAAAAAACAATGAAAGAAAAATTCACAATTAAACTAAGGTGTGTAACCTGTGGATGTGATAATATAAAATATAAGAAATTATAATCAAATGTATATTACTAATAGTGAATGTACAACAAATAAAATATCAATATGAGTAACGATATGATACAACGATATAGCCAGAAGACAGAGTATGAACAACTGGTGGTCAATATATCTTCTCTTTGGGCACAAGCCAAAGAGAATGCGTATACGGCTGTTAACAAGGAGTTGTTAGCATCAAACTGGCAAACTGGCAGGTATATAGTCGAGTTTGAACAAGGGGGAAAAGAAAGAGCCGAATATGGAAAGCAACTGCTTACAACCTTATCAAAAGATCTGACTTTAAAAAATGGACGGGGTTTTAGCCGTTCCAACTTGCTTTATATGTAAGCGTATCCGCGATGCTAGTATATACACGTCAAAAAA
>ULZA01009821.1_pt1 | contig 27783 bp, 18 predicted proteins | sample 1962681 | NCBI WGS metagenome assembly ULZA01 (sample SAMEA4835877, study PRJEB28245) | human gut metagenome | biome: gut microbiome; material: fecal sample | place: Denmark | collected 2008 | reverse complement strand
TAACTTTTAGCGCGGTAAATTTTTACCGAAGTATTGATATAAAGGTATCTTACTGAAAAATGCAATGGGTTTTAATCGGACCTTCATGGAATTGAAACATCAAGGATGATGAAATTGGCGTTGACAAGTCAATCGTTTTAATCGGACCTTCATGGAATTGAAACTATTGTTGCGAAAGCCCCTTGCATCGCACGGGGAACGTTTTAATCGGACCTTCATGGAATTGAAACATCGGTATCATGGCGCACACTCTCCTTGAATTGCGTTTTAATCGGACCTTCATGGAATTGAAACTCTGTTCGGACCAAGATTGTTGCTTTTGCAACATAGTTTTAATCGGACCTTCATGGAATTGAAACAGACTCACACCAGCGTTATGCAATTTAGAAAATACAGTTTTAATCGGACCTTCATGGAATTGAAACAGTTTATCATATTCAGGTAAAGCAAAGTCGGAAAATGTTTTAATCGGACCTTCATGGAATTGAAACCCGGCATAAACGTTACACGGCAAAAAATAGCGTGTGTTTTAATCGGACCTTCATGGAATTGAAACAATATGTTTGATATGAGGTATGTAAATTTTACAAGTTTTAATCGGACCTTCATGGAATTGAAACCTGATGGTGCTACTGCTAACTATGCTGCTAATGGTGTTTTAATCGGACCTTCATGGAATTGAAACATTGTAATAGCCCACGCCGTCCGCAGATGGCAATGAGTTTTAATCGGACCTTCATGGAATCGAAACGTTGTATCCTTACCAAATAGCTTATCAACAGGAATGTTTTAATCGGACCTTCATGGAATTGAAACATCAGTAAATTTAGGCGCATAGTTGTCGTTTTCGAGGTTTTAATCGGACCTTCATGGAATTGAAACACCAACTTTTCAAATTTTGACACAACTCCAAATACACGTTTTAATCGGACCTTCATGGAATTGAAACTAGAGGACGGAGACGAATAAAGGTCACCGTACAACGTTTTAATCGGACCTTCATGGAATTGAAACTATAGTCAACATTATACGTATTGGCTTGCTCATTTTGTTTTAATCGGACCTTCATGGAATTGAAACATCAAATCAGACTTGACAGGGCAAGGGGCTGTATTGTTTTAATCGGACCTTCATGGAATTGAAACAGAGCAGCCGAGCCGCCGCGCGCGCACACCACGAGCGTTTTAATCGGACCTTCATGGAATTGAAACCCTAAAATCTAAGATAGCATCAAATACCCGACGGGGTTTTAATCGGACCTTCATGGAATTGAAACTAGTAATTTTTTCGAACCATGAATTTTGCTTACGCATAGTTTTAATCGGACCTTCATGGAATTGAAACTGCAATAGCGCGTTAGCGCGTCCGTATTCATTCCTGTTTTAATCGGACCTTCATGGAATTGAAACTCATCTAAGGGCAAACTTGCTGGTTTTGATGCTTGTTTTAATCGGACCTTCATGGAATTGAAACAGGATAAAGTCCACGTTCGTTTCCTCTGCGTCCTGGCGTTTTAATCGGACCTTCATGGAATTGAAACAGTATTACAAAGGCAATAACTCCCGATACCTTACATCGTTTTAATCGGACCTTCATGGAATTGAAACTCACACGAGAGAGAGAACGAAAGAGGGCAACCGCGTTTTAATCGGACCTTCATGGAATTGAAACTCGCCAGCATAGCCCGAATGACAAATGTGCTGCAAAGTTTTAATCGGACCTTCATGGAATTGAAACTAGAATGTTTTACCTCCAGAAGTAATAGATTTTAAAGTTTTAATCGGACCTTCATGGAATTGAAACAACGTTTCGGTACAAGAGAGGGAACGAGGAAAACGTTTTAATCGGACCTTCATGGAATTGAAACGTATCAGCCAGCACGACGCACTGCGCCTGCTCGAAGTTTTAATCGGACCTTCATGGAATTGAAACAAACGAACCTCATAACCTTAAAACTCAGAACTAATTGTTTTAATCGGACCTTCATGGAATTGAAACTCTTACGAGCAACGTATGTACCGCAGTAGCAAATGTTTTAATCGGACCTTCATGGAATTGAAACTAAATAGAACAAAGTGTATTTGCAAGTTGCCATCTTGTTTTAATCGGACCTTCATGGAATTGAAACGAGCTGATGCAGCAGGCGCAGAATGGTGCTGACATGTTTTAATCGGACCTTCATGGAATTGAAACCGATGTGCATGATGTAGCCTGACTAAAGTCGCTGTGTTTTAATCGGACCTTCATGGAATTGAAACGTATGTTGTGCCGAAGCAGCAGAGCCAGAAGGTTGATGTTTTAATCGGACCTTCATGGAATTGAAACAAGGAACGATGATTGGTTTCTCGGCGAACAAGACGTTTTAATCGGACCTTCATGGAATTGAAACTGTATTAAGTTGTTCATTGATTATTTCCTTTTTTATGTTTTAATCGGACCTTCATGGAATTGAAACCGGCTCCGCCGTGACGCCGCCCCGCACACCGGTTTGTGTTTTAATCGGACCTTCATGGAATTGAAACAAAGTCGCCAACCCCAAAACGTATGCCCAAATGCGTTTTAATCGGACCTTCATGGAATTGAAACAATACAAGCCTTTCAATACGGGCTGCGCAAATTCTACGTTTTAATCGGACCTTCATGGAATTGAAACGTAAGGAGCCAGTTGCCGTCGACTTGGGGGAATGCAGTTTTAATCGGACCTTCATGGAATTGAAACAAGGTTCACCCCACACAGAAGCCTGTGCCATTGCTGCTTTAATCGGACCTTCATGGAATTGAAACTTCGGACACATTTGGCAGTGGACTGATGGTGTGAGCTTTAATCGAACCTTTATGGACTTGAATTTATTTACTCCATATAGCTCATTTGTGTCGCACCCTGTGTGGGTGCGTGGATTGAAACCTGCAGAAAGTGGAAAACAAAAAGGGTAAACGAAGATGGAAAGTTCGTTTACCCTTTGCTAAATCATTGATTATTGGTAATTAAAGTTTTCTGCCCTCTGTTTTTGGAGAGACTTTAACCATTGCTTAGTCAGCCGGTTCGAGGCAGGCGTCGAGCAAGGTTTCGATGGCTTCGCGGTCCATGTTCTGGCCAATGAATACGAGCTTTTGCATACGGTCGCCGTAGGTGTCGTCCCAGTCGTTCATGACCGAGGGGTTCTGTGCCTTAAACTGCTCAAACTCCTCGGCTGGCATGGTGGCATACCATTGTCCGGCCTGGCTGAGCGACACTTGCTTGCCAGCCTGCTCAAATACATAACACATGTCGCGCTCTGTGCCAAAGTAGCAAATGCCCTTGCAACGAATCACACTCTTGGGCCACAGACGCGCTATGAGCTGGTCGAACTCTACCATGTTGAAGGGACGGCGACGCTTGTATACAAAGGTGCCAATGCCGTATTCGAGTGCTTCGCCCTCTTCCTCGTTCTCAAGGCTGTGGCAGTGTTCATGGTCGTGGTGGTGATGGTGATGTCCGTGCTCGTGATCATGATCATGTTCGTGGTCGTGGTCGTGATGTTCGTCATCGTGATGTTTGTGCTCGTCATCGTCGTCATTGCCTTCGACGGCCTCGATCCAGCGCGCCGAAGTAGCTACGCGTTCAAAATCGAAGTCGTTGGTGTTGATCAGACGGTCGAGGTCTACGTCGCAGTAGTCGCAAGTGATGATTTCGGCCTTGGGCTGCAACTCGCGCAGAATGGCTTTGATGTGGTCAAGTTCCTGTGCGCTGACCTCAGATGCCTTGTTGAGCAAAATCATGTTGCAGAACTCTACTTGCTGAATAACCAGACTTGCAAGGTCGTCCTCGGCCATGTCCTTCTTGTTGAGATCGTTGCCGCCCGCAAATTCGTCGCGCAGGCGCAGGGCGTCTACTACGGTCACCACGGAGTCGAGTTTGGCAATGCCCTTGGTGGCCAGGTTGGGGTACATGCTGGGGTAGGCACAGATGGTTTGAGCTATGGGGGCCGGTTCGCAGATGCCGCTGGCCTCGATTACGATGTAGTCGAAGCGCTGTTGTGCCACAATGTCGCTGAGTTGCTGCACAAGGTCCATTTTGAGTGTGCAGCAGATGCAACCGTTTTGCAGGGGTACAAGGCTGTCGTCGCCTTCGCCCACAATGCCGCCTTGTGCTATGAGGCTTGCGTCGATGTTTACCTCGCCAATGTCGTTGACAATGACGGCAAATTTGATGCCTTTCTTGTTAGAAAGTATGCGGTTGAGCAGGGTGGTTTTGCCACTGCCCAGATAGCCTGTGAGCAACAGTACGGGGGTGATATTGGGTGTCATAATATGTTTGTTTTTACGCGTTAGCGGAATTCGTTGATTGGTAAGTTGGTTAAAGTTTTTACGTTACTTGTTCTCTTTGTGTTGAACGCAAAGAGTGGTGCATAACCTATTTACTTGTTAATCTATGGCTTTGTTAACCAAGAGTCCCGTTTCTAACGGATTTATTCCTTGTATAAAAGGCTCATGTGCCGTAACAGCGCATGAGCCTTTGATAGTAGAGTAGCGTGATGACGCTGGGATAAAACTTATTTAGCAAGCGAAGTGCTGCCAGAGCCAATCATCTGTCCGTCGGCAAAGATGTAGGCAGAGTAGGCGCCGCCGCTGAGGAACTCGCTGACAGGCACGTAGAGTGTGACGTGTACCTCCTGTCCGGAATACTCGATGGTTTTGGCGGCAGAGTAGCCAATGGCGCGGTTTTCGTAGCGGAAGGTGCCGCTTTGGTTGACTACTTGCTGGCCAGGCTTGAGCAGACGGACGTAGACGGTGCGGTTGCCAGCCGAGGCAGTCACGTTGCGTGTGATGGTGAACGAAACGGCAAAGCGGGCAATGTCCTTGCTCTTTTTAGCACTTTTGCCGTTCTTTTTCAGCGGTGTGATGCTGATGCCCGTGGCATCGAGCTGTGCCGCTATGGCTACACGTTCGTTGAGGTGTGAATTTTCGGCCTGAATGTTGGTATTCTCCATGCGCACGCGTTCAGCGTCGGCACGTGCCATGTCGCGTTCGCCAATAAGGGCATGGTTGGCTTGCTGCAGCGAGTCGACCTGGCGAATGTAGTCGCGCAGTACGGCACGCACAGTGGCCAGTTCGCGTTTCAGACGCAGAATTTCGGCCGAGCTGTTGGCCTTTGTGTTTCGCAATTCCTTGAGCAGCGCTTCGGCACGTGCCTGCTCCTGGTTGAGCCGGTTGACAAGGGAGTCGTCCTTGATGCCTTTTTTCAGTTCGCCATATTGGCTTGCAAACTCGGCATATTGGTTTTCCATTTCCTTTTTGTCGAGTTCGGCCAGTTGGCGCAGTTCGGCCAATTCCTTCTCCTTGTCTTCAAGTTTTTTCTTGTCGCCGTTGCAGGCCACAAGGCCGCCAAGCACCGACAGGGTGAACAAGGCAAGCAGCAGATGTGTTATTCTCTTCATCATGTGTGGTGTTTGCCCCAAGGGGAATAAGTGTCTTTTTATTCAATAACGGTAGTCCAGCCGTGCACGTCAGGTTCTGTGCCATACTGAATGGCGCGCAGGTGCGTGTAGAGTTTTTCGCTCCATGGGCCCGGTTTGCCGTCCTTTGAAATGACGTAGCTCTTGTGGTTCTCGAGGTCGTCAATTTTGCGTATCGGACTGATTACAGCGGCTGTGCCACAAGCGCCGGCCTCCTCGAAGGTAGAAAGTTCCTCTTCGGGTATGGGGCGCACTTCCACCTCCATGCCGAGGTCCTTGGCCAGTTGTTGCAAGCTGCGGTTGGTGATGGAGGGCAGTATAGATGATGACTTGGGCGTGATGTACTTGCCGTCCTTGATGCCGAAGAAGTTGGCAGCGCCGCATTCGTCGATGTATTTCTTTTCCTTGGCATCGAGGTAGAACTCAGAGGCATAGCCGGCGTCGTGAGCCATTTTGTTGGCAGCAAGACTTGCAGCGTAGTTACCACCCACCTTGTAGCGTCCGGTGCCGAGTGGTGCAGCGCGGTCGTACTCACGTATGATAACGTAGTCGTTTGTGGCAAATCCGCCCTTGAAATAGGGGCCTACCGGGCTGACAAAGATGACGAACAGATATTCGTTGGCGGGGTGAACGCCCACTTGTGCGCCTGTGCCGATGAGCAGCGGACGTATGTAGAGCGAGGCGCCGCTTTCGTAGGGCGGTACAAAGCGCTCGTTGAGTTTGACCACCTTCTTGACCATAGCCTCGAAGAGTTCGGTAGGCAGTTCGGGCATCAATATGCCGCGGCAAGTGCTTTGCAGGCGTTCAGCATTGTCCTTGATGCGGAAAGCGCGGATTTTGCCGTCGGGGCAGCGGAAGGCTTTCATGCCCTCGAAGGCTTCTTGGCCGTAGTGCAAGGCAGTGGCAGCCATGTGTATGTTGATGATTTCGGAAGAGCTTACTTCAATCTCTCCCCATTTGCCGTTGCGGTAGTAGCAGCGCACATTGTAGTCGGTGGGCATGTAACCAAACTTGAGGTTGGCCCAATCAATATTCTGCATATTACTCTGTGTTTAGTTGTGCCGGCAGACGGAATGGCAAGTGCAGGCTTGCCAGAGCTGGTTCTGCCAGTGGCTCAGTTTAATATTGGCGCAAATTTAAGCATTATATTGATAAAGTGTACGTGCTGCATGACTATTTTTAGCATATTGTGTAGTTTGACCTTGTTGTGTGGTGAACTATGTGAGAGGGAAAGTTGGTTTGCCCATTGGTGGGGATACTGCACCAATTTCCTGCTTTCATTACTTTTTGTGCCATTGAATGATGTGTAATGAAAAATAATACTGTCAGGTGAAATCATTCTGATATTAAAGCTCACGGATCACACCGATCGCACGGATTTTTCGCAAAGTGCTTTAGCACCACGGAGATGACGGAGATGACGGATTTTGTGAGCATCGCATGCTCACTTTGCTATTAGCCCGTTGCTTGCGGACAAGTTCTTTACTGCATAATCTGTGCTTACGTATTTCGCTACGGGTCCGTTACGGGCCAATAGCGAAGTGAGCATGCAATGCTCATAAAATCCGTCAATTCCGCCATCTCCGTGGTGCTAAAGCACTTAGCGAAAAATCCGTGCGATCGGTGTGATCCGTGAGCATGAGTTATAATATCAGAATGGTTTTACTATACTACAAAATCTTACACACCGAGTATCTTACATCTTACACAAATACGTTGCAACTCATTGATTATCAATATATTGCACAGTGTAAGATGCTGCAAATTCCACCTACACGCAACCTGCACAACCTACACACGCCACACGCTGCCACACGATACCATCACGGGAGGGCGATATTACGGCATAGGGGAGTAGAAAAGTCTGTTGCTCTGACAAATTTTTCTACGTCCCGATGGCGTAAAACCCACCGCGTACAACAAAACCGATTGCAAGGCAACGGGGTGGGGTGTGTAAGATGTGTGCAGGGGAGTGTAAGATGTTTTGAAATCATCTTACACACTTGGAACCTCTGAATATCAACTTGTTACGTGCAAAAAGTGTAAGATGACAGAAAAAGCACACACATTCATTTATAAGAGGGCTGACGGGGAGGGGACAAATATTTGTGTACAAGTTGCATGCCTTTTGTTGATGGGTGCAATGTATTCGTGCTACCTTTGCCGCACTTTTGCTCTTATGTTCTCCGCTTCAGCGGCAGATTTCATAACTCATGGGCTATGTGAAAAGGAAAATTAGTTTGCCCATTGGCGGAAATGCGGCACCATTTTATATCGAACTAATTTCGGACATCGACTCATAACGGCTTGTCCTGGAGAGCCGTTGGACAGATTGTTAGAAAAAAAATGCCGCAAAATTTGGCGGGTTTGTAATAAAGTGCTACTTTTGCACCCGTATTCGAGAGCAATGCTTCCCGGTACACTCCATTTTTTATGTTTGATTGGGGTATGGTGTAATGGTAACACTGCAGATTCTGGTCCTGCCTTTCCTGGTTCGAGTCCGGGTACCCCAACAAATTTATTTAGCATACTCTTGCTCGGGTAGGGTGGAGGTGTTAAAAAACATTGGGGTATGGTGTAATGGTAACACTGCAGATTCTGGTCCTGCCTTTTCTGGTTCGAGTCCGGATACCCCAACTCAAAAGAGCAGCACAAGCAGAAATGTTTGTGCTGCTCTTTTTTTTGCGTGGCATAAAAATGCAACGATTATGAGTAACACGAGTGATGTGTGCGATAAAACAGGCGCGTGCGCACATATTTGCTAAATAATATGTAACTTTGGCGCATAATACTAACAACTCAAGTTTTGGATTTAACTTGAACGGGCTGAAGGCCCAATGAATTCCATAGCCCAAGGCAGCACCTTGGGTTATCAGCAAGAGGAAAAGTGACGCCCTGTAAGGGCAAAAGTATGATGAAGTGTTTTTACTTCTGCCCTTACAGGGCGTCACGACCTTGCTCAATTTCACCCAGGGTGTTGCCCTGGGCTAAGTAAATACTTGGGCCTTCAGCCTGCCCCCTTGCTAAATCCGAAACTTGAGTAACAATACTCATCAAAATTATGAAAAGAAATAATCAGAACAAGCGTGGCTGCAAATGTGCCACACTTGTGATGGCTCTGCCTTTGGCTGTGGCAGGACTGACCATCACGCCCAACGGCGTGCAGGCTCTGCCTTTGGCTTCGGGGTTGGTGCAGAACAGTGCTGTGACACAAACTGCTGCAGCCTCAAGCAACCCTATTAAGAATGTGGCTAAAATAAATCCGACCACGGTTGAGGTGACTTATGCTGATGGCAAGCAACTGACAGTAGATTTTTATGGCGACAACATATTCCGCCTCTTCCGCGACGACAACGGTGGTGTGGTGCGCGACCCGCAGGCCACTCCTCCCGCAAAGATATTGGTGGAGAACGCACGCCGCTCAACACAGAGCGTTGACTTGCGCAACGAGAGCAACGGTGTGGTAATTTCGACACCGCGCATTGCCGTGCGCTTTGACAAGCAGACGGGCTTGATGACCGTGGTAGACACCAAGAGTGGCGAAACGGTGGTGGAGAGCGTGGCACCTGTGTCGTTTGACAAGAACAGCACCACTTTGACGCTCAAGGCACAATCGGGCGAGTACTTTTACGGTGGCGGTGTACAGAACGGACGCTTCAGCCACAAGGGCAAGAGCATTGCCATTGAAAACACCAACAACTGGGTAGATGGCGGTGTGGCATCGCCCACGCCTTTCTATTGGAGCACAGGTGGCTATGGTGTGATGTGGAACACCTTCAAGCCCGGCCGCTACGACTTTGGCGCCACCGAGGAGGGTAAGGTTATTTTGTCGCATCAGGAAGACTACCTCGACGCCTTTATTATGGTGGACAAACAACCGGTAGACCTGCTCAACGACTTTTACCAACTCACTGGTAACCCGGTGCTGCTGCCCAAGTTTGGTTTTTACGAAGGTCACCTCAATGCTTACAACCGCGACTACTGGAAGGAGGCCGACAACGGCTTCATGCTCTACGAGGACGGCAAGCGCTACAACGAGAGCCAAAAGGATAATGGCGGTGTGAAGGAGAGCCTTAATGGTGAGAAGAACAATTATCAGTTCTCGGCACGTGCAGCCATCGACCGCTACATCAATAATGACATGCCCCTTGGCTGGTTCTTGCCCAACGATGGTTATGGTGCGGGCTATGGTCAGACATCGTCGCTCGATGGCAACATACAAAACCTGAAGGAGTTTGGCGACTATGCCCGTTCGAAGGGAGTGCACATTGGCCTTTGGACACAGAGCGACCTTCACCCCAAAGAGGGCATTGAGCCTCTGCTGCAACGCGACATTGTGAAGGAAGTGCGCGATGCTGGTGTGCGTGTGCTCAAAACCGATGTGGCGTGGGTAGGCTATGGCTATTCATTTGGCTTGAATGGTGTGGCCGATGTGGCACAGGTGATGCCTTATTACGGTTCGAATGCCCGTCCGTTCATCATCTCACTCGACGGCTGGGCCGGCACGCAGCGCTATGCAGGCATCTGGAGTGGTGACCAAACTGGCGGTGATTGGGAATACATACGTTTCCATATCCCCACATTTATCGGCTCGGGCCTTTCGGGCCAGCCCAACATCACGTCGGACGTAGATGGTATTTTTGGCGGTAAGAATGTGCCCGTGAATGTGCGTGAGTTCCAGTGGAAGACCTTTACCCCCATGGAGCTGAATATGGACGGCTGGGGCGCTAACCCCAAATATCCCGAGGTGTTAGGCGAACCCGCAACAAGCATCAACCGCTCATACCTCAAACTGAAGAGCGAACTGTTGCCCTACACCTACACCATAGCCCGCCAGGCTGTGGACGGCAAACCCATGATACGTGCCATGTTCCTTGACTATCCCAACGACTACACGTTGGGCAGCGACACGCAGTATCAGTTTATGTATGGTCCGTCATTCCTTGTAGCACCTATTTATAAGGAAACGAAGATGGACAAGGACGGCAACGACATACGCAATGGCATTTATTTGCCCGAGGGCCGTTGGGTGGACTATTACAATGGCGATGTGTACGAGGGTGGACGCATTATCAACACTTACGATGCACCGCTGTGGAAGTTGCCCGTGTTTGTGAAGGCCGATGCCATCATTCCGATGGCCAACCCCAACAACAACCCGTCGCAGATACGCAAGGACTACCGTGCTTACGAAATATATTCTACGGCAGCTGGCACAAATGGTTTCAGCCAGTATGATGACGATGGCGAGACGCAGGAGTACCTGAGTGGCCAGTGTACACGTACTGCGGTGTCGACCTATGCCAATGGCAAGGGCAAGCTTGTGGTGACTATCAATCCTACCTACGGCAAGTTCGATGGCTTTGAACCGCAAAAGGAGACCGAGCTCCGCATCAATGTGAGCAAGGCGCCCAAGAGCGTGACTGCCAAGGTGGGCAAGAAGGGTGTGAAACTGACAAAGGTGACCTCGCTTGCCGACTTTGAAAAGGGCACCGATGTGTACTACTATAACGAGAAGCCTAACCTCAACCGTTTTGCTACCCCCGGTAGCGAAATGGCCAAGAAGGAAATAATAAAGAACCCGCAGCTGCTCGTGAAGATTGGCAAGACTGATGTAACTGCCAACTTGATAGACGTGAAGGTAGACGGCTTTGAGTTTAACCCGGCCGACCGCCTGCGTACACACTCTGGTGCGCTTTCGGCTCCGAAGGTGGAATTTGCCGAGAACAATGTGGGCGTGTTCAGCCTTACGCCGTCGTGGAACAAGCAGGATAATGCCGACTTCTACGAAATAGAGTATAACGGCATGCTCTACTCAACCATACGCGACAACGCGTTTACAATCGATGGTCTTGACCCCGAAACGGCATACGCCTTCAAGGTGCGTGCTGTGAACAAGGACGGCTATTCGGACTGGAGCAATGCTTCGGCCACAACAAAGAGCAACCCGCTCGAGTTCGCCATCAAGGGCATCAAGGCCCAAAACTCTGCTGAGGACCAGCCGGGCCAGGGCATTGACAAGATGTTCGATTTTGATGAGAAGAGCCCCTGGCACACTAAGTGGGGCAAGGGCGAGGGCGTGCCTGCCGACATTACCATCGACCTGCGCTCAGTGAACAAGCTCGACCGCTTGGAATACATTCCGCGTGAGGACGCAGGCAATGGCACATTGCTCGCTGGTAGTTTCTCATACAGTACCGACCGCCAGACATGGAGTGCCCCCGTCAAGTTTGAGTGGGCACAGAATGCCGACCACAAGACATTCAGCTTTGCCGGTAATCCTGAGGCACGCTATGTGAAGATGCACCTTGACAAGGCTGTGGGCAACTTTGCTTCGGGCAGTCAGATGTACATCTTCAAGGTGGCAGGCTCTGAAAGCTTCTACCAGGGCGATATCAACCACGATAAGCGCATTGACGAGAATGACTTGACCTCGTACATGAACTATACGGGCTTGCGCAAGGGCGATAGCGACTTTGACTATGTGAGTGCAGGTGACATCAACAAGAATGGCTTGATTGATGCTTACGACATCTCGTGTGTGGCAACCGAACTCGATGGCGGTGTGCGCAACTCAAACGACAAGGTGGCTGGCAAGCTGGTGCTCACACCTAACAAGAAGACCTTCGCCGCAGGCGACATGGTTGAGGTAACGGTGAGCGGCAAGGGCTTGCACTATGTCAATGCCTTGAGCTTTGCTTTGCCTTACAGCACAAGCGAATTGGAGTATGCAGGTGTTGAACTGCTCAACATGAAGGATATGGTGAACCTCACCTACGACCGTCTGCACACCAATGGCCAGAAGGAACTCTTCCCCACGTTTGTGAACCGTGGCAACAACTTCTTGCTTGACGAGGGCGACCACAACCTGTTTGTGATCAAGTTCAAGGCCAAGAAGGCTGGCAAGTTCAACCTCACAGCCAAGGACGGCATGCTGGTTGACCGCAACTTGGGTACGGTTAATTTTTGATGATATTTAGTATATGATGGTTCCGGAGCAGTAGGTGCGGTATAGCACACTGCTCCGGACCTTTTTATTTGGCAAGAATATGGAAGATGATGTAAACCGATTTATTGAGGCACAGGACGGTGGCCAGTACGAAAAGGCTTTGGCCGAGATTGTGCAGGGTTGCAAGCAGTCGCATTGGGTGTGGTACATATTTCCGCAGATGCGCGGGCTTGGTTACAGCCGAATGTCGCGTTATTACGGCATCGCGTCGGAGGCTGAGGCCCGAGCTTATTTGGCCAATCGCACATTGCGCAAACGGCTGACAGAGATAAGCCGTGCCCTGTTGCAGCACGCTGGCACACCGATAGAGCAAATACTCGGTGGCATAGATGCGCAGAAGGTGCAATCGTGTATGACGCTCTTTGACGCCATCAGTCCTGGCGATGTGTTTGAACAGGTGCTTGACACCTTTTATGCGGGGTGCCGGTGCGAGCTTACATTGGAAATGCTGGACGAGTAATGCAATGAAAAGCTTTTGAAAGCTACTAACAAACAAGTGAGAGTGAAACGCTTCGCCTATTATAGTGCGAGCGTTTCACTCTCATTTTTTAGTGTCCAGTCAACTTGTCAACTTACAAACTATTAAGCGCATCTTCTATCGCATCGTAGAAGTTGGTGCCGTTTTCGTTGATCGTTATTTTACTCTCCTGAGGTATGGCATCCTTGTTAACGACAGATTGTACAGGCAGACTGCTGGCGAGTGCGGGGACGAGCCAACTGTTATTCCACAGTTCGGTTTGTAGGCCGGCAACCAGGCGGCACAAGGGAGTGTCGTAGGGCGAAGGCGTGTTGTTGGCTTTATCCAGTTTGTTTGTCAGACTCTGCAACCACAGTTTGAGATAGTCTGCGTTAGGCATGTTGATTAAGCGCTGGCGAATGCGCAGCAGCAAGTCGTCGTGGTTCTCAAAAGTCCCCATTTTGCGTGCCTGCGTATAACTCACAATGTCACCGATAATGCGCAAAGCATAATGGGCTACGGGCATGTTTTCGATGGCAATTTGCAAGGCAATGGCGGCCATCGCGTCAGCGTTGCCAATGATTGTAATGATGTCGGGTAAATTATCCTCCGCCTTTTTCGATGTGGTGGAATCTTCATCCATAAGGTTTACGGTAAGCACATGGGTGAGTTTCTCACCATAATCACCGTTCATCACCCTTTTGTGTATGCGGCACAATAGTGAACGCAACTGTCCGGAATTGGGGAATTTGCGTGCAAACTGCAGAACGTAGAGCAAGTGCTTTTGCAGGTTGTGCTGCTTGTCGTCGATAACGGGCGCATGCTCCAATATGTACAATTTGTCGGGTTTGATGCTGTTTGTCACCACATCGTCGGTAATGCGTGTTTTGTCGGTGTTCATGCGCAAACCAAGGCTTTCAAGCACCTGCTGCAAGATGTATGAAATACGTTCGAGCTGATTGCTATTATTGCAGAATATGCGGTAATCATCGCGGTAGCGAAGCACCTCATACCCCTGCGTAATGCCCTCGCGCTCCAATGTCTCATGCAGCAGCAAGTCGGCGTATGACAGCACAATCTCGGCCAATATGTCAAACAGCGTGCTGCCTTGCGGAATGCCAGCGTTGTGGCCATGCTGCATGCCGTGCAGCAGTTTGATAATGTCGTTGGCGAGCGCATGATTGTTGTCGGTGGCCTTTTGTGTGTTGCGGCGCGACAAAGCCCAATCTATAGTTTGCGGATTGATAGAGCCATAGCAGTTGGTAATGTCGGTTACAAACATATATCGGTAGTCAACCGCCAATTCGAGGCTGCGTTGCTCCATGTTTCGCCACCAGTTAAATATGATGGTGCTGTTGTGGAACTTCTCCACTTTAGCCGGCACCACAGGCAGTCCGCCCGCCATGATGTGTGGCACTTGGCAAGCGTTTAAGTTCTGTGAGATGCTTTGCCAAGCCTCAGGCGTGCAGAGTGTGCGTACCATAAAATAATAGAGGTACGGGTTGCACAGCGTGAGGGGGCGTACTGCGTAGTGTCCGTCTTTGTTGAGCAATATGTCAATATTAATCCCGTTGCAACTGTTTATGTCAATCGATTGGTGCAGGCACTCGGTGTAGGGACGGTTGCCCACCGTATTCTGTACATGATTGAGCACATTGTCAAAGTTGAAGTATTCGGGCATTTCAAAATTGTGGTAGTGCGCCGAAGTCATGAGCAGGGCCTTGGCTTCGTCGGCTGTAAGGTCGAAAAAGAGCTTTGTCGTATCCTTGTCTTTGTTGAGTTCCTTGAGATGCTTGATAAAATCTTCGCGCTTTTGGTCTTCGGGAGTTGTCATAGTTGCTTATGTTTTGTTTGTTTTCGTTGGCAAAGTTAAGCAGCAATGTCCGCGTTATCTTGTATTTTGCAATGTTGAGGCTGTAATGTCCAAAGTTTTCGAAATTGTTGTTGCAACGTTCTAATTGTGCCAAACCAAAATATTTTGCGTTTGCTTGTTAACAATCTTGGTGTTTTTGTCATTAAGAAGTGTAGCCCCAACCGGTGCGGCGGCATGCTGAAAATTACAATTTCGTGAGATGCCATGTTGCGGCAATATATGCGTGATTTCATAAATATTGTGTTAATGCGTGTGTAATTGGTGGGGCGTAAAATGCTTTTAACTATATTTGCGTTACGGAACGAAAATAATGCCGTAATGCTAATGCTATGAGATTATGACGAAAAACGAGAAAGCAAGTTTGATGCGTGTGGTGGCCGACTTGATAAGGGCTGACGGCATAATAGACTGCAAAGAAATAAGCTATTTAGAAAAAATGCGCGCGCGCTATCACATAGCGCCTGACGACGAGTGTATGGCCGAAAAACTGACATTCGCCGATGCGTTGCACATATTGTTGCAGTCAGATGCGGCATTGCGCCAACAACTTATAACGGACTTTACTGAGGTGGCCATGTCCGACAATTATTGTGCCCGTGCTGAGGCCCTGCTCATATTGGCCCTGCGTTATTGCTTGGAGAATGAAAATAACGAGTCGGTGAGCATGCTGTCGGTGAACAATGATTATATGCAATTTGATGACACCCAAATACTGTACGTAGAGTGTCAGTATGACGCGCACGTCAACAGCTGCATAGAGGCGCATTACGACGAATTGGCAAGCAAAATACGTTTGGCGGGGTTTGACTTTGTGTATATCCCCCGCCTGCAATATGACAGCATTCAGCCCGAAGTGTTGTTTCAAACCATCAAATTTCTTTACCCCTCAGTCAGCAACGAGCGTGCGCAAAATGTGCAGCAGCGCTTGTGCCACCTCACTACACCCGAATTCTGCCGCGATTTGCTCTCTGCCAAACTCGGCGTGAAGCAAATGTTGATGATTGCGCCATCGCTGATGGTGAAGGTTGGCGAGTCGGAGGTTGAAGGCAAGAGCTATTCAAACTTCATGCTGCTTGAGTTGGGAAAGGACATTGTAAGTGATATAAACAAGCTGCTTGCCACCTTTGCACAGCATTTCAGTAATATGAGGTTGAACTATTGGCACAATACCCCAGGCCATTTTGTGTACAAGGGGTTTTATCGTCAGTTGTTCGATTTGCTCATGCTGCGCCGCGGCATCAAAAGCACGGTGGTGATTGACACGGTGAACGGGCACATACGCTTTCCTGATGCTGATGCCAAAATAGAGAAAATACACCGTCGCGAAAAGGCCCTCTATGCACTGTTTATGCTCGAGGCCGCCAATGGTGGTATCAACTTTACGCCGCCGACTGGTGGCCAAAAGTCTTTGGACAAGTTTAACCGTCACATGGACCGCTTGATGCAGAAGTACCGCATGATATATGCCAAGTTTGGCGGCACGCTGTCCAAAGCACCCAACATTTGCGATTACAGTACGCGTGGCCCCATGCTGGCGTTACTAAAAAAGCAAATCAAGGCACTTGGCAATGTGCTATACCACGTAGACAGCTATTGCATTGTGCGTAATGAGCAGTTGGGCAATTATACCATCGACCTGCCTGCAACCATGTTCTATTGCTCGAACGAAGACGGCTAACTTGTGCCACTGCTCCAAGATGAGGAGTGGCAGCACATTGCAGCCATATAGACAGGCTTGTCGTGTGTGCCACGTGACGAGTGGGCTGTGGAAGGCGTGTTGCAATATTGCACCGTGGCTTAATGCGCAAAATTATGGTTTTGCATATAATATTGCAGAATGTGTGTAAACGGCACGCCGCCAGCTTAACTTTGCACTAAGAATAATAAATTGAACTCATTGGATAATACCACGTTAATAAAGTGATGTATCTGGTAGAGATTTCGATTAACAAGTAAATAGGTCCAACGCTATAAAAACTCCTAATTATGACAAACACACGCATTCCAGGTTTGAGCTTCTCGCTCAAGCGCGCATTGGGCATCACCCGTGCCAAACAACAGTTTGCCCGCACAACGGGCATTCCAACCACACGTGCCGGTGTGGAGCGTAAAATAGGTCGCGCTTTGCTCAAGGCACTGTTTGGCAAATAATGTGTGGCGCGTATGATGACTTGTATCCGTAGTCATCGCCATGCGCTTTGTGGTTTTCCATCTCAAATTATTGCAGCCTGGTAAGCGTAAACATGCGAACGGACTCAAGCACCAAACGCTACCTCTAATGGGGGCGACGCGTCCCAAGGCTGCTGAAAAAATATCTTTTATGTTTGAAAATACTTGGGATAAAATTATTGATTGGTTTCACGAATAGTTCTAAAATGCAAAATACTTATGAAAACAAAACTTGCAATAGCAGCTTGTGCACTGTTTATGTCATGCGCATCGTATGCGCAAACATTTGATGTCCCGGCAGGTGCTCCTGGGTATATCGAAAATCCGTCGTGGGACATTAAGGCTGGACTGCCAAAAATAGATCAAATTATCTTTACCCGCGAAAAGACGCAGGTTTTTTTTGAAACTTACTCGAAAGGATATGCTTGGTGTCAGATAGATAAAGGAACCTACATCAAGTGCAAGCCGAGTGGCAAGGTTTTGAAACTGTTGAAGGCAGATGGCATAGCCATTGCGCCAGGTCAAACATACTATCGTGACAGAGAAACGCCTATTTATTTTAACCTCACCTTCCCAGCTTTTCCGCAAGGCACCACATCATTTGACTTGATAGAGTCTGCTACGAGTAGTTGGAAATTCTACAATGTCAGAAATGAATCAATGAATACATTTGCCATTTCTTCTCAGGACTATGTCAATCCTAATGGTATCGGTGGCGCTATTAATATTGATGAGTTGAAGGAAGATAATCTGCGTGCAGGTGGTAAAACATCGTCTCCCAGAAACCCAGAAGTGGTGGATAATGCTCTCGTAGAAGTGCCGGCTACATATCCTGGTGGTGTGGATGCTTTAATGCGGTTCGTAAGCCAAAACGTTGTATACCCGGACAGTGCTTGGGAGAATAACTTGCAAGGTACAGTAATCGCTCGTTTCAAGGTAGATGTGGACGGCAAGGTAAGCAGCGTGAAAATAGAAAAGTCTCTTTCACGCGATTGCGACAAGGCCGTGGTCGATGTTATTCGCAAACTTCCTCGTTTCGTCCCGGCCAAGCATAAAGGCCGCCCTGTGCCGGTTTGGTTCCGATTGCCAGTGAGATTCCGTATTGCCAGTGATGCGCCAGCGTTACCCGATTAAGCTGTAGCATGTGTGTATTTTTGACCTATAGGTCGGTATTTGGCATAAAATAAATTAACCAAAGTTTCCCACCCGCTTTATTGGGGGTGGGAAACTTTGGTTAGTTACAAAATAGCCATCGCAATGGCAGCACAAGCTTCGGCGTCGGCCAAAGCGTGATGGTGGTTTGTAATGTCATAACCACATCGTGCGGCAATAATGTCGAGGGTATGATGTCCTTTTGGCCAAACTTTACGCGAGGCGATGCAAGTGCAGTGAAACTCGTAGTCAGGATAATCCATCTGATACATGCGGAATACAGCCTTCAGACAACTTTCGTCAAAAGCCTTGTTGTGGGCCACGAGAGGAAGTCCCGTTATCTTGGGCTCTATCCGTTTCCACACCTCAGGAAATATTGGCGCATCTTCAGTATCGGCAGCGCAAAGGCCGTGCACCTTACTGCACCAGTAGTTATAATATTCAGGTTCGGGCTTGATGAGCGAGTAAAACTTATCCACTATCTCACCGTCACGCACTACAACGATGCCAACCGAGCAAACCGAACTGCGCTCGTTGTTAGCCGTTTCAAAATCTATTGCGGCAAAGTCCTTCATGTCAGAACAACTTATTGATTTTCTGCATTTGAGTAAGTCCCTCTTCCCTGCCATATTTTTGGGGTGTCGCAAATTTTGCGACTACCGGCTCGCCTTCAAGTTCTTCCCTCAATGCATTATTGATATGCTTTGCTATTGTTTTGTAGTCTCTTTCATAAAGTTGAGCAATTCGCTCTCTGTTGAGCCAAACAGAATCATTCTCTAATTTTACTTCAAGTTGGGTGTTGCCCCCTTCAGTTGTGTATAGAACTATAGACGAACCGTTATTGGCAATAATTTTATGTTCTGCCATATTCTTTCTTATTGTGAGTTGGTGTACAATATTTTATTTACTTTCTGTCGGAAAGAGGCGGCATTTCGCTTATGAGGCTTTGCACAAAAAAAGAGAGAATATAAAATATATCCTCTCTTTTCTGTCGGAAAGAGGCGACTCGAACGCCCGACCCCTACGTCCCGAACGTAGTGCGCTACCAACTGCGCTACTTTCCGATTTTGGTAGTGCAAAGGTAGGAACATTTTGTGAAATATCCAAGCGGTAGCCAAAAAAATTACTTCTTTATGACTTTACGCGCCCGTCCGTCGGAGCCAACTTCGATGTAAACCCCTGCTGGCAACTGATGGAGTGGGGTGGTGGTAGTAACCTTTTGACCGGTCGTGTTGTAGATGGCTCTGCTCGTGACAGGGGCGCTGGTGGGGCAATCAGCCACCCCCGTGAGCCACCAGGTGTAATAAGCCATCAAGCTGTCCACAGTGGCTACGCGTGTGGCCAGGTGTTGCAGTGTTTCCTCCACCTGGGTGTGCAGACTGTTCTGTACTTGCAAATTGGTGTTCTGCTGCGCATTGCAAGTCAGTCGTATGGTTTCGAATGCAGTAGTGTTGCGTTGTTCAAAAGCATGAAGGCGGTTTGCCACCTCGGTGTAAATGCTGTTGTGCACCTCGTTCCATACGTCAACGTAGGCTTGCACAAAATCGGGGCGTGTAAACAACCTGTTGTAGTAAAAGCAAATGGCATAGTGTGGCACGCTCCATTCGTCGTCGGGCGTGGTAAACGAAGAGTCAAAATCCCACGGCGTAGCCATTTTCAGTTTTGACGTTTCGGGGTGCAGCGGGTCAAGGTTTTGGCGGTACATATACATGTTGCTGCCCCAAGCGTCCTTCGTGCCCAGATAGTCGTGTGCCAGCACCCATCGCGCAAAAGAGTGCAAGTCGGCAATACTGTCCAAGGGGCGATTTTTGTAAAGCGAGTCCTCAAAAGCCTCGATACAGTTTGCAATCTCGTCCCTTTGTTCGTCAGTTATATCGTCCAAGTCGGGGTACTTGAAAGTCCAACCCATAGAGCTCTCCTGGTGTGAGGTTTTGAAATAAGCACCGTCGGTATTCCACCAATAGGCGTCGTTCTCGGCTATAAAGCCACTATCGTCCACCTGTATGCGCCCGTCACCACGTGCGATGGCTTCAATAAGATAGTATATGCCGCGGTATTTCCCGTTCAAGTATACCTGCACAAAGTTTCCCTCGGGCGTCCATTCTGCCCCCGTGGCGCGACTCACTTCAGTGCCAACCAGTGGCAAAATGCACGTTTGTTGGTTGGCAAACACCTTCGAATGCCATGTGCCGCGCAGCAGCACCCAATCTTTATGCTTGTATACTTTGCTGCCTCGCATCAGCAGGTCGGCCTTTTTTACCAACTTTATTTTGTAAGGCAGTTGCTCCTTGGCTGAGGCCGCCGATGTGTTGCCGCGCACCTTGATGGACATTCCCGATATGCCCTCGGCCCATTCGCCGCTATCGTAGAGCGTGTCCGTGCCAGTAGTCATAACCATTCGTCCCATCACTTTGGTACGGTTGCTGATGCCCACACCTGTGCCCCCCTCGGGTGGGTAAACTATATCGAAGGTCGGTTCTTCGCCATCGATGGTAGTGATGTAAAGAGTTACGGGGCGTGGGTCGCCCGACGTGTTAAGGCTTTTCGCGCTGTTGTCTGCGGTATACGTCATTATTGCGTGGCAGCATACCGCCTGGCATACTGCCACGAAGAGCATGATAAATCGTAGCAAAATGTGTCTGTGTTAGTTCTGCTTGTATATATAAAACTTGTGGTGCGTTGTGTCCTCAGCACGGGAGCCGGTGGTTACTTGCCGGCTTACTTCTTCACCGTCACGTCAATCACAATTTTCGGGTGGTCGGGGTCGTTGGTGATAAGCAGCACGCGACGGCGGCCTTTGAAGTATGATGTGTTGGTGCTGATCGTAATCTTCATTTTCTCGGTGTGGCCCGGGTCGATGCGGCGCTTGTTCAAGCTCACGCTGATGCCAGGGTTATACACCTGCAAGGCGCTGATAACCAACGGTGTTTTGCCCGTATTGGTCAGCATTACCTGTCCGGTCACCTTTTTCTTCTTGCCCAACGGGCCGAGGGTGAGGTGTGTGCTGTCAAGCTGAGCCACGGGTGCAAGGGCGTGTTGCGTGGGCGTGTCGAAAAAGTCGGGCAGCAGTGTGGCCGACACGTTTATTTCCGTTTCCTTGCTCACGCGGTCGCCCATAAAGCGGCTCAGGTAGATGCTTGTTTGCGTCAGTCCCATGGTGTGCAGTTCGTTGCTGTTGAGTGTGAGCAATATGCGTCCCACACGTCCGGGGCGAATCACAGCCGGGTCGGCTTGTGCCGTCAGGTATTTTGGCAAGTGCATCAGTTCGGGGCGGAACGACTTTTTGCTTGAGTTGAGAATAGACAGCACATAGGTGGGCGAGTCGCCGCGGTTCACGTCGTCAAACTCCACATCGTCAGTGCTCAAGTAGTATTCGCCCACTTTGTAGGGATATTCGGAGGTAGCCTCGGCGTTAGTCATCGACACCACGCCCATCAGCGACAAGTAGTGCGGTTGTTGGTCAAGATTGGTGTACACAGCCAGCCCCTTGTTAAAGTGGCCCAGCATCTCGGCATTGTAGGTGGCCTTGATGTAACCCGTGCTGCCAGGCCCTATGGCCGTGGTAGTCCATTCGGCATTGGTGCAGCCGCAGTCGGTGCGCACGTTGGTTATGAGCAAGTCCTGAGTGCCCTTGTTTATCACCTTGAATGTGGCAGTTTGCGGCACATGCCATAGCAGTGTGCCAAGTTCCTGAGTTGTATGGTCAAATTCTATTTTAGGCTGTGCCATTGCAGCCATTGAGGCCACGAGGGCAAAAGCCAGCAGCAGTATATGTTTCATGATGACAGTTTGCAGAAAATGCGTAATAAAATTGCGTTGCAAATTTAAGAAAAAAAAGTGAGACTGCATTTGGTATCAATATAAGTTGCTATCTTCGCAGAACATAATAGACCCCGTTGACGGATTTCTTTGTTAACCCGTTACCTCGTTAACCAAGAGATCCGCCAACGGATTAGAACAAGCAAACACAAGTCAATGAAATTCATATCGTGGAATGTAAACGGCCTGCGTGCCTGCGATGGCAAGGGCTTTAGAGAGAGTTTTGCAGCGCTCGATGCCGACTTTTTTTGTCTGCAAGAGACGAAGATGCAGCCCCATCAGCTCGACATGGCGTTTGAGGGCTATGAGTCGTATTGGAATTCGGCCGAAAAGAAAGGCTATTCGGGCACAGCCATTTTTACGCGTCACAAGCCATTGAGCGTGACTTATGGCCTTGGTATTGAGGAGCACGACCACGAAGGCCGTGTCATCACCCTCGAAATGCCGCAGTTCTACCTTGTTACCGTGTACACCCCCAACTCGCAGGACGGCCTGCGCCGACTCGACTACCGCATGACGTGGGACGATGCCTTTCGCCAATATTTGTTGTCGCTCGACGCCAAGAAACCCGTGGTGGTGTGTGGCGACTTGAATGTGGCACATGAGGAGATAGACTTGAAAAATCCTAAAACAAATCGCAAGAATGCCGGTTTTACCGACGAGGAACGTGCCAAATTCACCCAACTGCTGCAGGCCGGCTTTACCGACACCTTCCGCTATTTCAATCCCACGCTTGAGGGCGTGTACTCCTGGTGGTCGTACCGCTTCCGTGCCCGCGAAAAGAATGCCGGGTGGCGCATCGACTACTTTCTGGTGTCAAACCGCTTGCAGCCACAACTTACCGATGCCAACATTCACAACGAGGTGTTTGGCTCCGACCATTGTCCGGTGGAGGTGGACATTGACTTTTGACAGACACAACGGTGCGCCCGTTCAGCGTTAGTCAAAATCAGCTTGAAAACCGGGGCGTACGTATGCCGGCACCTCCGTAAAAAAGGAAAACGACGTTTATCTGCCATCTTACACTATTTGGGCGTAACGCGTTGATAATGAACTGGTTACACAGTGTAGGATGAGTAAAATCTTGCCTACACACTACTTGCACTCAGCGTAGCTGCCTACATAACGGGGCGCAAAACCAGTAATAGCAGGTCGTGCAACCGTTCCCTCCGACAGAAATGCCGCCCTCCCGCAACAGATAATCCGCTCCCTCGTCACAGAAATTGCCGCATCGGATTACCGAAAAATCCGCCCCATGCACGCCGTGCAGGTTGGTGCAAGTGCATGTGCAATTAGTGCACGTGAGTGTAGGTAGCTTTGAGTATATCCTACACTGCGTAATGTATTGAAATTCATGCTGTAACGCACAATTAGTGTAAGATGCAAGTAATAGATGTGGAAACGGTCTGACGCGTGTGCGCGCGAGGGCGGGTGCAAAATAAATCTTACGAAGTGTTGTAGCAAAAGCACAAACAGCTGCGTCAAATTGTGCAGTAACGAACAACAAAACAACCACAAATTATGAAACAATTTCTGAAGTACGTTTTAGCCACTATTGTTGGTATAGCTTGCATTAGCGTGTTCACCTTGGTGCTGAGCTTCATTGTGATGGGCGTTATAGCAGCCAGCAGTGACAGCAAGCCCACCATCAAGGACGGCACAGTGCTGCGCATCAGACTGAGCGGCACCATCACCGAGCGCTCAAACGACAATCCGTTTGCCAAATATTTGGGCAACGATGCGGCCGACAACCAGGGCCTTGACGACATATTAAAGGCCATCAAGGTGGCCAAAACCGACGAGCGCATCAGCGGCATCTACCTTGAGGGCGGGGTGCTGAGCACCGACTATGCCACATTGCAGGAACTGCGTCATGCCTTGATGGACTTCAAACAGAGCAAAAAGTTTATTGTAGCCTATGCCGACAGCTACACCCAGGGCAGCTACTATTTGGCATCAACCGCCGACAAGCTGTTTGTCAACCCGAGCGGCATGATAGATTGGCATGGCATAGCCTCACAACCCATATTTTACACCGACTTGCTCAAAAAGGTGGGCGTAAAGATGCAAGTGTTCAAGGTGGGCACCTACAAGAGTGCCGTTGAACCCTTTATATTGACAGGCATGAGCGATGCCAACCGCGAGCAGGTGCAGTCGTTTGTGGGCAGCATCTGGCAACAGGTGTGCAAGGACGTGGCAGCTTCGCGCCGCTTGACGGTGGAAAGCCTCAATGCCTACGCTGACCGGTACACCACCTTTGCCGACCCCGAGCAGTATGTGGACACCCGCCTGGTTGACGATTTGGCCTATGACGACGAAGTGCGCCAGGTGTTGCGTGTTTGCAGCCAGCAGGAAGAAAAGGTGAACTTTATTGACCCGGCCCAGCTGGCCAAACTCGATGTGGCGCCCACCTCGGGCGATGGAGCCATAGCCGTGTACTATGCCGAGGGCGACATTGTGGACGAGGCAGCGCGCACCAACTTCTCAGGCGAAATGTCGCAAATTGTGGGCAGCAAAGTGGTGGCCGACCTTGACAAACTGGCCAACGACGACAATGTGAAGGCTGTGGTGCTGCGCATCAATTCGGGTGGCGGCAGTGCCTATGCTTCAGAGCAAATGTGGCGTGCTATCCAGTTGCTCAAACAAAATAAACCCGTGGTGGTGTCGATGGGCGGCATGGCGGCTTCGGGCGGCTATTACATGTCGTGCGGTGCCGACTACATTGTGGCCGAACCTACTACCCTCACTGGCAGTATAGGCATATTTGGCATGATACCCGACGCCAGCGGCTTGCTGACCGAAAAACTGGGCTTGCACTTCGATGTGGTCAAAACCAACAAGGCATCAGACTTTGGTGCCATGGGGCGCGGCTTTAATGCCGACGAGGCTGCTGCCATGCAGGGCTACGTAAATCGCGGTTACCTACTATTTTTGAGCCGTGTGGCAGCTGGCCGTCACATGAATCCGGGGCAGGTTGACCGCATTGCCCAGGGCCGCGTATGGACTGGTTCGCAGGCGCTCGGCATCAAGTTGGTTGACAAACTTGGCACACTCGACGATGCCATTGCCGTGGCTGCCCAGCGTGCCGGCTTGAAGTCGTACTACCTCACCTCTTGTCCGCAAAAGTCGTCGTGGATAGACCAGTTCCTCGACAGTACCGTAAAGCGCGACTACATGGAAGAGAAACTGCAAACGGCCCTTGGCGAGTACTACCAGCCCTTGCGCTTTGTGGGCGGTTTGCGTAGCTTCGATGCAAAGAGTTGCGTACAGGCGCGCATGTTCTATGTGCCGAATGTGAAGTAAAATCCGTTGGCGGGTTTTCGGGTTAACGGGTTGACAGGTTAACGGGTTGACAGGTAAGTATGCTATACACTATTTATAATGTTAAAGTCATAACTCGAGTTCCGGATTTAGCAAGGGCGGGCTGAAAGCCCAATGGAGCACATAGCCCAGGGCAAGCGAAGCGACACCCTGGGTATCGCGTGTTGGAGCAGTCGCGCCCTGTAAGGGCAAAAGCTTTAAGACATGGTGTAGGTGTTGAATAAAATATACATACGATGTTCCGCTTTAAGATCGCTAAATCGGCTGTCAAGCAAGAATAACATAAAGGATTAAGGCTTTTGCCCTTACAGGGCGTGACTGCTCTAACGCGTGATACCCAGGGTGTCGCTTCGCTTGCCCTGGGCTATGTGTTCCATTGGGCTTTCAGCCCGCCCATGTTAAATCCGAAACTTGAGTAATGGTAAGAAGCTCAAAAAGTATGGCAAACTTACCCGTTAACCCGTCAACTTGTTTACTAATTCCGCCAACGCGTGAAGTAAACCCATTTAGAACACCCCATAAACGCGTAACCTTATCAAACTGTTATCCTACATATTGCCCTTTGTCACGGCACCGCTTTCACTCATTTGGGGGGCGGTGGCTGTGACGCGTGCATGGCTTTACGACCATGGGGTGCTTGCATCGCAAGGCTTCGGTGTGCCCGTCATCTGTGTGGGCAATCTGGCTGTGGGCGGTACGGGCAAGACCCCCCATGTGGAGTATTTGCTGCGTTTGCTGCACCACAATGGCTATCGCGTGGCCATGCTCTCGCGCGGTTATGGACGCCACACAAAGGGCTACATACTGGCCGATGCCACCCGGCACGGGGCTGCCGACATTGGCGACGAGCCCTACCAGATATTGCACAACTGCCCCTTTGCCACTGTGGCTGTATGCGAAAAACGCGTGTATGGCATAGCCCAACTGCTCAAGCTCAGCACGCCGCCCAACGTCATAGTGCTTGACGATGCCTATCAGCACCGCCAGGTCAGGGCCGGGCTTAACATACTGCTGACGTGTGCCAACCGCCTTTACACCCACGACCATTTGCTGCCATGGGGACGCTTGCGCGAACCGGCCTGTGCTGCCCGCCGCGCCCAACTGATAGTGGTGACCAAGTGTGCCGAAAATGAACGTCCGCCATTGGGCGTGGCACAAGGGCAACGCTTGTTTTACAGCCAGGTGCGTTATGGCGTGTTGCAGCGGCTCGATGGTTCAAACGTTGAACCCGAGGATTTGGCCTCTAAACGCGTGCTGCTGGTGGCTGGCATAGCCAATCCGGCACCGCTGAAGCAATATCTTGCACAAATGGGGGCGGAGGTGACTTTGGCCGAATTTCGCGATCATCATACGTTTACGCTGGCCGATGCCAAATGGCTGTCGCGTTTGTGGCACACTAACAACTGCCAGCTGGCGGTGACCACGCAGAAAGATGTGGAGCGCCTGCGGCAAATAGCGCATAGCCTGCCGCAACCATTAGTTGGCAGCTTGCTGGTGCAGCCCATTGTGGTGGACATTGAGCCGGCACGTACTGACGATAAATTGTTCAACCAAACAATACTTGATTATGTTAGAGCAAATTAAAGAAACTGCTGCGTGGATTAAAGCCCACACGCAAATGCGTCCGCACACTGCCATCATTCTTGGCACGGGGTTGGGACACCTTGCCGAAGAAATCGAGATAGTAGATGAGTTTGCCTATAAGGATATTCCTAATTTCCCGGTAAGCACGGTTGAGGGACACAGTGGCAAACTGATATTTGGCCGTTTGGGCGACAAAAATGTGATGGCCCTGCAAGGTCGTTTCCACTACTACGAGGGTTACAACATGAAGCAAGTAACCTTCCCTGTGCGTGTGATGTATGAATTGGGCATCAAAACCCTCTTTGTGAGCAATGCTGCCGGTGGCATGAATCCTGACTTCAAGATTGGCGACCTTATGCTCATTACCGACCACATCAACTTTATGCCCGAGCACCCGCTGCATGGGCCAAACTTCCCTACGGGGCCGCGTTTCCCCGACATGCACGAAGCCTACGACCACAAATTGCTCGACATGGCGCGCAGCATTGCCAAGGAAAAGGGCATTCGCACGGTGGAGGGTGTGTACCTTGCCACTCAGGGCCCGACCTATGAAACGCCGGCCGAGTATAAGATGTACCACACCTTTGGTGCTGATGCCGTGGGCATGTCAACTGTGCCCGAGGTGATTGTGGCCCACCACTGTGGCATTCGCACCTTCGGCATCAGCATCATTACCGACTTGGGCATTGAGGGTCAGATTGTGGAGGTGAGCCATGAGGAGGTGCAGCGCGCTGCCAATGCGGTGCAGCCGCTTATGGCTGATATCTTCCGCGAGATGGTGCATCGCATTGATTAGGTTTATGGGTTTGACGTGGGTGCGTGAAGTACTCTGAAGCTACATCTAAGCACGAAACGCTACCACTAATGGGGGCGACGCGTCCCGCGTCGGAATTAAGGCAAAGGCTCACAGACAAGCGTGTAATTAGCGCTGTCTGCGAGCCTTTGTTTAGTGTTATTGTTGTCC
>ULZA01053110.1_pt1 | contig 28303 bp, 25 predicted proteins | sample 1962681 | NCBI WGS metagenome assembly ULZA01 (sample SAMEA4835877, study PRJEB28245) | human gut metagenome | biome: gut microbiome; material: fecal sample | place: Denmark | collected 2008 | reverse complement strand
TAGGAGGTGCGTGCCTACACTATTGCTGAATAGTTACGAATTTAGGAAGTTGGACTAAATAAGAATAATATGAATCTAAAAGACAATGAGAAGCAATACTATGATAAAATAGTAGAATTGTATAATAAATACGGAGATAATATACCCGATGCAGACTTAATGCATTTGAGTGTCATTGAAAAAGAATTGAGAATAAGTTTTCAACGTTCTCAAGAATTATTTGAGTTGGTGAAAAAACAAATTCAATCTGATTCCGAAATACATAGCACTTCTATCAAGAACGAGTCTAAAATTGAAAAAATTGAAACTATTGATACAACCGTTATTGAAAACAAACCTATTGAGGAAACTTCAACGGCGGATGTAGAAATCTTGGTGAAGGATTCAGAGTCTCAACACAAAGAAAATCCCACCCAATCTGTCAATGCCCCCAAATCTATGTTAGAAACAGAGAACAAAGACTTAATCCCAGTTGAAGACCCAGGTGATATAAACAATTGGAAAGTTATATTTTGGTACACGATAGGTTTTATCACCATAATATTCTGGGGAATAGGCTTGATCATTATGATTTGGGAAACGATAGCCGTAATTAGGCATAAAAACAAGCAGTTGCGATATGCAAAATATCTAGTCCAACGAGACAAGATAAAACAATAATTGTAACAACAGTATAATTAGGCGTTATGGAATTATCACTTTCGGAAGAAGCTTATTCAAGGGAGTTGTATAGAGCTTATAAAACATACGGGAGCAATATCCCCGATTCAGAATGGGAAAAGATCGACGAATTGCGTGCGAAATATGGCATCGGACTGAGTCGTGTCAGGGAAATAATCAACGCTGTGCAAGAAGGAACAATTGCACCTTCCATAGAACAGGCACAACCTATTTCTGATAAAACGGTATCGTCGGCTTCTATTTCTACTGATGTTGCTTGCAATATGAAACATCATGTTATTGAAAATTCTGTTGTTGCCAGCGATATGGAGCGTCACGATAATCACGATAATAAAGATTACGTTATTGCAGCCAGCGATATAAAGCGTCACGATAATAAAGATTACGTTGTTGCAGTCAGCGATATGAAGCGTCACGATAATGGTAATAGGAATATCAGTAATACGTCAGGATCTAACGAGATTTATCAAGATTATATCCCGGTTCCAATAAATAATCTTTCTGTCAAGGAAGAGGAAGAAGATGATGAGGTCCGCAATTATGAGGATACTCCAACAAAGGAACTTCAATACCTGGCAGAAGAATGTGATGGTTGGGCTTGTCTTGAATTATCTAAGCGATATGCTCATGGCACGGTGTTGTTAGAGCGTGATAAAGATCAGTCAAAAGAGTTAAGAAGGTTAGGAATGCTTTACCTTTATGGTTCAACTATATCTCCAGAATTCGAAGATACTAAAGCATCATACAAGTCCGTATTCTTTGACGAGAATGGCAAGCCATATATTGACTGGCAGGCTAAAAGTCAGCAAATGAAAAAACTGTTGAAGGATCTTGGAACTTTAACCAGAAGATACAACAAACTTGCATCTAACTTTGACATTATACAACGTAAACTATCAGATTTGACAAGGCCTGAAGAAGTAAAAAAAGCCCCTAAGTACTTTGGAACTTGGATCAATATAAGTTTGCTAATCGGTTTAGTTTTAATAATAACAACCCATTTCATTGGGCTTGGGGTCCTTATCATGCTAATAGCACCGAGATTGTATTTTATTAGGAAAAAGAAGAAAGCGTACAGTAAGTATTCGTGGGGTCTATATTATTACAAGAAAGACAAAAGTGAACAGACTATAGAGTACGCTAAGGGAAAACGAAAAGTAGATTCGGCGATTGCCGACGTAAAAGATGCGCTTTACGACGGATTGAACGTGGGTTTAGGTATTCCGTTTAACAAGGATATCATATCAAGAGACACATATGCTGTGTTTGTTGAAGGGCTCAAGAAGTTGTTTGAACTAAACGACAAAGCAATGTGCGAAGATGATCCTGCAAGGAGGAGAATTGCGGAGAAGAGATACTATGACGCCAAGTTACGTTTCTTCTACACATACTCATTACGTGCCGAAACAGAATTGGATGAGGTGTATAACCACTACCAAGAAATAATTCATAAATCCGTTTCTACAGGCAATGCTGATTTGCTGAGAAAGAGTGATTTTCCATACATTATACAAAACGATGCCAAGATGGCTCAAGACTTGTCTGACATTAAAGGGCTACTTGATGAAGATCGCTTGGCCTATGTTATGGAGAAATTAGGATATGTTCAAAGTAAAGATATTTCTTCGTTCGGAGGAATCTGGACAAACGAGGACAAACTAGTAGAGAAATCTAATGAACTTAAGGAACTATATGACATCGCAAAGGATGAGTATGAGGAACTTACAGATTCAAACGAAAAGATAAACTATTGGTTGGATTACGTGCGGGCATACGCTTATCGCAATACATACTTAGGTGTCGAACTCATCAATATTGTAAGAAGCAATGCTGGCGGACGAACGTTAGCTACGCAAAAAGACGGCATAGACGTTTCGATACTATCGTATGATGTGCCAAGTGTGACGATAAACGATGCTGCTGTTGACCTAGATGCCCATATAAACAATACTATAAATTCCTTTACGAAAGCCCTAATGAACAAACAAAGCCGAAAATGGATGAAAAGTAATCCTAAGTTTACAATGGGTGCAGCAGCCCTTACGTTTGTTGGTGGTGCATTAATGGATAAACTTGATAAGCACACACAGTTAGTCAGTGAGCACAATGAATTCCAGCAAACTATCATCTCAAACTTAAAACAGATGGTTGAAGGCTACGAAGAAGGAAAATTCAGTTCTTTGCGTGCAATAGAGATAATAAAAGCCATAGCCAAAGCAAATAAAGGCTTTATGGCTGTTTACGAGCCATTGCGGAAAAAATACCTTGAAAGAGGTGAGAGCTTGAGCATGCTAGACCTGCAAGCTATAGCCAAAGCGACACAAGATTACAAGAATATTAGTGATTCAAGTTTAAGATAATAATAACGATGAAGGATTATAATGAAATGACAGAACATGTTTCGAATGAGGGGGCATATCCTATGAGTGCTGAACAAAACAATGATCTCATTGGAGATTTGCAGGATGTCGGCCAATCATTGTCTGCTTTAGTGCATTCATCAGAGCGTACCCTTGATGCCGCACAAAATATCGCTGGTATGTTCCATGAATGTATGTTAGCCCAAGAACGTACTAAGCAAATACAAGAATGGGGTAAAATTGAAATGGCAAAAACCATTGCAAAATTTAAAACAGCCCAAGCTTTCATGGAAGGTACATTCGGAGAGCGTGACAAGGCTTTGGTAAAGCACTACGAATTGCTTGACAAAGCTGTGGCGTCAAATGATAGAGACATGATCCTTGCATCATTACATGGCATCAGCTCGATAGTTACAAAATCGCCATTTGAAGATTTTCAGAAATTTGTAGATCTATATAACGATACGTCACAACAACTTTTAGATTTTTAAATGTAGACATTAACCAACATGAGTTCGATAAAATAGAATGTTTTGTTTTATCGGGCTCATGTTGTTTGTCCGCCTACCGATCTCATATTATCATTTCTTCTTCCGCTGTTTTTCCCAATGCGCGCCGCGCAGCGATGGCTGTATGAGAGCCGCGTGTTGCACGCCAGCGGCGGCAAGGCTAACGCTCCATCATGTCATCATGCCGTAATGTCATCATGTCATCATGCCGTTAAGGATTGTGGAATAGGCGTAAGCGAATGCTCCATCATGCCGTAATGCCATCATGTCTGCCTAAAATTTAACCTTTTTAAGCACGGTTTCTTATCTCAAACTTTCCAAATGTGGAAAGTTTTGCTTATCTTTGCAGAAGATAAGCTGCAGTCGGCAATTTGTAAGCAAGCTTACATTGCGCTCGTTTGCATTATCTTTGCATAAGATAAGCTGCACTCGGCAATTTGTGAACAAGTTCTCATTGCGCTCGTTTGCATTGTCTTTGTGCTATACAACAAAAGCTGATTGATATGGAGAACAAGAGTTTGGGAATGATAATACGCGAAGAGCGAAAAAAGAAGGGACTTACGCAGGCCCAGCTTGGTAAGCTCATTGGCCTGAAGGAGTCTCGCGTGTCAAAAATAGAGCATGGCGCGCCGATAACGCCAGAAGTGGCATCTTTCATACTCGGCAAGTTGGGGTCGGCATTGCAGATTCATGTTGTTGACAAAGTTGGTTTTAACCAAGAGGAAAGCGAATTTGTAGTGTCTGTTATCAACAACTTTGCCGATGAGAAGAAGATCCCTCTTACTCAGGCTTACAGCTACATAGTGACTTTCAAGGGGATGGACTTCCTGCGTCAATACCAAGACATTGAGAAGACCCTCAGCAATCATGAGATTGTCAATGATGTGTCACGTGTATGTGCAAATAATGGTGGTCGTCTATGATATTCTATCACGGCAGTAACCAGTTGATAACCAAAATAGACTTGTCGAAGAGCAAGAACTTCAAAGACTTTGGTCGTGGCTTCTATCTGACTAAGGATTATGCGCGTGCAGTCGCCATGGCTCAAAGAACGACTGCCATTATGGGCGATGGGAGTCCGGAAGTGTCACCGTTCATCTTCAACCCATCAAGATGCCCCAGCGATGTTAGAATAAAGATTTTTGATGGTAGGACTGCGGAATGGGCTCTCTTTGTACTAAAAAACAGGGAAAAGGACCCTCTTCATACCTACAAGCATAACTATGACATTGTCATCGGTCCTGTTGCAGACTCACGTGTAGATGCCATTTTACAGGAGTATCGTAGGAGTTATGGCAATGCATACGGCAATAGTGCAAATCTCGTCAAGTTGGCAAAACTACTGAAATATCCCGGCCCAGAGTACATTCAATACTGCTTTTGTACAGAAAAAGGAATTAAACAATTAATACTAGACCTATGATTACAGATAAACTTGAAATAGAGAAATTGCTGTCAAGGCTGACAACTTACATTGCCAATAAGCTGCATCTGTCGACCATAGCTGCAGTCGGCGCGGTATGCATGTCAAAAGTAGCTAATGAATTGGCAGGTGGGAAAATGCCAGAAGGAACCACCTTTGAAGAATTATCGGAGAGATTACTCAAAGAAGTAACGATGGCGAGATAATAGGACGTTTGGATTTCTTGGCGTAAGCGCATCAGTCGATACGCTATTCTCAGTACCACTTTTTGTACCTCCTGCCTGGTACTGGAGTTTCACTTACCTGGTACTGGAGTGTTAGTGTGCTTGGACAATAGTGTCACTTGCGTTCTACTGGATAGGTACTCAGCATACTTTTCTTTTCTACCATTTTGTAGGGATTGTTTGGCAAGGTCTTGTCAAAGAAGCAAACTTGGATTGAGAGATATATTCAACTCAGCATCGTTAGGTATATTGAAATCCAATGATGCCTTTGTAAAGCTCACACAAGTGGAGCATGAGGAGGACGGAGACTACTATCCATTTGCTACTTCATTTCCCGCAGATTTTCCAATGCGTATAGCGGAATGATGGTTATATGGCGCTCGGCATTGTCTGCTTGCGGGTCGGTGTAGGTGAATTCTCCGAAATTTTCAAATGAACAACGGATAGCTTCTGTAAGGCGTTTCTCTCTCATGAATTGCCATAGGCTCTTCATGCCACCCTGTGTGCCTGATTTTATTTCTATAGGTGTGACTTTGAGATGAAATGTGTCAAGATAGTCTATCTCGGCTATACTATTTCCACTTTTCTCCCAATAGAACATCTTTTGTCGCTGCACACATGGTTTGTTGCGCAAGAGTTCAAGGCCTGCCACCATCTCAACCAAGCCCCCCTTGTTGACAAGATCTTGTGGACTGCCAGTCATGATTAGCTCCACAAGGTGCTGCGCAAGATTTCCTTCAAGTTGCAAAACAGAAAGAAGAAGTCCAGAGTCAAGCAACAGAATCTTCATGTTTTTCTCGTTCGCTTCTGCATCAAGTGGAATGCCATTCCCCGAGGTGGCGATGACGGGAATGACGAGGCCGGCAAGTGTCAGAAGTCGGACTGCTTCTCTGATTTGTGAACTTCTGTAGTCCGCGGAAATCTGCTTGAATGTGATTTTTTCTCCTGGCTGATGGCAGATGCCGTGCAGCGTTGTCCTTAGCAGGTCAGGAGAGACTCTTTTCTTGTATTTGCTAAAGTCGTCCTCGTATGTCAAGATAATATCTTCTTGTATATGACTACATTGGTTGAAGTTGTGTGTCTTTATCCATGCCAGCACAGCCTCGGGCATTCCACCTACCAAAAGGTATATGCGAAAATATTCTATTAGTTTTTCGTGAAAAGCTGCATCCAAGGGATGCTGGCTGTCAGCTTGCCTTTTCATGCTTATCAATCCGTTTTCATTGTTCGCATTCAAAAACTCATCAAATGTCATCGGATACATGAACAAAGTATGTATGCGCCCTACACCATAGGTAGGTAGCTCTTGAAGCGTGAACTCCAGTAAAGATCCAGCTGCAATGACATGTAGCCCTGGATAGTCTTCTTTGAAGAAGCGCAATGCCATTATTGCTTCTGGACATTCTTGTATCTCGTCAAGAAACAGAAGCGTTTTGCCTTCTTCTATTGGAACGTTGATATATATTGCAATCTTTTGGACAATCAAGCGTATGTCAATATCTCCTTGGAAGAATGTATTGACAGTTTTGTGACGTTCAAAGTTTACCTCAGCAAAAAACTGGAATTCTTTTCCAAAATGTCTTACTGCAGAGGACTTGCCTACTTGTCGGGCACCTCTAAGCAAGAGTGGTTTTCTCATCGGATTGTCCTTCCACTCCAAGAGTTCTACGTCTATATTTCTTTGTATATATTCTTGCATGGCGAGAAGTGATTAAAAATCAGGTGCAAAGATAAGATAATTGCTCAATTCCGACAAATAATTCGCGAGAATTTGCTCAATTCCGACTAATAATCTGCTGCAAAATGCTCAATTCCGACAAATAACGTGGTCTGATGCAGGTTTTGTGTCAGCCTCTTTTTACTTTTCTTTCCAGTGGTGACACTCTTTGGCACAGCTGATGTGTAACTTTGCCGACGTAAACAAAAACCGACTGTGGCAGACTAAGGCTGGGACCGGTGGCGTGAGGATTTCATCAGTGAACCATCATGGACTTGCAGGGATAAAAACTTTTCCATACCTTTGTCTTGCCAATTGGTCTAAAAACGAAATAGCTATGTTAAGAGGATGGAGTAAATTTGTCTGCAACGAATGCGGACACAAGTTTGTGGGCATGGACTTCGAATACCAATGCACGGCCCTGTCAGCGCCGCTGAAATGTCCGGCCTGCGGCAGTTGGCACACCCGTCCTGCCTGGTCGTGGTGGCAGAAATGGGTGTACAAGGAGATTTGGAAGACCCAGGATGAGTATCGAAACAACACAGAAGAGCAATAATATATGAAAGACGGAGTATTCTTTCGTCCTTTCGTCGGAGCGTCATACGCTGGCGGAGGACTGTTTGGCAAGCGCATCATGGTGCTTGGCGAGAGCCACTACTGCGACGAGGGCTGCGCCGACTGCGGCAACTGCCTGCGCCATCGGGAGTGCATGGAGTTTACCAGCGGCGTAGTGGAGCAATATCTCGACCGGGGCGTGGAGCGGCAGAGGTGGATGCAGACTTTGCTGAAGTTTGAGCGTTCGCTCGTGGGCTGCGAGACCGATCAGGCGCAGAGTCAGCGGATATGGCAGTCGGTGGTGTTCTACAATTATCTGCAAGTGGCCATGGGCGGCCCGCGCGAGGCTGGCACCGCCGTACAATACCGCCAGGCCGGCGAGGCCCTTTTCGATGTGATGGAAAAATACCAGCCCGAATGCCTCATCGTATGGGGCAACCGCCTGTGGGACAAACTGCCCGGCGAGCGTTGGACTGATGGGGAGGACATCGTCGTGGACGGCTGTCGCACAGCCACGGGCACCTACTCCTTGGCAAGCGGCAGGACGGTGAGGGCGATGGCGGTAAACCATCCCTCGGTGGGCTACTCGTGGGACTACTGGCATCGGGTGATAGCAAACTTCTTGAAATAATGGGCTACAGGGTATGGACAAGCGAATGAGATTCTTCGCCTGGCTGATAGGCCAGCTCGAACGCAGGCGCATGACGTATGAGGAGATAGCTGCCGCATGGCTGGAGGCTGCGGCCAACGCTCAAGGCAAGTCGCTGGAGAAGCGCACGTTTCACCGCCATCGCGACGAAATAGAGCAGATGTTTGGCATCAAGGTGGAGTGTAGCGGCAGGAGCGGCGGCTATCGCTACTATTTGAAGAAAGACAGCGTGAAGTGTGACGATGTCACGGAGTGGCTGCTCAGTTCCCTGCGGCTGGCCTCGTTGGGCGATATGCTGCAATACCACACCAAGGTGATGCTTGACCCTGCGCCACGCAACTCAGAATTGCTCGACGACATCCTCAGAGCCATCGACAAGCAATATCGGCTGAGGTTTGACTACACCACGGCCTACGGGGTGGAGACGTCCGTCGCCTTGACGCCCGCTTTTGTGAGGTTCTTCAAGCAGCGTTGGTACGTCGTCGGCGTGAACGAGAAAGAGCAGGTGCGCTGCCTGCCGTTCGACCGCATCTCCTTGATGTATGAGGAGTGCACAAAGCGTCCTCTGTCGCCCAAACTGAAGCAGATGCTCACGCCCGACAACTACTACGATGGTTGCTTCGGCATCATGCGCATGGAGGACGAGCCGATAGAGAACGTGCGCCTGCGCGTGTTCTATCCCGAGTACAACTACCTTGAGGAGGTGCCGCTGCACGAGAGCCAGCAGAAGGTGGGCCAATCGGCCGACGGCCTCTACCGCGAGTATACGCTCCGTGTGCGCCCCACCCGCGATTTTCTGCAGGAACTGCTATGGCACGGACGCAACCTGATGGTGTTGAAGCCAGAAAGTCTTCGGCAGAAGATGATAGCCATCCTGCAAGACATGACCAAGAGCTACGAGACGGGCGAGTGTACGAACGGGGAGTGAGCAAGCCTTTTCCCCACTCATACTTCCCTCCTCGTGCTTCCTTCTCCTTTAGGTCTTCTCCTTCAGGCTTCCTTCTCCAAGCCTCCCTTCTCCTGGCCCTTCCTCCTTCGGGCCTCCCTTCTCCAGGTCATCGACTATCGTCTATTCCATAGATGGTAGTCGATGACCTGGTTGTCTTCTTGGCGAGCCGCCTGGTGGTCGTCTGTCAGCCCCCTGCCTTCGGCTTCCTCTGCGTCCTGTTGGCTGCGCACGAAGAGCGAGACTGCCACCATTGCGGCCAGGGCCATGACGAGCGCGGCGAGTTTTCATATTTTGTTCTTTGATCGTCTTTGCAGTGTGAAGGCCGGTGCTTTTGTTGATGTTCCAACGGAGCATCCCCTTCTTTTCTGCCGTTATGAGCCTTTTCTATGCTTGCCGTGTCAGCATGGCGAGGAGGATGGACTGTGGCGCGTTGCTACACTCCCTGCCGACTGTTGCAGGGGCTTAGCGCGAGCCGCCAACGGCAGTCCCTTCCCTTGCTGGTCGGCACGACTTTTATTCCGCTTGTCTTGTAGTCCATACTGGCACGTTGTGAGTATGAATAGCCAGATGCAAAGTTATGAGTTTTTCTTGAAAAAACTGCGGGAATAACTGAAAAAGAATGCTCCGATTTTGTTTTTATTGCACTTTTTGCATCGCCGTACGCCCGTGGGTGTAATCTGAGCTTTACCCCCCCGAGAGCCCCGTTTTTGCTGGTTGATTGGAGAGGCTTCCAGGGTGGGTGCGAGAGGCGAGGGCGTTGTCTTGCCGTCTCGTGGCGTGTTCCGCTACCTTGCCGAAGGTTGCTGATGACCACACTTAGTGATAACTAAAGGTCGCGCTGGATTGTTTGTTTCCTCTGCGTGCTGGCCAGTGGCTACTCGTAGTTGTCCACGGGCGTGGAGCCCATGTTCACGGTGAGCGTGCCGCCCTGGGCGAAGCGTTGGAAGGGGATGCGTGGAGTGGTCAGTCGCGTGCCGTCGAGGGAGAAGCGCTGCACGTACTCGTTATGGCGGCTGTTGTCCACGGCCTGGATGACAAACTGGCCTCCGGGGTAGTAGCGCGGGTGCAACTGGATGGTCACGCGGTCGAAGATCGTGCTGCCCAGGCCCAGTGAGGGCTGGAGGTCGTCGAGTCCCTTCACGTCGAAAAGACCGATGGAGGAGACGGCGTACCAGGCCCCCAGCATTCCCTGGTCCTCGTCCTGTCCGTAGCCGTAGCCGTGGATGCCGTCCGTACCATAGAACTCGTTGAGGATGGCGCGCACCCAGTGTTGCGTCCTTGACGGGCGTCCCGACTCGTTGAAGAGCCACGAGATGTGGAGCGAGGGCTCGTTGCCCTGGTTGTAGAGCGTGCGCAGTCCGGCAAAGGCCTCCACCTCCGTGCCGCCGCTGAAGATGCGTCGCTGCGAGAGTGTGAAGATGCTGTCGAGGCGCGCGTTGAAGACCTCGGTCCCCACCTTGGCGATCATCGCCTGCGGGTCGTGGGGCACGTAGAAAGTGTATTGCCACGCGTTGCCCTCCTGGAATCCGCGCCACACCTCCAGCGGGTCGAAGTTTTCGACGAAGGTGCCGTCGTCGTAGCGCGGCCGCACGAAGTTGCACGTCGAGTCGTAGAGGTTCTCCCAGCCGTGCGACAGGCCCATCAGTCGATCGTAGTCGGCCTCTTTGCCCAAGGCCCGGGCCAGCTGCGCCACGGCGTAGGCACTGTAGCTATACTCCATCGTGTGGGACGCCGAGAAGTTGTAGAGCCCTCCGTCCGCGGCATGAACGTGGGGCACGTAGCCCAGGCGCAGGAAGTCCTTGGTGTCGGCCTTGCCAGCTCCCCGCGGGCGGTCCTCCCATCCCAGTTCGTTCTTCAGGCAGGCCTCGTAGGCCAGCGGCAGGTCGAAGTCGCGTATGCCCGCCATATAGGCCGCCACAATCATGTTGCTCAGCTGATTAGTGCCCACGCCCGAGACGAAGCGGCTGCAGGCCAGTCCGTCGGCCAGCCAGCCACAGTCCTTGTAGACCTGCAGGTGGCTGCTGATATAGTCGCTCATGTGGTCGGGATAGGCCATCACCCAGAGCTGCGTCAGTCCCCACTGTGCGCCCCACATGGCGTCGGTATTGTAGAGGTTGAAGGCCGGACGCCCCTCCTTCGTCGGCAGGTGGCCCACCGTGCCGTCGTGCTTCGGATAGTCGCCCGAGACGTCGCTGCAGACGCCGCGCCCCAGCAGCGCATGGTAGAGGCCCGTGTAGAACTTCACTTTGTCCTCCCTGCGGTCTGTCTCGACGCGGATGCGCCCCAGCATCTCTTCCCATTGGCGCGCCGACTCTTCCCTGGCCTCGTCGAAGGTCAGCGTCCGCGCCTCGGCCAGTCGGTTCTGCCGTGCATTCTCCACGGAGGTGTAGGAGATGCCCACCTTCACCGTCACCTGCTCGCCCTCCTTCGTGGCAAAGGTGAGATAGGCTCCCGCCCCTTCGCCGCGCGCCTCTCTCACCTGCCGATGGATGGTGGCGTCGTGGAAGGTGCCCCAGCGCTTCGGTCGCTTGCTGGTCGAGGCCGAGAAATAGATAGGTACGGTCGCCCCAGGCTGGTAAGCCTTGACGTATTCGGGATAGGTGACGACGAAGCCCTCGATAGTGCCGTCGTCGAGGATGCGTACCTCGGAATCCTTGATAGCTCCGCTCTCTCCCATACGGTGGCCGATGTCGAAGATGAGGTGGCTCTCCTGCGATTTGGGGAATGTGTAGCGCTGCAGGGCGACGCGCTGCGTGGCCGTCATCTCGGCGCGGATTCCATAGTCCTGCAGCAGGACGCTGTAGTAGCCCGCCGTCGCTACCTCGTCGTCGTGGCTGAAGTGGGAGCGGTAGCCCTTCTGTATGCCCGCCTCCGTGGTGTCTCCGGGCACGGTGATGAGGCGCCCCGTGGTGGCCATGAGGCTGATGCCGCCCACCTGGAACTCATGGGTGCAGGGAAAACTCTCGATTGATTGGTCGCGATAGTCGTAGCCCGTGGCCTGCCAGCCGTCCACGTTGCCGTAGTGGCCGTTGGTGGAGGGTCCGGGTTTGGCCATGCCGAAGGGCAGCGCGCCGGGCGCGAAGTGGAAGTAGCGACAGTGGGCCGTGCCGATGCGCGGCTCCACATATTGTCTCAGACCGTCTTGGCTCTGCGCCAGGACCGACGTGGAGAGAGCCCATAGCGCGGTGGCGAGCAGGGCGAGGAGGAAGATACGTTTCATCTATTTGGTGGTGTCGTTGGTTGCTGATGGTTGAAATTGACGTTGCAAAAGTAGCAAAAAAGGACTGATTGCGCAAATGATGCTAAAGAAAAAAGTAAGTAAGAGAGACGATAAAAGATGAGGAAAAATAGCATAGTAAACGTTTAAACGTGTTTTTGAAGAAAAAAGACCGCCCACAGCGTGTTGGTATGAAGAAAAATGACTAACTTTGCAAGAGAAGCCAGCCCTCATGGCACGCGCTTCCCAACAAACAATTATACCTGAACGTTATGCAGAAATACGCTGAATACATCAAGGAGATAGAGATCGACTCGCTCTGGAGCGGCAAGAAGCACGTCTGCTGGGAGTTGCACCGACAGGTCAACATCCTGAGCGGCATCAACGGTGTGGGAAAGAGTACCATCCTCAACAAGGTGGTGCGGAGCCTGGCCCGTGGCGGCGAGTTGCCGAGCCATCCCGTCAAGGGGGTCCGCCTGCGTGTGGCGCCTGAGGAAGCACGCTGGGTACGTTTCGACATCATCCGCTCTTTCGACCGCCCGCTGATGAGTACGGAGATAACGGACAAGATCGACGCCTCCCTCGTCACCGAACTCGACTGGCAGATCTACAAACTGCAACGGAAGTATCTCGACTACCAGGTCAATATCGGCAACCGCATGATCCAGGCCCTGCAGAAGGCCACACCCGAGGCTGCCGAGGAGGCCCAGCGCATCAGCCAACCGAAGCGGAAGTTCCAGGATCTCATCGACGACCTCTTCTCCGAGACAGGCAAGAAGATCGTGCGCACGGAGAATGAAATTCGCTTCGAACAGATCGGCGAGACGCTCATGCCTTATCAACTCTCCAGCGGCGAGAAGCAAATGCTGGTCATCCTGCTTACCGTGCTCATCGAGGACGGACAAAACTACGTGCTCTTCATGGACGAGCCCGAGGTGAGCCTCCACGTCGAATGGCAGAAACGGCTCATCGACCTGATACTCGAACTCAACCCCAACGTACAGATCATCCTCACCACCCATAGTCCCGCTGTCATCATGAACGGCTGGCTCGACAACGTGACGGAGGTGTCGGAGATAACGGAGGACGAATAATAGGGAAGGCTGCGATATGGCAAAACGGCTGAAAGACAATATCACCTCCGACTACGTCACTGCCTCCAACCGCCTCAACGGGCGCAAGGCGAGGCGCAGGATCGTGGCCTACGTTGAGGCCTACGACGATGTCTTCTTCTGGCGCATGGTGCTTGCCCGCTACGAGAACGAGCATCGCTACTTCGAGGTGATGCTACCCACGCGCAAAAAACTCTCGCGCGGCAAGAAGTCGGTGCTGACGAGCCTGCTGCTCCACGGCACGGGCAAGGACATGCTGGCCTGCGTCGATGCCGACTACGACTACCTCCTCCAGGGGCGGACGGAGGACTCGAAACAGGTCTGCGACAATCCCTACGTCCTCCACACCTACGTCTATGCGATAGAAAACTACCAGTGCTACGGACCGAGCCTCCACGATATGTGTGTCTCTGTGACCCTCAACGACCGCAAGACCTTCGACTTCGACGCCTTCCTGCGTCGCTATAGTCAGATCATCTACCCCCTCTTTCTGTGGAACATCTTCTTCTATCGGAGGAGGAAGAACAACCTCTTCACCATCGCCGACTTCAACAATGTCGTGGCTCTCGGCGCCTTTTCTACGGGCAAGGCCTCCGTCCTGCTCGACAACCTGCAGCGCAAGGTCAACCGCAAGCTCGCTGCCCTGCGCAAGGGCAATCCGGGGACGAAGGAGAAGCTCTGTGAATTGTCGCGCGATCTGTGCCGACTGGGTGTCACGCCCGAGACCACCTATCTCTACATCCAGGGCCATCATCTCTTCGACGGTGTCGTTGTGCCGATGATGCAGAAGGTCTGCGACCAGCTCATCCGCTCCCGTGAAAATGAGATCAACCGTCTGGCGGTCCACAACACGCAGCGCCTCAACGAGTTGTCCTGCTACGACCATAGCACGGTCGATATCGTGCCGACGCTCCGCCGCAACATGGGCTTCATGCAGTCGGAACCCTACCGTCGCCTGCTCTCCGATGTGGAGCGTTGTCTGAAATTGGGAGAAGTCAAGGTCAAGTCCGCCAAGCACGAGGACAACCCCGCCGAGGTCAAGCCCGCCCCCACCAAGGTAGAGACTAAGCCTGTAGGGGTAAAGCCCGAGACTACCGAGGTAAAGCCCGCCGAGGATAAAATCCCGCTCGTCGAGGCTGAGAATGAGAAAGAGGAGTTGGGACAATAACAAGCAATGATCAAAACACCCCAGTCGCTCCATTTATCGGATGAACCAAAAGAAAAACAAGGAAAAGTTTGGCCCACTAAGCTAAAAACCGTATCTTTGTGCCAATGAAAAAGCAAGGAATCAATCCCGTCAATTGGAGCAAGAATATCATCATCGTCGATGCCGATTTCGTCGATCACGTCGCCTTCGACCTGATAGTCAACTTTGAACGCATGTTGGGGCGTCGTATCCCCCAGGCCGACCTCAGTCAATGGCTGGTGGACGTCGCCCTCGATGGACGCCTTCGCCCGGGCGACCACGAGACCCAGGTCGTGTTGCTCCACGACCGCAAGACCCCGAAGCTCCTCCATTTCTCCCCCGCCGACTATGAGTCCGAACTCGACGGCAAGGCCTTCCGCTCAGAACAGTTGGGCGAGTTTATCATCAACTGCATCGCCACGGGCGAGGAGGGACAGGCGAAAGGTCCCGTGCTGACCGACTTGGTCCGCCTCTTGCTTTCGGAAGAGGAAGTGACGCGCCTGATGATAGTCCCCGACGGCAGTGACCCCTCGCTCTGGCAGGAGCTGCGCCAGGCCCTCCGCGATGTCGATGACGAGAAGAAGCACGTCACGCTCTTCACCATGCAGCCTACGCAGACTGCTGGCTGCCGCGAGGAGATGCTCGGATTCTCCCTCATGGACGCCCTCGGCATCACCCAGGCAGAGATAGACCAAAAGATGAAATAACAAGATAAAACGAAACATAGAATGAGCAGAGTATTAATGATCGGCGCGGGTGGCGTGGCTACCGTCGCCGCCTTCAAGATTGCGCAGAACACGGACGTCTTCACCGAGATGATGATCGCAAGCCACCATGTGGAGAAATGCGACCGGCTCGTGAAGGCCATCCACGACAAAGGCTACAAGATGGACATCCAGACGGCCGAGGTCGATGCCGACGATGTGGAGCAGTTGAAGACCCTTATGTCGAGCTACAAGCCCGAATTGGTCATCAACCTCGCCCTGCCGTATCAGGACCTCACCATCATGGAGGCCTGTCTGGCCTGCGGCTGCAACTACCTCGACACCGCCAACTATGAGCCCAAGGACGAGGCCCACTTCGAGTACAGTTGGCAGTGGGCCTACCGCGAGCGCTTCGAGCAGGCGGGCCTCACAGCCATCCTCGGTTGTGGTTTCGACCCGGGTGTCTGCAGCATCTTCACGGCCTATGCCGCCAAGCACTACTTCGATGAGATCCACTACCTTGACATCGTAGATTGCAACGCTGGAGACCATCACAAGGCCTTCGCCACCAACTTCAATCCGGAGATAAACATTCGCGAGATCACGCAGAAGGGCCTCTACTACGAGGATGGCAAATGGCTCGAGACAGACCCGCTGGCCGTCCACAAGACGCTCAACTATCCCAACGTGGGACCGCGCGAGAGCTACCTCATGCACCACGAGGAGCTGGAGAGCCTCGTGCTCAATTTCCCGACCATCAAGCGCGGTCGCTTCTGGATGACCTTCGGACAGCAGTATCTCACCTATCTCGACTGCATCATGAACCTTGGTATGGGACGCATCGACGAGGTGACCTACGAGGCACCGCTCGCCGATGACCCGACGAAGAAGGTGAAGGTCAACATCGTGCCGCTGCAGTTCCTCAAGGCCGTCCTCCCCAATCCGCAGGACCTCGGCGAGAACTACGAGGGCGAGACTTCCATCGGATGCCGCATCCGTGGCATCAAGGACGGCAAGGAGCACACCTACTACGTCTATAACAACTGCAAGCATCAGGAGGCCTACAAGGAGACGGGTATGCAGGGCGTGAGCTACACGACGGGCGTCCCGGCCATGATCGGCGCGAAACTCTTCTTGGAGGGCGTCTGGAAGAAGCCGGGCGTGCACAACGTGGAGGAGTTCGATCCGGATCCCTTCATGGAGCTGCTCAACACGCAGGGACTGCCCTGGCACGAGGAGTTTGACAAGGACTTGGAGTTGTAATCATCCCTTTTCTCTCCCCCTGCTTCGCCGAAGACCCTCCGTGGCTTTCGGTCAAGCAGGGGAGGAGGGAGGTTTAGCAAGATAACACATAGAAAAAAATATGGCAAAGAAAGAAGATGCCGCGCAGGACCCGAAGGCCGACAAGATGAAGGCCCTTCAGGCAGCGATGGCCAAGATAGAGAAAGATTTCGGCAAGGGTTCCATCATGCGCATGGGCGATGAGCATGTGGAGCCCGTCGATGTAATCCCCACGGGCAGCATTGGCCTCAATGCAGCCCTGGGCGTGGGCGGCTATCCCCGTGGCCGCATCATCGAGATCTACGGACCAGAGTCTTCTGGTAAGACGACGCTCGCCATCCACGCCATTGCCGAGGCACAGAAGATGGGCGGTGTGGCCGCCTTTATCGATGCGGAGCACGCCTTCGACCGCTTCTATGCCCAGAAGTTGGGTGTAGATGTCGATAATCTCTGGATCTCGCAGCCCGACACGGGAGAGCAGGCCCTGGAGATCGCCGACCAGCTCATCCGCTCCTCCGCCATCGACATCCTGGTGGTGGACAGCGTGGCGGCCCTGACTCCGAAGAAGGAGATCGAGGGCGACATGGGCGATAGCAGCGTAGGACTCCAGGCGCGCCTGATGAGCCAGGCACTGCGCAAACTGACGGGTACGATCTCGAAGACCAATACCTGCTGCATCTTCATCAACCAGCTGCGCGAGAAGATCGGTGTGATGTTCGGCAGTCCCGAGACCACCACGGGTGGCAACGCCCTGAAGTTCTACTCCTCCGTCCGACTGGATATCCGCAGGATCTCCTCCATCAAGAATGGCGACCAGGTCATCGGCAACCAGGTCCGCGTCAAAGTGGTCAAGAACAAGGTGGCGCCGCCCTTCCGCAAGACGGAGTTCGACATCATGTTCGGTGAGGGAATTTCCAAGGCCGGCGAGATTATCGACTTGGGTGTGACCTACAATATCATCAAGAAGAGCGGTAGCTGGTTTAGCTACAAGGACACGCGCCTGGCGCAGGGCCGTGACGCCACGAAGCGACTGCTCCAGGATAATCCCGAACTCTGCGAGGAGCTGGAAGCGCTCATCATGCAGGCCATAACCAATCCTTCCGAGGAACAGAAGGGTGCAGCGAGCACAGCGCCCAAAACCAACGACGGCGACAGTATCGAAGGCAGCGAGGCCTAATATAGAAAAGCCGCAGGCGGCTATGATATAGAAAAAGGGGGATGGAAAGCAATTGCTTCCCATCCCCTTTGTCGGTCCCTGGCCCTCAGGCCAAAGAATTTATCTGTCAGCCTGGAAGAGCGGATCCTCCGGCATCACCATGATCGGCTTCTGCTGCTCGGCCTTGATGATCTCCTCGGAGCAGTACTTCTTGTTGACCACCAGGCGGAACATGAAGTTCTCAAACCACTCGTTGGTCATGATCAGGCAACCGCCCTGACCGTAGCTGGCGCCCCAGCTGTTCTCCACCTTCCACTTCTTCGGCTGGCCGTTCTCGTCGAGATCGACGGCCACGAGCGTCATGGCGTGGGTAGAACCGCTGTCGAAGGTGCTGATACGGTCGGCCTTGTCCATGGGGAAGGTCGTTCCGTAGAGCGATCCGTAGTCGTAGTTGTCCATGGCGAGGTAGCCGCGCTTGCGGTCAAGCTGCTTGCCTACGTCGTAGCTGGAGTACATCTTCGTGCTGTCCTTGAGTGAGGCGATGGCGAGTTTGGCAATCTCCTCTACGGGCAGGTTGAGATACTTCCAGTTGTGGCCGTCGTAGGTGTGGCGGTCATACTCCACCTCGTAGGTCTTCCAGTAGGGACGGCGCGGGTCGTTCATCACCATCACGAAGGTGCCGTTGAGCGGATGGCCCACGGTCTCGTCGTAGAACTCCTTCGGGGTGTACTTGCGGGGCTTGCCCACGGTCTTGCCGTTCTTGTCCTTGAAGGCGTAGGTGAACTCCTTCACCGGGTTGCCCAGCGAGACGGTCAGCATGTGATAGACCGTGCCGAGCATCTCAGTCTTGCGGGCCTGAATGTCGCGCTTCGACTTCTTGGCAGCCACCATCTTGCGCAGCTCCAAACCAAACTCGCGCAACTTCGAGGAGATCAGCTCCGCCATACGCGAGGTGTTCTCTGCGGAGTAGGGCTCCGGCATGGCCTCCATCGGCACGACACCATACTTCTCAGCCAGGTCGGCAGCACCACAGAACGTACCGCCGTCGTTGAGCGGATTTTTGAAGAAGAACTGCACGCGCTGGTCGTCAATGGGTTTATCGGCGCAGTCGATCACGCCCTGCAGCATCAGGTTGGCCTTCTCCAGCTGGTCGTAGAAGGAGAGATAGACCTGACTGTACTCCACGCGGATACTGTCCTTGTGCAGACGGGCGAAGTTGGCACGCAGCACGTTGAGGCCCGAGAACAGCCAGCAGCGTCCCGAACTCTTCTGGTTGTGGATGCTCTGTGCGGGGGTCTCCACGCTGAAGTAGGTGTCCAGACGGCCCTGCTCCTTGAAGTTCAAGGCCAAGTCGTCGATCTTGTTGGTTGCCAGCGCATTGCTGATCACGCGGTCACTACTCTGAACGCCATTGCGCTCGATCTGTGTGAGCATCTCGCTGGAGATGCCGCCACCCTTAGTCGGCGTCTGCGCATGGCCCTGCATCGTGAGGCAGAGAAGAGCCGCCGCTAAAATTTGGTTCTTTCTCATACTTTGGTTGGTTGTTTCCCCGCCCCACATCCGCACTTGCCGATGGGGGCGGGGGGATAGATATTAGGATTTGCTATTTTATTGTATTTCTCAAAATCGTGTTGTTTCTCCCTCAAAGCCGTTAGGTCCCTTGAGCCTCTGCCCCCGAAATCCTACTTCTCGAGGTCGTAGGCGTGCTTCGGGTAGTCGATAGTGTAGTGGAGACCGCGACTTTCCTTTCGCTCGATGGCCTGGCGTGTGATGAGGTAGCCGACGTTGATCATGTTGCGTAGCTCGCAGATGTCCTTCGTCGCCTTCACGCGTTTGAAGAGGGCTTCCGTCTCCTCATAGAGCAAGTCGAGGCGGTCCCATGCGCGCTTCAGTCGCAGGTCGGAGCGGACAATGCCGACATAGTTGGACATCACCTGTCCCACCTCCTTGATGCTCTGTGTGATGAGCACTTTTTCCTCGTTGGTCATCGTGCCCTCGTCGTTCCACTCCGGCACACGGTCATTCCAATCGTAGCCGTCCACCACCTGCAGGCTGTGCTTGGCTGCTGCGTCCGCATAGACCACGGCCTCTATCAGCGAGTTGCTGGCCAGTCGGTTGCCACCGTGCAGTCCCGTGCAGGAACACTCGCCCAGGGCATAGAGACGATGGATGGAACTCTCGCCGTTGAGATCCACCTTGATGCCGCCACACATATAGTGGGCCGCCGGGCGCACGGGGATCATCTCCTTCGTGATGTCAATGCCGATGCTGAGACATTTCTGGTAGATGTTGGGGAAGTGCTGGCGCGTCTCCTCCGGGTCCTTGTGGGTCACGTCGAGGCAGACATGGTCCAGGCCGTGCGTCTTCATCTCCTTGTCGATGGCCCGCGCCACGATGTCGCGCGGGGCCAGGGAGAGGCGTTCGTCATATTTCTCCATGAAGGTCTCGCCCGTGGGCAATTTCAGAATGCCGCCGTAGCCGCGCATGGCCTCGGTGATGAGGTAGGCCGGATGGGTCTCACCCGGATGGTAGAGCGACGTGGGGTGAAACTGTACGAACTCCATGTCCTTCACCGTGCCCTTGGCGCGATAGACCATGGCCTCGCCGTCGCCCGTGGCGATGATGGGATTGGTCGTCGTCTGATACACCGCTCCGCAACCGCCCGTACACATCAGCGTCACGCGGCTCAGATAGGTGTCCACCTTCTGGGTCTCCGGATTGAGCACGTAGGCTCCGTAGCACTCGATGTCGGGCGTACGCCGCGTCACCTCGATGCCGAGGTGGTGCTGCGTGATGATCTCCACTGCGAAGTGGTTCTCCTTGATCTCGATGCGCGGATGGTTGCGGCAGGCTTCCATCAGGGCGCGCTGGATCTCGGCGCCCGTGTCGTCGGCATGGTGCAGGATGCGAAACTCGCTGTGGCCGCCCTCGCGGTGGAGGTCAAAACTGCCGTCCTCCTTGCGGTCAAACTGGGTGCCCCATTCGACCAGCTCCTGGATCTGTGCTGGCGCGTTGCGCACCACCTGCTCCACGGCTTTGCGGTCGGAGATATAGTCACCTGCTATCATGGTGTCCTTGATGTGCTTGTCAAAGTCATCTACGGCGAGGTTCGTCACCGAAGCCACACCGCCCTGCGCGAACGAGGTGTTGGCCTCGTCGAGCGTCGTCTTGCAAATCATGCAAACCCTTCCCTTGTGCGCCTTGGCTATCTTCAAGGCATAGCTCATTCCGGCGATACCAGCGCCGATGATCAGGAAATCGTATTTATGAATCATTTCTAAGCAAACAGTTGTGCTCCCTATGGGGAGCGGAATAACGTTTCGCCCGCAAAATTACTCATTTATTGGCAGATGGGCGAATGTTTCTCCCGATTTTTGTGCTTAGTTCCTTTGTGACGGCAGGAAGTTGCATGTTTTTTGAGAATTTATCGCCCAAGGCAAGGTGTAGATCTATTTTTCTTGGATCGAAATGGGAGTGGCTCCCCATTTTTTTCGTACCTTTGCAGTCGACTATGACAAGAGTATTTCATCATCGACTCACGCTGGGCGAACTGTGTGGCATCCTGCTCCTCGCCCTTGCCTCGCTCTATTGCTTTTGGTTCGGCACGTGGCCCATGGCTGTGCTTGGCGCGCTGCTTGTGGCCGTGGCCGTGCGGGGCATCGACCGTGGCATCCATACCGACTATGTCCTCGACGACGACCAACTGACCACGCAAAGTGGCAGGATAGGGCGCCAACGGGGACAGGCCATCCCCTTGCAGACCATCACGGCGCTTCGCCGTATGCCCCGCCACCTGCTCACGGGCAGCTATGTGATGGTGAAGCATGGCGACCACAACATCAGTATCTTCACCCCGGAGAACGAAGCCTCGTTTGTCGAGGCAGTCGGCAAGCGTGTCTCTCTTGCCAAGAACACTTGCCAAGAAAAAGAAACAGAATCTTAATCTTAAAAACCTAAAAAAACAATGACAAGTATTCGTAGAAAACTTTTCTTCCTTTTGGCCGCCCTGCTGGCTCTGCCCATGCAGGCGCAGGTCAATCTCGTCTATGTTGATAGTGCCCGCGTGGCTCGCTTCCTGGCCGAGGACGCCGGGCTGGTGGCAGCACCCGTCGCCGAAGTGGCCGACACCGACACGGTTCCTTTGGCGGACCGTCCCGTCGTAGCCGATGGTGCCGATTTCGACCGCCTTTGGACCGATAGTTTTGCCGACCGCATGGCCGCCATCATCGAGGATCCACTACTTCAAAGCACCCAAATGGCGGTGATGGTCTGGGACCTCAGTGCCGACCAGTGTGTCTATCGCTTCAACGAGACCCAGCGGATGCGCCCGGCCTCCGTCCAGAAGTGTGTCACCGCCATCACGGCCCTCGACCGCCTCGGCGTGGACTATCAGTTTTCCACGCGCCTCTACTGCCGTGGCGACATCGACTCCACGGGCGTGCTCCACGGTTCGCTCTATTGTGTCGGTGGCATGGACCCCCTCTTTGGCGACGCCAATATGCGCGCCTTCGTCCGTGCGCTGCGTGAAAAAGGCATCCGCCGTATCACGGGCGACCTGCTGGCCGACAAGTCGATGAAGGACGACAAACCGATGGGAGAGGGCTGGTGCTGGGACGACGACGATAGCAATCCGCCGCTCTCGCCCCTGCTCTATAACCGTCGTGATCGCTTCCTGGCCGAACTCTCTTCGCGCCTGCGAGCGGCAGGCATTGTCCTGGAGGGAACGCTGGGCGACGCCACGCTCCCCGCTGGATCCACGCTGCTGGCCGAGGAGACCCACGACCTCACGCGGGTGTTGCAGCGGATGATGAAGAAGAGCGACAACCTCCATGCCGAGTCGGTCTTCTACCAGTTGGCCAAGAGCACGGGTGTGCGGCGTGCCGGTGCGCGCCAGGGCCGACAGGTGATCAACCAGGTGGTGCGTGCGGCAGGCCTTGATCCTGCGCAGTACTATGCGGCCGATGGCTGTGGCCTCTCGCTCTACAATTACGTCACGGCCGACCTCCTCGTCCACCTCTTGCGCCTCAACTACCATAACACGGCGGCCTACGAGGCCCTGCTTCCCACGCTGCCCATCGCCGGACGCGACGGCACGCTCCGCAAGCGGCTTCGTGGCACGGCGGCCGATAGCAATGTGCGGGCCAAGACGGGCACGGTGACGAGTGTCAAGACGCTTGCTGGATTCTGCACGGCCAGCAATGGCCACCGCCTGGCCTTCTGCATCCTCAACCAGGGGACCATCCGCGCCAGCCAGGCCAATGGACTGCAGGACCGCATCTGCCGGGCGATGTGTGAGTAGGACCGATAATAACTTTCAGAAACCATCAACCAAATACCCTATATATAATGACTAAGATCGTAGAAAGAATAGCCGCGCTCCGCCAGGTGATGGAGCGCGAGGGACTGGGGGCTTTCATCTTCCCCAGCACAGATGCACACAATAGTGAGTATGTCGCCGACCACTGGAAGGGCCGCGAGTGGATCTCGGGCTTCAATGGTTCGGCCGGCACGGTCGTCGTCACGATGGATGCTGCCGCGCTCTGGACCGACTCCCGCTACTTCCTTGCTGCCGAGGAGCAACTCCGCGGCACGGGTATCATGCTGATGAAACTCAAGGTGGAGGGCACGCCGACGATCACCGACTGGCTGGCCGAACAACTTCGTGGGGCCTCCCATCCTGTGGTGGGTCTCGACGGATGGGTCAATGGCACGAACGAGGTGCAGAGGATGCAGGCCTTCTTCCAGGGCTACGATATCCAGGTGCGTACCGATTTCGACCCGCTCAACGAGATTTGGACGGACCGCCCCTCCATCCCGACAGCGAAGGTGGAGCTCCATCCCCTGGAGTTTGCTGGCGAGACGACGGAGAGCAAATTCGCCCGCATCCGTGAGTCGCTGCGCAGTTGTGATGCCGAGGCCATGCTCGTCTCAGCCCTCGACGACATTGCCTGGACTTTGAACCTGCGTGGCTCCGATGTCTATTGCAATCCTGTCTTCGTCTCCTACTTGATGATAGAGCAGCAAAGTGCCACGCTCTTTGTCAACGAGGAGAAACTTGACGACGCGGTGCGTCGCTACCTCTCCGACCTTGGCGTGGCGGTGCAGCCCTATGCTGCCGTGGCCGACTACCTGCGGTCTCATGCCTTCGAGGACGGTCTGCTGCTGGACAGTGTGAAGACTTGCTACTATCTCGCCTCCTGTGCCCTCGAGAAATCGGTGGTGAGGTTTGCCCCGTCGCCCATCCCCGCCATGAAGGCGGTCAAGAACGAAGCCGAGATAGCGGGTTACCGCCGTGCCATGACGCGCGACGGCGTGGCTATGGTGAAGTTCCTGCGCTGGCTTCAGCCTGCTGTGGAGGCAGGAGGACAGACGGAAATCTCCCTCGACAAGAAACTCACGGCCCTGCGTGCGGAGCAAGATCTCTTCCGTGGCATTTCCTTCGATACCATTGTGGGCTATGAGGCCCATGGTGCCATCGTCCACTACGAGGCCACTCCCGAGACGGATATCCCCGTGGAGCCCCGTGGCTTGGTCTTGATCGATAGTGGTGCGCAGTATCAGGACGGCACGACCGATATCACGCGCACGATAGCTTTGGGTCCCGTCACCGAAGAGCAGCGACGCGTCTATACGTTGGTGCTCAAGGGCCATATCCAGTTGGAGTTGGCGAAGTTCCCCGATGGTTGCAGTGGCACGCAGATCGACGCCTTGGCACGCGAACCGCTATGGCGCGCGGGTCTCAACTACCTCCACGGCACGGGCCACGGCGTAGGTTCCTATCTCAATGTCCATGAGGGGCCCCATCAGGTGCGCATGGAGTATATGCCGGCTGCCCTGCGTGCGGGAATGACCGTCACCAACGAGCCGGGCATCTATCTGTCCGACCGCTTTGGTGTGCGCATTGAAAACACGTGCTTGATCAAGGACTATATGGAGACCGAACTGGGCCGATTCCTGCAGATGGAGTCGCTGACGCTCTGTCCGATAGACCTTGCGCCCGTCGATTGTTCCCTCCTCACCGCCGAGGAGAAGCAGTGGCTCAACGACTACCACCAGATGGTCTGCGAGAAGCTCGCTCCCCATCTCGATGGCGAAGACTTGGCGTGGCTCCAGGATCATTGCAAGCCCATCGAGGCGTAACCTTAGGTCTAGTCTCAGAAACCATGGCAATGTTGTCTCGATTGCGACGTGGCGTGTTGTGGATGAGCCGGGCAAAGTATTGCCGTGGCTTCGGTATCCAGTCGCCCTGGGCCTACCGCTTCGTGCGCTATGTCGTCAATGAGCACTATCCCTACTATGCCTACGACGACCTCCGCCCCCTGTTCCCGCATCTTTCAAAGCGGGAACGGAGGGTCTGCGAACTCTACCTCCGTATCGCCAATCACCAGCAGGCCGACGAGGCCGTGCTGGTGGGCGATGTCTCGGAGGCCAAGCGGGCCTACCTTCATGCGGGTTGCCTCCGGATGGCGTTTTCTTCGATGGGGGAGGGGGCTTGCTCACTTACTGAGGATTCCTTCTCGCTGGCTGTCGTGGCCCATGGGCAGGATATGGAACAGCAGGTCCTGGCCCTGATCAACCGGGCCACAGATGCTTCCCTGCTCATCGTGGAGGGCATCCACCGCAATGGAGAGACCCGCCGAAGCTGGGCGCGCATCTTGCAGGACAAGCGCGTACGCGTCAGTTTCGATCTCTACTATTGTGGCCTTCTCTTCTTCGATAAGAAGAAGTATAAGCAGCACTATAAGATCAACTTTTAGTGCAAGAGGCTTCCGTGTGCCCCCAGAATTCGTGGCTATTTCTATTGATATAGGTAGTTATTCCTGCTTATATAGGTAGTTATTTCACCTTTGTTTGCAGTGTGTGCGAAAAAATACGCCATAGCGCTTGCAGTTCAAATAAAATATAGTATATTTGCACGCAAATTTTTATAAACTTAAAGACAGAAGACTATGTATTGGACTCTTGAATTGGCTTCAAAGCTGGAAGACGCGCCATGGCCCGCAACAAAGGATGAGCTGATAGACTATGCCACACGATCGGGCGTACCTCTGGAGGTGCTCGAGAACCTGCAGGAGATCGAGGACGAAGGAGAGGTTTATGAGGGCATAGAGGATATTTGGCCCGACTACCCCACCAAGGAGGATTTCCTCTTCAACGAGGACGAGTACTAATCGCTCACAAGCTGATTATCTTTATCTCAGCTCGAAGCATTGAATATAAGCGGTATGGGAATTTCGCAGCAAGATTCCCATACTGCTTTTTACAACCTTTATCGCTAGGCAAGCTGCTTACTATAGATAGCATGTTGGCATAGATTAATAGCGTGATGATACTACTGTTCGTCCTGTAGCAACAGGGTAAGCGACGACTTGATTTAGGTCAAAAATGGGCGATTTTCTACCCAAATCTCCCTTCTTGGCATAGATTTGGGTAGAAAATCGCGTGTTTTTTCTTTTCACCCTCAAATAGCTCGCAATAAAAAAGCGGAGCGAAAACTGTGGGAGGGCTGAGCCCCGACCCGTAGTCTCTCTCCGCTTTCGTTGTTCCATTGCTGGGCAATGGGCGTCTATGTGTGTGCTTTTCTTAGAAATCGAGGTTTACGCCGACACCAAACACCTTATTGGTGCGGGTGAACTGGTCGGTGTTGTGGGCCGTGGCCGACATGCCGGCTGCGCTATACTCCTGGTCATACTCCTTGTCGAAGGTCTCGTAGTTGGTCCAGAAATAACTGGCCTCCACCGTGACTTTCGGGGCGACGCGCACCTTTGCGCCGAAGCCATAGGAGTAGCTGCTCGTCGTGAATGACATGTCCGTGAGGTAACTGCCGTCGCCGAGACCATATTTCGTGCGTTGCATTCCCGCACTCACCGTGAGGGCGTCCGAAATGTCATACTCCGATCCCAAGGCCCACTCCCAGGTGTTGCTGCTGAGCAACTTCTGCTTGTCCTTGTCCATGCGGGCGTCCTTGTCGAAGTAGTAGTGGTAGCTCGCCATCACACGCCAGGTCGGCAGTATCTCGTAGCAACCACCCACGGTGAGGATGCCCGGGATGTCGTTGGGCGTGTTCACACCGTCGGCGAAGAGCCCCGTGTCGTCCACCTTCGTGTCGTTCTCGATGTTGAGATGTGTCGTGAACTCCAGGCGCGCACCGAGGTTGAGTTTGCCCCAGCGGTAGTCGATACCGATGATCGGCGTGATGCCCCATCCGCGCTGCGTGCAGTCGAGGTTGCGGTCTGCCACCTGGCTCCGCACGCCACCAATGGCCTGCGCGCCCCCCTGCGCCAGTTGCGCACCCTTCGTGAGTTGCTCGGCAGCGGCGGCATACTGCTGTGCGGCCTGCTCGTTGCCAGCGAGCGTTGCTTCCTGTGCCAAGCGGGTGTAGTTGCTGGCCTGCTCCTGATAGGAGAGCGCCTGGTTGGCCAGGGCGTCCGCCTTGGTGCCGAGGTAGCTATAGAGGTTTTCGTTTTGGCCGTTGATGTTCACGGTGATGTTGGAAATGCTTCCCTCATACTTGTTGTAGATGTAGTTGAAGCGGAAGCCGCCATAGACAGCCAGGTTCTCATTGACCTTGTAGGTGGAACCAAACTGGAATCCGAAGACGTACTGCTGACCGTGGATGTAGCTCTCTACGGAGTAGCCCGGCGTGTTGCTTCCCAGTCCGAGGTCGATGCCATACTGCTGCTGGTAGGTGGTGTTGGCCAACTGCAGGATGGAGGGCAGCAAGGCCACCTGGCGCTCGAAGGATCCGAGACCGCGGTTGAAGGTACACTTACCGCCACCGCCCACGAGGCCGAAGGCAAACTGAAATCCCCACTTGTCGTAGTTCAGGGCCGCCTGTACCGAAGGTATGAACGGGGCAGAAGCTTCACCCTTGAAATGCTTGATGCCATTGGCGTCGCCTCCGTTGAGGCTCAGCGGATGGGCGTAGGGCGACTGCATCCATTGCTCGTCGGTCATGGGAAGACCAGCAGGTTTGAGGAGCGTCATGCCGCTACGGATGGTACGCGTCTGTGAGGCGCTCTGACCACCGAGGGAGAGATGGAGACCCTTTCCCAGGAAGGCCACGCCGGCAGGATTGGAATAGACTCCATCGATAGCAATCACACCATCACGGGCGAAGTTGCGACCGAAGATGAAGCTCTGGTTGGTGTTGGTCAGAAGACCACCCGCGAAGACGGCGGTCTGCGAAAGCATTGCCATCGCAATGCATGCAAGTTTCTTTCTTTGCATTCGTTATTTTACGTTCGTTGGTGAAAAACGGGTGCAAAGGTAGGTAGATTGTTCTGTACTTCCAAATTATTTGGTTATTTTTTCTGTTTTCTCCTGCGTTTTTCTGTTCCCCTTACCCCTTTTCAGTCCAAGAAAGGGGTGAGAAGCAGGGTTGTTTAGAAAAAGACAGTAGGGTAGGGGCAGCTTCATTGTCTTTGTTGTTATTTGCTGTTTCCCTTTCAGCAGCATTTTGTGTTGTTATATATTGTACTTGTTGTTTTAGTTGCTTTCCCTTATTAGCAAGTTGTTTTCCCTTTTGTGTCCTATTGTGGATCAAATAATATTGTTGTGTTTTTAACAATCCAATATTA
>ULZA01030868.1_pt1 | contig 32018 bp, 30 predicted proteins | sample 1962681 | NCBI WGS metagenome assembly ULZA01 (sample SAMEA4835877, study PRJEB28245) | human gut metagenome | biome: gut microbiome; material: fecal sample | place: Denmark | collected 2008 | reverse complement strand
TTCTATATACCAACAAATAGTTCATTTTAATATTTATTTTTATATATATAAATTATATAAAAATTTAGTAAAAAAATATGGCTTAAACTTATCTGGATGTGAAATTGAGTCACAAGAAAACTCCTTAAAAATATTTATGGAGAGACTATATCCGGAAAAATATTCTCAGACTAAAATGAGTTTTCCTCTAATAGAGTACTTTAGAAATCCTAACACGGGAGAGATTATTCTTAATGTATACGATGCCTTTCAAGATTCAGATGATTTTAACGATGGTCTGTCAAGTAAAGATATAAAAAATTCTGAATTTCAAGTAGAAATATTAAACTATTTTAATTATCTTTTTCAAAGGTCAATTGATTGTTCAACTGAAGAATATGAGCTTTCTAAAAATGGGTATTTCCATAAAAATGCTGTTGGAATTGGAAAACTATATGTGTTAAAAAAAGCAGAAAATATAACAATAAATAGAATTGTTGAAAGAATTGAATAGTAGTAATGGGTGGTTTTTATGTATATAAATAAATCTTTAAGGATTTTATCAGTTAAAGAAAAAGACTTCATGAGTTCTGGAAGTTGTGGAAAAGTTTACTCTAAATCAGATGAACAAATCATAAAAACCTACTTTAAAGAAACTGTTGATCTATATAAATTAAATGATGATGTGTTTTCTATTATTAAAGATATAAAAAGCCCAAATTTAATTGAAATTTATGATGTTTATACGTCATTTATTCATTATTATAAATATTTAAGGGGAAAAACGGAATTTAAAGTCGATGCATATGCAGCAAAATATTATCAGGGAACAGAAAAAAATGTACTACGTGATTCTAAAGAATATTTGCTTGAAAATATGTATGGACTAGAACAATTAGTTCATGAATTATCAAATTCTGCAATTTTAGTAGGAGATCTTTCAAGAGAAAACACTATATTTACTGAATCGAATATGGTTATTGTAGATCCGGATCTTTTTTCACATTCAGTTCTTTCTTTTAAAGAAAACCAAGAAGAAAATATTATTGCATATTTAGATTATATTGCTTTTTTATTTATAGATGAATTAATAAAGGAAGAAAAAAAATATAACAGGGATTATTCAAAATTAAAAAAGCAAATTTTTCTTGAAAGTATACGAATAAGAAAAAAAATTATTGGAAGTGATAAAAGCATTGTTGATGGATTTTCTAAAGTTTTGAGATTTCATAGAAGTCCAATGGAATTTTTTTCTAAAGGAGAGTAGTAAACTATTCTTTTTTTATAGTTTTTTTTTCTTCATTAGTGTATAATATTCATAGAATAGGGATGATTTAATGGAAACAATAATTATTGGAAAACCAGCTGTAAACGTTTATTTACCTCTACAAGAATTTCCAAATGAGGGTGATGTATTTCATATAAATACTAAATATGAAAGTGTGGGTAATGTTGGTGCAACAAGTTCATGTTTACTTGCTAAATATGGACTAAAAAACCATTTCACAGGAGTAGTTGGAAGTGATGCCTACGCTGAAAAAATTAGAAACACTTTTAAAGAATACGGAATAGACACTAAGTATATGGAAACAAATTATGAAAAGGGAACGGTTGTAAACTATATGGTTTTAAATACTAAAAATGGTATTACAACTAAAATTTTATATAATGATCCAGAAAATCAATTAGTTAAATATAAATACGATTTTATACCTAATTTTGCGATAATAGATGGTACTGATTTTGCTGGTGCATATGCTCTTTTAAATAATACAGCTAATTGTCAAACTTTATTTTATGCGCGTTTTGGAGATAGAGATACAATTAACCTATCTAAAAGATGTGCTTATGTAGTTTGTACACAAGTTTTTGCAGAGATGATGAGTAAAGAAACTATTGATGATTCTCAAGCAAGTTGTATTAATCTTTATCAAAGATTAGTTGATATATCTGGTAAAAGTAACTATATAATCATACTAAAAAATCACAAAATTTTATATTGCGTTGATGGAAAGGTAAAATTAGTTCCTGAAATGAAGATGAATATAGTGGATTACTCAAGTTTTGATTCAATCTTTGTTGGAGCTCTTGCATTTGCCTTAATTAGAAATGTTAATTTAGATGACGCTATTAAATTTGCTGATACAGCGGCCTCAATTTCTATAGGTAAAGTGGGTGAAGTTGATTCCATACCAGAGTTGATGGAAGTTTTAGAAAATTCAGGATTAAAAGAAAAATTTGGAATAGTTGAAAGCACACAAAAGCAAGCAATACCTGATACCATTGAACCAATTCATTCATCTGAAGTTGAAAATAATATTGTAACTAATCATAATCAACAAGAACAAAATTCAAGTGCAGTTAATGATGTAAATCAAAATGTTGCCTTTGGTGAGATGCCTAAACAACCAGTTCAAGAGGAAAAACAACAACCATCACCTGAAGTCCATGAGACAAACATCTTTGATGAATACAATGTATAAACAATTTGATCCATTTTTAGATATTTTACCAAGTCTTGACGTTCATGGTCTAACTGATGATACAGTTATGACCTTTGTTAATGACTTTATATATGAAAATTATCGTTTAGGGAAAGAAAAAGTTTGTGTTATCCATGGAAAAGGTGCTGGAATTTTAAGAAAAAGAATCCATAATGATTTAAAAAGAAACAAATATGTTAAAGATTTTTACTTGTATAATATGAATATTGGTTGTACAATAATTGAACTAAAAAAGGAGGTTTAGGTATGTTTCAAGATGAAGTAAAAATAAAAGTAATTGCTGGAAAAGGTGGAGATGGTTGTACTTCTTTTCGCCGTGAGAAATTTGTTGAAATGGGTGGACCAAACGGAGGAAATGGTGGAAAAGGCGCAAGCATTATTTTTAAAACTGATCCAGGATTAAGAACTTTAATCGATTTACATATGATGAAACAAATTAAAGGAGATAAAGGAACAAACGGAAAAGGTTCTAATAGAAATGGAGCTAACACCGAAGATGTTTATATAAGTGTTCCGATGGGTACAACTATTTATGATGATGAAAACAATATAGTTTTAGCTGATTTAACAAAAGAAAATGAAGAATATGTTGTTGCTCGTGGAGGAAGAGGTGGAAGAGGAAATCGTGCTTTTGCAACTCATGATAACCCAGCTCCAAGAATAAGTGAACTTGGTGAACCAGGTGAAAGCTTAATTGTTAGATGTGAACTAAAAGTCTTAGCTGATGTTGGACTTGTTGGTATGCCATCTGTTGGGAAAAGCACTTTAATTTCTAATGTAAGTAATTGTAATGCTAAAATTGGTGCTTATCACTTCACAACTTTAAGTCCAAATCTGGGGGTAGTAAGAGCTAGAAATGGAAAAACTTTTGTTATGGCTGATTTACCAGGACTTATAGAAGGTGCTCACGAAGGAGTAGGTCTTGGAGACAAATTTTTAAGACATGCTATGCGTACTAAGGTAATTGCTCATGTACTTGATATGGGCGGAAGTGAAGGAAGAAACCCACTTGAAGACTATGAAATAATAAAAAATGAGCTTAGCTTATATGATGAAACTTTAAAAAACAAACCAAGTATTATTATTGCCAATAAAATGGATTTAGAAAATGCCAAAGATAACTTAGCTAAATTTAAAGAAAAGTATCCAGATGAAAAGATATTTGAAATAAGTGCTTTAAATAAGGAAGGATTAAATGATTTAATAGACTATTTACAAGAATTAGTTGAGAAGTGCGATGAAGTTATTTTATATGATGAAAATCAATTAAAAGAAAGCCATGTACTTTATAAATTTAAAAATGAAAAGCCATTTACTGTTAAACGTGAAAACAACATTTGGATTTTAAGTGGGCATGATATTGAGACCTTATTTTATATGACACGTTTTGATGAAGACGAGTCTGTTGAAAGATTTGGACGTAAGCTTCGTGGTATGGGCGTTGAAGATGAACTTGAACGAATGGGTGCAAAACGAGGAGACGAGGTAAAAATTTTAGATTACATATTTATTTTTAAAGAGTAATTTGCATATAATTTAATGAATATGTTATAATACATTTTATCGGGGTGATAACTATGCTAGATGCAACTGAATTTAGTTTAGAAGAATCAATAGAAAATTGTGAACTTGAACTTTTTGAAACAAATAGAAGAATAGCAAAAGTAAATAAAATAATAGATATTTTACAATCAATTGTTCAAGGTTCTAAAAACTCACCTTTTACTATACTTCGACAATTAGAATTTGCTATATTAACTGCAAATGAATATAAAGAAACTACTTATGGAGAAGCATTAAAAATTTATTTTATAAGACTAAATACTCTTGAGGCTAAAGCTTTGGAACTTCAAGAAAGATACGAAAAATTGACAATGGAGTCCTACACGAAGTAATATGACAAACGAGGAGTATATTGACTATATCAGTGAAGAACTTGATGAAGAGATAATAAGATGTGAGAAAATTTGTGAGTTACTCAACGAAATAACTTCATTTGATGAAACAAAACATAGTTTAAGAGCTTATTTAAAAGCTTTGAAAATTCTTATGTTAATGAAAAGTGCTGATGTTTACCTTAATTTAGATGAACCATCAACTTGGATGAATTCCGTTAAAAATCAGTTAAGAGAATCTAGAAAGCACATTGAAGAACTTTCAGCCAAGGTTGATATTATTGAAAGAAAACAAGAAAAAAATCTATAATTGTCAAATTTGTATAAAGAATTAACACACTTTGTTGTGTTTTTTTTATTGTTTTTTTATAATAAGATATAGAATAAAGGTGAGTATATGAAATTAACTGATGCAGAGTTCAATAAAGAAAAAGTAAGACTTAAATACGTTGTTAATGAAATTGATAATCAATTAGGCGACGCTGGTAAAGAACTTTTTACTGAAGAAAAAGATTTAAAAGAATTCCAAAAAATGATGTGGGAAAGTTCTCAAGAATTTGACTCTGGAGAAATGAATACATTCATCTATGATAATGAAGTAAAAATAAATACTTTAGAAAGAAAAGCTGGACATTATCGTGTACTAGATAAGGTTAGAAACAACCCTTATTTTGGTATGATTCGCTTTAATAATGAAGATATTTATATTGGAATTAAATCAATAAAAAAAGATCTTGATTATTTAGTATATGACTGGCGTGCTCCAATATGTAGTATGTTTTACGATTATGGACTTGGTAAATCCTCGTATGAATCTCCAGATGGAATTGAAGTGGGAGATATCACTAGGAAAAGACAATATAAGATTGAAAATGCTTCATTAAAAGCCGTTTTTGATACCAATTTAAATATTGATGACGAGATGCTACAAGAAGTTTTAAGCCAAACGTCAAGTGACAAAATGAAAGACATTGTAAACACTATTCAAGTAGAACAAAATATGGTAATAAGGGATACAACTACTAAAAATATCATTGTTCAAGGTGTTGCTGGAAGTGGTAAAACTAGTGTTGCGCTACATAGAATTGCTTATCTTCTTTATAAAATGGAAAATTTAACCAGTAGCAATGTTTTAATTCTTTCTCCAAATAATGTTTTTACTGAATATATTTCTGATGTTTTACCTTCGTTAGGAGAAAAAAATACTTTAGAATCAACTTATCACAAACTAGTTTCCAAGTTTATTTCCGAATATGAAAGAGTTGAGTCTTATTCATCATTTGTAGAAAGATATTATAAAGATACAAGACAAGATAATGAACTTATCAAATTTAAATTAAGTGATGAAATAATTCCTTTAATTGAAGATTATTGCAAATATTTTACTAAAGCAAGTAGATTTTTAGATAATTTGGAGTATAAGAAAAAAGTTATTCCAATGAGTGAGCTTAATGAACTATTATATAAAAGATATGATAATAAACCTTTATTTGAAAGAGTAGATTTGATTGCTGAAAAAATAAATAATAGCTATTTTAAAGGGACTAAAGGTGACTTTATTAAAATACGTTCACATCTACTAAAGATTGCTAATTTCACAAGTGATATGAAAAAAATATATAAAAACTTTTACACTTCAGTCATATTTCTAAACAGTTATAAGATGCCTTTTAGAGAAAACGAACTAAAAAGAAACATTGATGCCAATGTCATAAATTATGATGATGCGACCATATTTATGTATATGAAATTCTTACTAACTGGTTTTCCTTATCAAGTATATGTAAGAGAAGTTATTATTGATGAAGCTCAAGACTACACATATTTACAATATAAAATATTGCATAAGATATTTAAAAATGCTGGATTTACGATATTAGGTGATGTTAATCAATCAGTTAACCCTTTTTATAAACATGGATCTCTTGAAGAACTACTTCCGATTTTTGATCAAAGAAAAACAAAGTATGTAGAACTAAATAAAACATATCGTTCCAGTCCAGAAATCATTGAATATGCAAATAAAGTTCTTAATTTGAATCAAACTTCAGCGATTAGAAGAAGCTCAAATGCTCCTGTTATTAAAAGGAGTATGAAAGATCTTAAATACATAGGTAAGGATATTGTTTATTTAAAGAAAAAATATAAAAGTATCGCGATTATTACTAAAAGTATAGAGGAAGCAAAAATACTTATGAATGCTTTAAAGGATAAATATGATAAGATTTCTTTAATTGATATAAATACTGAAAAGTTTAATAAACAATTAGTTGTAGCTCCTGCCTATGGTGTTAAAGGTCTTGAATTTGATTCCGTAATAATAATTAATAATTTTGATTATGATAAATATTTATATTATGTTGCTGTAACTAGATGTCAGCATGAATTAATTGTCTATGAATAAAATTGGTTTTTCTTGTTAAAAAATACGTTTATTGATATAATTAAGTACGTAAAGGAGAGAAAAATATGTTACATGATATTTTATTAGTGTTATTTGGACTTATCATTGGTGCTTTAATTGGATTCTTTGCTTCAAGACATTTTATGCAAAAATATTTCAAGAAAAATCCTCCAATAAATGAAAAGATGATTGAAACTTTAATGACTAGTATGGGAAGAAAGCCTAATAGTAAGCAAGTAAAACAAGTAATGCAACAAATGAATAGAGTTAAATAATTATGAAAATAGATTTATTTAAACTAAATAATTTAGGCGAAGTAACACTCGACAGTGATATTTCATTTGATGAATCATACTATATTAATGCAGGAATAAGAAAAATAAACAATTTGCATATATCAGGAACTATTAAAATAGATTATGATGATTGTTTAATAAGCAATATCGATGTAATAGGTGAATTTATACTTCCATGTGCAATCAGCTTAGAAGATGTTTCTTATCCAATTAATGTAAAAATCGAAGAAAATATGGGAAAATTTGAAGATTTTTATAATAAAAACAAAAATACACTTGATATTTTGCCATTTATATGGGAAAATATTGTATCGGAAGTCCCTATACGTGTTGTAAAAGAAGAACATAAGGATGTTCAACTAAAAGGCGAAGGTTGGGAAGTTATAAGCGATTAATAGTCGAAGGAAGGAGTGGAAATTATGGCAGTTCCATTTAGAAGAACTAGTAAAACTAAAAAGAGAATGCGTCGTACTCATTTAAAGAGAGAATTACCAGGTGTAATTACTTGTCCAAAATGTGGTGCTCCTATTAAAGCACATAGAGCATGTCCAAAATGTGGAAATTACAAAGGAAAAAAAGTAATCGAAACTGAAAACGAAGAATAGTAATTTAAAGACTTTTTAAGTCTTTTTTTTATTACTCAAATTTGCTATAATTTAAAAGGAAGGTATGATTATGAATAAAAACAAACAGGTTTTAAAACATTGTCCTAACTTTTACAAAATAATGGATTTTGAATATTACGAAGATGATGTTTTATCAGAAAAAATAATAAATGTTTATCATGATTTTGTTTTTAAAGTAGATATTAATAATAAGAAAAGTATTACTAAACTAGAACAAATTGATTTTATTATTAATAAATATATTGATGACTACTTTTTTAGAAAAGAATTAAAAGCAGAAATGAGTAGAATTAGAATAAGAAAGGGACAAGATATATTGGAAGCTATAATTGATTGGATTATCAAAGTATTTGATAATTATGAAATTGGTTATACTAGAAATATATATTTTTCAAGGTGGATATAATGGATGAAGATTTTTATATAGAGGATAGTAACCCCAAAAAAGCTATGCTCTCAATTATTATTTTTCTTTTAATAATTGGGATTTTAATTGGCTTGTTTTATTTCCATCGTTATAAAAACAAAGTTCTTGTAAGAAATAATATTAAATTAGAACTTGGAAGCGAAATAAACAAAGATATTAATTTTTATTTAAAAAAGGAAGTAAAGAATAATGATGATTATGACATTGATTTTTCGAATCTTCCTATTGTTGATGGAAAACTAAGTGAGGTTGGAAAATTCACGATTAGAATAAAACATAACAATAAATATAAATCAAAAAAAATAAGTGTAGTAGATACAACAAAACCAGAAGTTGCTGTACAAGACTTAAAAGTTGGCGTTAATGAAGATTATGATATAGGCGATTTTGTTACAAAATGTGAGGATTTATCAAAGCCTTGTGCCGTTTATTATGCTAATGATAGCTCAGCAGAACTCCAAAAAAACAAAGGAGAATATAAATTTGATATAAAGGTCTGTGATAGTTATAATAACTGTGTTACAACTCCTGTTAAATTAAGTGTACTAGAAAATTATAGCTATGAAAGTTTAAAAGAAAATGACATGACATACGATCACGTTGATGATGATTACAGTGACTTTAATAAAAATATATTCTTAAGATTTACTCATGCAGTTAATTCTGATGAAGTGGAAAATGGTGAATTTGGAAATGCGTTTCAAGATATGACAGCAACTGATTTTCATGAATATTTATCTGAAGAGGATAAAATTTATTCAATTACATCTACTGAAATAGTTTATGTCTATAATAAATATAATTATGTTATTGGGTGTGCCATAAGAGTAAAACTTTCAAATGGAGAGTACCGATATTTAACGAAGTAATGATTTCATCATTGCTTTTTTTAGCATAAAAATTATGTTAATATATTAAGAAAGGTGAAAGTATGACAATAAATGTATTATATACAATTAATGGTAAATATAAAAATCTTATGTTGGCTTCATGTATATCCATGCTTATTAATAATTCTGATAAAACATTTAATATACATATAATTGTTTCTGATTTTACAAAATTTGATTATGACTTTTGTGAAAATGTTTTAAAAGATTATAAGAACGTTACATGGAAATTCTATCAGTTGGAAATTTTTGATATTAGAAAGTATGGAATACCTGATTGGAGAGAAAGTCAAATAGCTAATGCTAGATTGTTCTTTCAGGAATATATTGATCTATCTGGAATAGATAAACTCCTTTATTTAGATGTTGATACAATTGTGGCTGGGGATTTAACAACTTTAATAAATTATAATGGAATTTTAAATGCTTCTTTAGATATAAGTTTAAAAAGAAGATTAGAAAAAAAAGGATTATCACAGTATTTTAACAGTGGCGTATTATTGTTTGATATTCAAAAATGGGTAAGTGAAGATTTAGAAAAACAAATTGCAGATTTCTGTTTTTTACATGATATAAGTAGATTTAGATTACCTGATCAAGATATATTAAATTATGGCTTAACAGAGTATATAAACAAACTTCCATTTAGATATAATATCAACCCTTATGCCTTTTTAGGAAAAACAACAAAATTTTATTTTAAAGAGGGAAAAAGAGTAATGACTTATAAAGACATTACTAGCGATATTGAAAATCCCGTAATTTATCATTTATATGGATTCAGTAAGGTTAAGCCTTGGACAGTTAATAAAACAAATCCACTAAATAATGTGTTTGATGAATATATTAAACTAGTAGATAAAAGTTTTAAAAAAGAAGAACTTAAAGGATTATGGAAACTATTAGCTGAATATGAGATTTTGATGTATGCTGCTCTTATAATACCAGATTATTTACCTGAAGAACTTGTCTACAAAATAAAAGAACAATTAAACTTATTAAAAAAAGCACCAAAAAGTAATTGACTTTAAAGAGCAAATTATGATATTATTAATTTGCTTACTTATGGCGATGTAGCTCAGCTGGCTAGAGCGATCGGTTCATACCCGATAGGTCGGGGGTTCGATCCCCTCCGTCGCTACCAATGGCGAATTTGTTCGAACTATTCGAACTTTAAATACATTTTCAGTCTGGAATATGACTGATTTTTTTTGTAATAAAATTCCTATTAGTAATTTTGATACTTGTGTCAAAATACCTAGGGGGTTAAATATTTTGGTCATAACAGAATATTGATATAATTACATTTATTTGCTATAATATTTTTACTTTTTAGGAGGATTATTTATGAAAAATAAATATTATCATGACTTAGCTGGTGATGTTCCTTTTTTTGAAGAACAAGAAGTATTAGATGAAAGTTTAATAACATTAAAATCAATACTTACACTTGGTGGAATTTATTGTCGTAGTAGTTTAGATAAATATGGAATACCATATCATAATAAGAAATTAAACTTTAATGGTTATGATTATATTTCTATTTGTACTGATAATCCATCGGATGATGAATTTACTGGTGATAATTTTGGACTTGATTCATCATTTTATCGATATGTTAAACCTAAAATTGCAATAGAATTTAAATCATCTATTGTTGAAAAATGCGTTTTTAGGAAAGAACCTTATAGGCATTTACCAGGGGAAAGACAAATATATAGATTTATAGATATTTCCAACTTTTATAGAGTATTAGTAGGTTTAGAAGATTTAAAAGATAAAGCAATATATGATATTTCTAAAATATGTAATCCTTATGGTATACCAGTTATGACACTTAAAGAAGCAGAATCAGAATATTTATATGAAAAGCAAAATGTATTATGTAAAAAGTTGTAGATAACTACGACAATGGTACCAGGAGAAATTAAACTAATTCAGAGATGAGTTAGTTTTTTTGTTAAGATTTTTTTATTTAAAATAATAATATTTCATGATATAATGCGATTAAGAGTAATAGTTTAGAAAATAGGTGAATATATGAAATATTTTTTAGGTTATGAAACAACTGATAGGAAGATTGCTAAGATTGATAATAATGGAATAGTAGATGCTTCAACTGACTTATTTGATATAGTAGATTTTACTATGAAATTTGATTCTTTAAGAAATTTAAAAAAAGAGTTGTATTCAAAAGGATTGCTCCCTCATGAATATTTTTCGGTTTATTATTGTTCTCAAAGAAAAGCCGATGATCCAACGACCATTAAAAAAATTTCTAATCCAGAGATAAAACTTTCTTCTGATAGGGAATACTATGAGCCACAAGCATTAAAAATTTTTATTACAGAACATGCAGACTCAATAAATTTATTTGAAGAAATGACAGTTCATTATCTGCATGCTTTAGGAGTCGATAATAAAATTAAGAATTATCTTGAAGATTTATTTTTTGATTTAGATAATCCATTTAAAGTACGTGAAGAATTGAATTTCATTTTAAAAAATGTTACTACTAGAGAAAGTATTAAAGAAATAATTAAAGAAATAGTTTATTCTATTGAAGAAAATAATGCTTTTTATGTAAGTGACTTTGTTGGTGATATTGACTTAATAATTGAAAGCATATGTTCAAATTCAAGTGAATTGTTAACTTATTACACTCATATAAGAAAATATATTTATAATGGAACTATAAACAAAGAAAATCCAATCCTTACAGAATTATTTAAATTAATGTCTGCTTATTATTATAATTTATCAGTGAGGGATTATTATTCACAATTATCTCTAAGTGAAAATATTGATAATTTATTCAGAGTAATTGCTTGTAAATATGGTTATTTAAAAGATTCAGCAGGTAAATATATTATTAAAAATGGAAAAAGACAAAAAGGCTTTATAATGATAGATGATAAATTCGTTTTAAAGTCTCGAGCTTTATACGATTTAGGAACATTTGTTAGAGACTATAATATAAAATTAAGCATAAAAACCAAGGCAGTAGAAAATCCAGCTGAAGAAGATTTAATCGAAGAGCATCGAGAGGAAAAAGAAGAATTTCTGACTGATGAAGATTACTTAAAATACGGGAGAATATAATATGGAAGAATATATAGATGACTTTATTGCTTATTTAAGGTCTGAAAGAAAATATTCTGATTATACTGAAACTAATTACTTAATAGATTTAGAAAACTATAAAGACTATCTATTTAAACATAGATTAAACTTTAAAAATGTAGAATATAAAAATTTAGTACCCTACATTAAATACTTAAAAGAAGATATGAAATTAAATGCTTCAAGTATCAATAGACATCTTTCAACTCTAAGAAGTTTCTATAATTATTTGTTAGTAAAAACTATTGTTAAAAATAATCCATTTAAAATTGTTAATAGCCAAAAAAAAGAAGCAAAGTTACCTAATTATATGAAATATAATGAATTCACCGAAATGATTGATTCTTTAGGAAATGATACATTAGGCATTAGAAATAAAGCTCTTTTAGAACTTCTTTTTGCAACTGGAGTACGTGTAAGTGAACTTGTTTCAATAAAAGTAAATGACCTTGATTTTGATAGAATGGAAATTAAAGTTAGAGGTAAAGGTAATAAGGAAAGAATAGTTTATTTTAATCATCATGCTAAAGAGTCATTACAAAATTATCTAAAAAATAGTAGACCAGTGTTACTAAAAAATAAAATAAGTGATTATTTATTTATTAATCATGTAGGTGGTGTTTTAACAACTAGGGGAGTAAGAGATATAATTGATCGTGTTATAAAAAACTGTGCACTTTCATCAAAGATAACACCACATACCTTTAGACATACTTTTGCAACTATGTTATTAAATGAGGGGTGCGATTTAAAATGCGTTCAAGAACTGCTTGGACATGTTAACCTAAGTACAACTAGCATTTATACGCATTTATCAAATGATAAAATAAAAGATGCCTATCTACATAGTCATCCAAGAAGTGAAAATGAACCTAAAAATTAATAGGTTTATCGTCTACATAATAAATAACATCATCGATATTATAGTTATCCTTTACTGATAAATTTATGGCATAGGTTACTTCTTCAGTTAATGTGTTTGAATTAAAATCGTTAAACATTTGATTGCTTAAATTAAGAATAATAGAATTGTCGAGGATTTCATAATTGCTCAGTTTAGTTTCTTGATTAAGATAATTTACTAGATTGGTGTTATAGCTAGAAGAACTTTGTAGTTCTTCTATTATTATTTCTATTTTTTCTTTCTTGTCATTGTTTATTTTAGTAACAGGAACGTAATATACAAAATCATTATATTTTGCTAAATGGTAGATAGTAGTTGATTTAATATCGTCAATTGTTTCAATATCATATTCTTTATTGATTTTCATTGTTCGATCTAATATGGATGGTAATATCTTATTAGAATTAGGAAGTTTTTCTAAAAGAACATTTTCAACCTTAATAGTCACACTTGAAATATCTTTTAAACTTGTTAAACTATAAACGATTGCTTCAATCATCTTTTCTTCGAGAGTTGAACTGATATTTAAAAACTCTCTAGAGAAGTTTAAAAGAACATTTTCATCTTTAATTTCATAATTGATAAGTTTAGTATTTTCCGGAATGACTGCTTTAAAACCATTTCGGATTTTTTTTGAATTGACATTATTTATTGTAAGAGTAGAAATAATTTCCTCAATAAGTTCATTTGTTTCAAATGAGTCAAATACAATATTAAGCCTAGCAACATAGTCATTATTATCCAAAAGATAAATTATACCGCTTTGATTAGTTTTTTTATGAACAAGTATAGACTGATTCTCTTTTGGAAAAATCGTAACAATCAAAATTACTAAAATAGCTGAACAAATAATACTTACTTTCTTTATAATTTTTGATTTTAACATAAGACACCTCTAATTAATTTTATGAAAGAAATAAAAAAAAAGTCGCAAATATGCGACTAATTTAACTTTAATTCTCCAATTTTTAAGAGTTCAATAACAGCCTGATAACGCGTCTTAACTTCCAATTTTTGCATTACATTAGAAATGTGGTTTCTAACTGTTTTTTCACTTATATTTAAAATATTGGCAACATCTTTAGTTGTTTTATTTAAGATTAAAAGTTCAAATATTTCCTTTTCTCTTGTTGTTAATATGCCTAATTTCATCAATATACCTCACTTTCATATTTATATTTAACCAATATATTTTATGATAGGTGTGGTATTTCGTGTGGGTTATTCAAATTTTACTGTAACGTAATAGTCATTATTAGTTTCTTTATTTACAAGCGTTATTATTTTATTAGCAAGATCTAATGAATCTTCTTTATTTGCAACAGTTACTTTAATTGTATTATTCTTTATTGAAACAAAACTGGTTAGTTCAAAATTACTATTAATATTCTTTTCAAGTTTTTCTTCAATTGATTTAGAAGCATTAAGGTATTTAATTTGTTCATAAGCATCATTTTTTTCGTCAATAGTTTTATCTTCACTTAAAAGAATTTCTTGAAGTTTTTTTACTTCATTTAAATCTTGTTCTTGCTTTTCAATTCTAGCAGCAGTTAAAGCTTCACTTTCTTCAATATTAACCATAACTTCTTTTTCAGTATTACTATTGTTATTACTGTTTAAAACCATATTATCATTTCCTAAAGGCATTGTAACATAATAGATGGCTAATACTAAAATGATACTAGTTAATGTTAAAAACCATAAATTTTTTTTATTTATCATGAATTTCCCTCCGTACTGTTATATCTTATGTAAAAGAGAATAAATTATGACATCTTAGCAGAATATTGATAATACTTTAATTATTGCTCTGCAAATTTTCCAAAACATATTTTACATCCTTTCTAACTCTTCCTCTACACATATATATTGTGGTTATTTTTCAATTTACTTCTTTTTTTCAAAATTAAAAAAAATTTAAAAACTTTCTTCAAAAAAGAAGAAATTTAAATCAAAGTTGTTAAAGATATTAGTGAAGGGAGGCAAAATGGTAAGAAAAAATGTTGAAGTAATTCAAGAAGAAAAAAGTGACTGTGGTGTTTCATGTCTATTATCTATAATTAAATATTATGGAGGGGATGAATCACTTGAAAATTTACGAATTTCTTCGCTTACTACAGATGAAGGTGTAAGTGCATATAACCTTATAGAATGTGCAAAACAATATGGTTTTGACTGTATTGGAATAAAAGAAAAAAATATAGATAAGTTAAATCTTCCTTGCATTGCACATTTAAAAATAAATAACACTCTTTCTCATTTCGTGGTTATATACGATCGTAATGCTTCATCAGTAATTATAATGGATCCAGCAGTTGGACTCATCAAGGAGGGAAAAAGCATATTTGAGTCCAAATTTACCGGAGTAGTAATAAGTTTATATCCTAAAGAAAAACTTATGAAGAAAAAAATAAAAAACATTCTATGGCAAAATATATTCAAAGAATTAAAAAAATCAAAGTGGAGTTTAATTTTAATAATAATTTTAAACCTTATCTTTGTACTTCTATCAATTGTATATAGTAATTATATACAGTTATTAAACATTACTAATCCTAAATCCGTCATATTATTTATTATAATCATTATAATCTTAAAACTAATTGAATATGAAATTGCTAAGATAAGTGTACAACTGGATGCTAAAGTTGGTAAGAGCATAACTTCAAATTTTTTTGATTACATATTTAGTCTACCTTTAAGAATACTACATTTAAAGAATTCAGGAGAGATAGTAAAAAGAGTATGTGAACTGGATGAAGTGAAATCAATGATTTCAAATACCTTTATACAAGCAGTTTTATCAAGTATATATATATTTAATATGTTATTTGCAATATCAATCATAAATTTGAAACTTTGTTTTATAATATTTGTTTTTTGTCTATTAGTTATTATATTTTGTATAAAAAAGTACAAAAAATTGAAATTTACTTTTAATAACTACATTTATGAATCAACTAAATATAATGTGCTGCTTCAAGATACGATTTCAAGTATTTCAAGTATAAAGCATATGAATCAAGAACAATCTTATTCAGAAAAACTAAGTGATGCTTACAATGAGTTTATAACTAGTTATAAAACTGCTAATATAACTTTAAGTAAAATAGACTTAATGAAAAATATTATGCTAGGAATTATGGAATTCTTGGTTATAAGCGTAATGTTGTTTGGAATAAGTAAAGGAAATTATTTTATTCAAGATATTTTGATTATTCAGCTTCTACTTAATTTTTTACTAACTTCATTTAATAGTATGTTAGGTGTTTTACCAACATTTATTTTAGAAAGTAAGATAGTAAGAAAGGTCAATGAGTTTTATAATATCAATGTAGAAAATAATGGTGGAGATAATTTCGAAAATGGTGATATAAAATTTAGTAATGTGACTTTTTCTTACAATAATTATGAAAATACAATTGAAAAAATTACTTTTGAAATAGAAAAGGGTAGTCATGTTACATTAAATGGAGTAAGTGGAAGTGGAAAGTCTACATTGATGCGACTATTAAATCGCGAATATGATGATTACTCAGGAAAAATAATGATTGGTAGCAAAGAAATTAGAAATATAGAAAAACATGATTATGCTGAGCATATTATCTATTCATCACAAAATGAGGAATTTATAAATGGAACAATTAAAGAAAACATTCTTTTTGAAAGAAAAATACCAGATGAAGACTTTAATAAAATTATAAATATTTGTCTTTTAGACAAAGTAATTAAAAAATACCCTTTAGGATTCGATACGTATATAAGTAGTCAAATAAATCCTTTATCTGGAGGTGAAAAGAATTTAGTAATACTTGCAAGAACTTTAATTGAACATAAAGATATTTATATCTTAGACGAAGTCTTAAGTGAACTAAACTGTGAAAAAGAAATCGAAGTTTTAAAGAATATTGATAGAAACATAAAATCAACTATTATCTATATATCACATAAAAAAAGTAATATCTTTAAAGAAGTCTTTAACGTTAGAAAGGAATAAGTATGGTACTAAAAAAAGATAATTTAATAAACATTATTGGTGGTGGTGCTAACAGATTTACCTGGGGAATCCTAATAGGAGGTTTGGTTACTCTGATCACTGGAATGATTGATGGATATTTTAGACCGCTTAAGTGCAACAAATGAAACTAAAAAAGGAAGAATTGATTAGTATTGTTGGAGGTTCTATTACAACTCAAATGATAAATTCGTTTGTAAAACTTGTTTCAACCCTATTAGATTTAGGGAGAACCATGGGAAGCGCTTTAAGATATGCTACATCAAAGAAAAAATGCAATTAAAAAAGGAACTTGGGTAAAAGTTCCTTTTTAAGTACGTAAGTCGAATTTTATGTTTCTATAAATTGATAAATAACGTTTTTCATTTCAGTATAAGAAAGCTCGTTTGCGTCATCAATTAAAACGTTATCTATGATAATAGCAGAGGTATATTTTATATTATACTTATTATTTTCGTTGTTTATAATTTCAACGTCGGTAAGTTTTAAATCGTTAATAATATTATTTATTTCTTTTTTAATTAACTTATTTTTACCTAATATCGTTATCTTCATATATCACTTCCTTTTCTAACTAAGATGATACTATCCTAAAATGAAAATACCATGAATATTATATGAAATTTATAAAAAAATTTGACTTTATAAATGTTTATCTATATACTTTAAATGAATTTCCAAGATATTATTATATAAGGAGGCAATTTATGAAACTATTAAAAAAATGGATTCCGATAATTAAACTTATTAAAGAGGATAGGTGGAGATTAATTGTATCAGGAATACTTTTATTTTTATGTGGACTAACAGGTATTTTTACAGGTTATTTAAATGGAGCCGCAGTTGAAGCAATAACCAATTCCAATATTAACCTTGCTATTATGTATTTAATAATGTATTTCTTTATAGGAGTTTTAATTGGTACAATACTTTCAGGTCTTGCAAATTCAATGCTTTTAAAAATAGAAAGTAAACTTACAAGAACACTTGGGTTCAATACATATAAAAAAGCCCTTAATTTACCGGCTATTGCTTTTGAAGAAATGTCAAGTGGAGAAATAATTAACCGCATTACAAACGACGCCGATTCTTTATCTTTTACTTTTGGTAAAATGATTAATATGATTTCATCCATTGTAACCGCTTTAGTAATTTTAGTTTATGTGTTTTTCAATTCGTGGATAGTTGGTCTAATACTAATCGTATTTTTAATTATATTGTATTTTATCATAAAGAAATATACTCCATTACTAAAGGATGCTCATAAAGAGAGAAAAACAACTCAAGATTCATTTACTTCTTTAGCGAATGAGTCTATTAGAGGTATAAGAGAAATAAAAACTTTAGGTATAAAAGAACAGTTAATTATCAATGCCAAAAAGAGTATAGATGACATATTTAAAGTGTCTAAAAAAGAGATTGATCTTGAAACTCGTTTTAATATTGTTATAAGCCTTTTAAAAGAAGTATTAGAAGTGGGCGTGTTTATAATATGCATAATATTACTTTACTATAAACAAATAACTTTAACTTTCTTTATTGCAATGACCTATTACATATATAGATATATGTGGTTTATTGAATGCTTAAATGATTTTACTGAAACTTATCAAAAGGTAAGTGTTTCTTTAGATAGAGTAAACGAAATACTAGAAAACCAAAAATTTAATGATGTAGTTTTTGGAAACACTGATATTAAAAATATGAAAGGGATAATTAAATTTAAGGATGTATCATTTTCTTACCCAAATGAAGAAAAAGTACTAGATGATTTTAATTTAATTATTGAACCAAATAAAAAAATTGCTATAGTTGGAGCAAGTGGCCAAGGTAAATCAACATTATTTAACTTGATTACTAGATTGTTTGATGCCAATGCTGGTACCATTTCAATTGATGATGTAAATATTTTAGATATAAGTGAAGAATGTCTTAGAAAAAATGTTTCAATAATTAGACAAGAGCCATTTATATTTAATAGAACCATTCTTGAAAACTTTAAAATAATTGATGAAAACATTAAATTAAAAGATGTTAAAAAATATGTTAAAGAGGCTTATTTAGATGAATATATTGAATCCTTGCCTAAAAAGTATGACACTTTATTAGGAGAGGGTGGAGTTAACTTAAGTGGCGGCCAAAAACAAAGACTTGCAATCGCTAGAACTCTTGCTAAAAATTCTAAGATAATTTTATTTGATGAAGCAACAAGTGCCCTTGATAATAACTCCCAAGAGTTTATCAAAAAATCAATTGATAATTTAGTTAAGAACCACACCGTTGTAATTGTTGCTCATAGACTATCAACTATAATAGATGCTGATGTTATTTATGTAATTGATAAGGGTAAAGTAATCGCTTCAGGAACTCATAATCAACTCTTAACATCATGTGATTATTACAAGAATTTATACAAAAGTGAAATGTAAGAACATGTCAAATGACATGGACTTTTTATATTAGCATTGATATAATTGTATCAGTGATGAAATATGATAAATATGCGTATAAAAAAAATTCTATCAACACTTGAAGAGAATGGGTATGATGCATATATAGTTGGTGGATATGTAAGAGACTATGTACTTGGAAACGAAACTTTTGATGTTGATATTTCTACTTCAGCAAAACCAAAAGAAATAAAAGAAATTTTTGATTTAACAAGTGGAAGTGTAGATAATTATGGAAGTATTAGTTTTAAAGACAGTTTATACAATTATGATATAACAACATTTAGACGCGATATCAAGTATGTTGGAAGAAAACCAGTTGCCTATGATTTCATTGAATCAAAAGAAGAAGATGTTTTAAGAAGAGATTTTACAATTAATGGTTTATATATGGATTCTACAGGAAAAATAATTGATCTTGTAGGTGGCATAGAAGATATAAATAAAAAAATAATAAGGGTCATTGGAAATATGAATGAGAAAATGGTAGAAGACCCTTTAAGAATGCTAAGGGCTATTCGTTTTGCTTCAAAACTGGATTTTGAACTAGAAGAAAGTCTTTATAGATATATAAAGCAAAATAAGCAACTAATTTCATCTTTAAGTTATGAGCGAAGAAAAAGTGAGCTTGATTTGATATTCAGTAGTAATAATTATGAGGTTGGTTTAACTCTTTTAAAAAAACTGGGTATCTTAGATGTTTTAGAAATAAATTATGATAAAGTAAAGTTTTGCTCAAACAAAGCTGGAATATGGGCTCAAATAGAATATAATAAGAACTATCCATTTCCTAAAAGTGAAAGAAAGATTATTGAATGTGTAAATAGAATACTAAAATATGGAACTATTGATAACATAACTTTATACGAATGTGGCTTATATCCTTGTATTATTGCTGGAGAAATCCTTGGTGTTTCTAAAAGTAATATAAGCGATATGTATAAAGATTTGCCAATCTATTCATGTAAAGATTTAAAATTTTCTGGAATTGATGTAATGAATGTATTAAAATTAAAACCAAGCAAGAAGGTAAAAGATATTATTAAGGACATTGAAATAAATGTATTAAGTAATGAAATAAAAAACGAATATGAAGAAATAAAACAATATGTTATAAAGAATTGGAGGTAACTATGAATGATTTAGTATTTAATACTCTAAAAGAAAAAGACTTTATTGTAAAAAGTTATCTTTTAAAAGTATCAGTATCTTTAAATTTAAATTTAAATGATTTTATATTACTTATTTATTTTACTAACCAAGAAGAACCAACTTTAAATATTGATAACATAAAAAAATATACTTATTTAACTGAAGAAGCAATTATGGAATCATATACTAAGTTAATCGCGATTAATTTAATAGAAATAACTATGAAAAAAGATGGTAATGGTTTAGTTCATGAAGTGATAAATCTAGATAACATTATTAAAAGTGTAACAAGTGACATAACTAGAGAACACAAAAAAAATGAAAAAACTAATTTATTTTCTTTATTTGAAAAAGAATTTGTTCGTCCATTAAGTCCAATGGAATATGAAATAATTAATGAGTGGATTCGTAGTGGAATAAGCGAAGAACTTATAAGCGAAGCCCTAAAAGAAGCCATACTTAATGGAGTTAAGAGTATAAGATATATTGATAAAATATTGTTATCTTGGAAAGAAAAAGGCTACAAAAGTGCAAGTGATGTTAGAACATCATTAAAAAAGGAAGATGAGAGCACACCTGAGCTTTTCTCATACAATTGGTTAGAAGATGAATAAAAATATAATTAGAGAGATTAAAAGTCTTGTTGGTGATGTGAAATGTCCATTAAATTATAATAAAGATTATGAGTTATTGATTGCTGTAATGCTTTCTGCTCAAACAACTGATGTTACTGTTAATAAAGTAACGGCAAAACTATTTGAAAAATATGATTTACATAGTTTAGCAGAGGCAAATGAATTTGATGTATTAAAAATTGTAAGTCCCTGTGGAATGAAAGTAAAAGCGAAAAATGCGATCGGAATAGCTAAAACTTTGGTAGAACAAACTGGAGGCAAGGTTCCCAATAATCGCGAATTTTTAGAAAGCTTACCAGGTGTTGGGCACAAAACTGCAAATGTTGTTTTATCAGAACTCTTTAAAGAACAAACTTTAGCTGTTGATACTCATGTAGCAAGAGTTGCTAGGCGTTTAGGTATTGCTTCAGAAACTGATGATATATTAACAATTGAAAATAAACTAATGGATTTTTTTTCTGGTTATGATTTTAGAAAACTACATCTTGAACTTTTAATGTTTGGTAGAAACATCTGCAAAAGTAAAAATCCGACATGTGATATATGTCCATTTAAAAATAAGTGTCAAAAATAAAAAAAATATTCATAAACTTGTTGAATATATGCAAATATTAAGTTAGAATATGCCGTGAGGGGATTATTGTGAAGAAGTATTTAAATAAAAAGTTTTATATATCGTTTTCTTTTTTAGTTTTACTTTTAAGTTTAACAGCCATTTTTTTATCGGACAAAAAAGTTAATGTACAAAATACAGATAATAAAGGATATTATTCCTTTGCTACTTTAGGAAATGAATCAATTATTTATATGTCTGATCTTGATTATATAACTGATAATAATTGGTCATATAACGGATGGAGTGGACATGATATCCAAAAGGATAAAAATCCAGAAGGGAATACCATTAGTTTAATTGTTGATGGTAAAAAGAAAATATTTCTTAAAGGAATAGGAGTTCATGCCAATGGACAAGTAACCTACGATGTGAGTGAATTTTCAGCAACATACTCAAAATTTGTCGCCTGTGTTGGTGTTGATGCATCAAGAGAAGCAAATGGAAGTGTAAAGTTTAATTTTCTTGTATCCAATGATGGAACAAACTGGGATAGTTTGCAAACCACTGATATTTTAAAAGGCAACAATGAATCGGTTAAGATAAGTATAAATATTAAAGACTACAAGTATTTTAGAGTATTTGTCGACAAATCAATAAATGGTAATGCAGCAGATCATGGAGTTATAGCTTCAGCAAAGTTTGTAAAAGATGATTACGTTGATGAAGAAATCGATTATACTAATCTAAAAGAACTATCGTATTATGATGATATCTTAAACGCTTATGATGTAGATTATAATCTAGAAAATAATTATGAACTTATCTTAAAAAGAGAACTTGTTAGAAAGTTTGGCTATGAGAAAGTTCAAGCTTTAGTAAATTATTCTGAAGTTTATAAAGAATTTTTTGACTTTCTATTGAGTGATACAACTAGAATGGAAGAGGTTATTGAAGTTGGTGAAGTTAACTCTATTCCTTTTATTCAAACTTTAACTGATTTATACGAGAATAACAAGAATATTTTAACTGGAGAAAATGCGGATACTTATCAAAGAATGATGATAGGACTAGCAGCTGCTTATTCGACAGACAAAGTAGCTTCTGCTTTACAATTTTCTCATAAAAATGCTGATTATAATTACTTAGAAAGATTTAATATCTATAAAGATCTATATGATACAGGTAAGATGACTATTTATGCACCATACTTTAAGAATTATCATGTAGAATTAATGCGTATGCTTATGAGTGATGGAGCACGTAATGACGAAATTAAATGGTTAAATTACTACACAAGAAAAAATGATAACAATCAAAGTGTATATGCTTATGTTAACCATACAGGTACTGGTGTTGGTTATAATGATGATAAGTTTCATAATGTAGCCTATAAAGATCTTCAAGATGAAAAATATAAGTTAAGTGAATATGGAGTTCCATTTGGCGATAACATTCAAAGATATTGGATGGTTATTGATAAAGGTGGAATATGTTGGAACCAATCACGAGTGTTCCAATCTTTATTTAATAGTATCGGAAGTCCTACTATAGGAGTTTATCAACCTGGACATGAAGCTGTATATTATTATCTTGCTAATCCAGATGGTACTGGAAAATGGAATATAGCTAATAAAATATTTAGTTGGGGTAGTACTGGTACAACTTGGTATGGTGGTAATCGTTATCGAACAATATTTGATTGGGCTAATAAATCATTTACTCATCAAATGATTAATAGCAATAGTGCAGGCAACAGTGCTGGTTATGTTTACTTAGCTCAAGATAATTTAAACAATTATGATAAATTCAAAAAATCTTTCTATATTAATTTGATTGCTAATTCATATAACAGTACTAGTAAAAAAATAGAAACATATAATAAAGCAATAAGCGTCATGAATATCAATCTAGATAGCTATGATTATTTGATAAAAACTTACAAAGAAATCGGTGCTTCCGAAAGCGATTGGTATGCTTTAGCTTTAAAAATAATTGATAACTTTACTTACTATCCAATGGCGATGGATGATATGTTAGCAGTTATTAAACCATATTTAGAAAATGAATTAGGTATTGATATTGCTGTATCTGAAACTACAGCATTAAAGAAAGCAACAAATGCTACACATGCTGAAGTATCTCATGACACTGCTGCTCAAGAAATAGCTAAAACATTACTTAATGCTGATGATGGAGTGGTTGCTACATTCTCATTTGATGGAGAATATAAAAATAAAATTGTTTTCAATGATAAATATAAAAACTATGATTTGGCTTGGCATTACAGTTTAGATGGAGGAATTACAAAATCTAAATCCATAACAGCTAAAAAATATGAATTAACTAAAGCTGAAGTAAATCTCATAAATGAAAGTGATAATATTCAAATCTATATTGATGGTCTAGATGTAAATACTCCAACTTATACAATTGATATTGTAAAAAGAAAAGTACCAAGTGATCTATACAATAATGACTTAGAAAACAAAATTATGGGTGTAACTGACGATTTAGAATGGCGTTTTTCAGCTAATGATTCATGGACATCTTATAAAATTATACCTGATTTAACTGGTAATAAAACAGTTCAAGTACGTGCTGGAGCTAGTAAAAACGGTTTAGCAAGTGATACTATATCTTTTGCTTTCACAGAAAACAAAATTAATCGTAAAAAACAATATGTTCCAATATCTTATTTAAGCGTTTATGATGTTTCAACAGAGGCTACAGCCAATCAAGGAAGTGCTAAAAATGCAATCGACGGAAATTATAATACAAGATGGCATTCAGCTTGGAATGGAACAGATGAAGAAAGATTTATTACCATTGAACTAAGTAAAGCCATTCATTTATCTCAAGTAGAATATGTTCCTGCTGGTGGAGGAAATGGTAAAATAATTGATGGTATTATTGAAGGAAGTATTGATGGAGTAAATTGGTTTAATCTAGCTGAAGTTAAAAACTTAACTTATGTTGGTAATGTAAATGCTTATGAGCATGGAAAACTTAATACTAAACTAATTGAAACCGATCCAACAAAAGAAGTGAAGTTTGTAAAAATAACAGCAACTAAAGCTTCTAATGGAAACTGGTTCACAGCAAGAATGTTTAATTTTTATCAAGATGCAACTCTTAGTGCAAGTCCAAGTGCTGGAATAAATTATAGTAAAACTGAAGCAACTAATGGGAATGTTGTTGCAACGCTTGTAGACTATGATGAACACAGTGTACGTATTCTTGGAGATGGATTAAATACATACACGTTTACTCAAAATGGAGAACATGAATTTATCATCATGGATACTTTTACTGGAAATAAATCTTCAATAATTGCTAAAGTTGATTGGATTGATAAAACTGTTCCAATTGGAACAATTTCTTATAATATATCCAATAAAACTAATAAAACTGTAATAGCAACATTAAAAGTTAACGAAGAGATTAGCATAGTAAAAAATGGTAAACTTAGCACAAATGCAGACGACTTCAAGTACGAATTTTTGGAAAATGGAGAATACACATTTGAATTTGTTGATAAAGCTGGAAATAAAGGAACATCAACTGCCAAAGTTACATGGATTGACAAAGCCTCACCCAAAGCAACTTTAAATTATAATATTACAGGAAAAACTAACAAAGATGTAACTGTTCAAATTAAATTTGATAAAACTAACGTTAAAGTTTTAAATAATAATGGTAAGACTTCTTACACATTTACTAAAAATGGTGAATTCACTTTTGAATATATCGATGAAGCTGGAAATCATGGAAGTATAACTGCCAGAGTAGATTGGATAAGTAAGAGCACATCAACGGACACGGCAAACAACACTCAAACTACTATAGTTACAACAACAACTACGACAAGTAAAACTACAACTAAGACAACAAATAATACAACTAAAGATCCAGAAACAACAGCGAAAGAAGAAACTTTCAAGAAAAGTAATACAAAATTTAAAAATGTAAGTTTAATTATAATTATAGTTATTTTATTCTTGATATTAATATTTATATTAAAGAAAAAAAGTAACAAACAAAACAATTAAAGAAAATAGCTGAGAAGCTATTTTCTTTTTTATTAAATAAAAGTTACTGGTTAAAAAGCGTCTTTTATAATATCATGAATATGTCAAGGAAACTTGCATACAATAAAAAAGGGACATTCAATAATAGCATGTTGAGTGTTGCCTTATAAATGGGTTTCACCTAAATCATCGCTGAGTTAGGTGATTTTTTTAGATTAACACTATAAATAGTAATAATACTAAGAGGAAAATCAAAATGATTAAAGATAAGATTAAAAAATCTTTCTTACTCATTATATCGCGTCCCTTCTTTTTTGAAGTTTGGCAAATCACCCAACTTATTAAATATTCCTAAGAATATCATAGCAAACAAATGTACCATATGTAAGAATATGTATACAAATTATTATATTTAAATATGAGTTTTTAAAAATTATTATACATTCTTTAAATATATGCACATTTTTATTCGTTTTTTCTTTACAAAAAAACAAAAAAAAACTATAATAAAAAGCATGTTTAAGGAGGTACAATTATGAACCAAAATTTACCAGTCTTGATGATAAAAAAACTCATAATTCTTCCTTATCAAGAAGTTCGAATTGAACTTAATATTGAACTTAGTAAAAAAATTGTTGATCTATCTGAAGAAAGTTATGAATCTAAATTATTAGTTATTTGCCCTAAAGATGCATTAGATTCATCGCCATCTTTTAAAGATTTACCCGATATTGGAGTTTTAACTAAAATTAAGGCTAAAATGGAACTTCCAAATGGTAACTATCGTATAATATTAGTTGGTTTAAATCGTATTCAAGTAGATGGTTATAAAAACCATGAAGTTTATACCAATGTTTTGTTAGCTAATATAAAAAAATCAGAAAAAATATCCTTTGATGAGAAAAAATCTTTAGCTTTAAGTCGTAGAATAAAAAAATTAGTATCTAAATATATCGAGATTAATCCTCATACATCAAATAGTATTGCCAGTACAATAAACAATATTTCAGATTTAGATATGCTTGTAGATATTGTAACTAACTTTATGCCTTTTGATCAAAAAAAGAAAATATCTTATATCAATACTTATGATACAATGGAAAGAGCAAAATCTTTGATAAAAGACATAAGTTTAGAACTAGAAATAACTAATATTGAAACTAAAATAGATGATGAATTAAGAGCAAAATATGAAAAAGAACAACGAGAGTTTTTAATTAAACAAAAAATAGAAAAATTGAATGCTGAATTGGGTATAAGTGTAGACAAAAATAAAGAAGTAAGTGAATTTGAAGAAAAAATTCAAGCTTTACCGATAAATGAAACAAGCAAAAATAAACTTCTAGATGAATTAAAAAGATATTCATACACAAATGATGCTAATCCAGATTCTTCTGTAATAAGAAATTATTTACAAACTGTTGTATCACTTCCTTGGGGAGTTTTAAGTGAAGATGAAACTGACTTAAAAAAAGTAAAGAAACATATGGATTTAAAACATTTTGGCTTAGAAGAAGTGAAAACTCGTATTCTAGAATTTTTAGCAATTAAAAAGAATAATCCTGATATAAATGCTCCAATTATATGTTTAGTAGGTCCACCAGGAGTAGGTAAAACAACTTTTGGAATGTCTTTAAGTGAAGCTTTAAATCGTAAGTTTTATAAGATAAGTGTTGGTGGATTAAATGATGCAAGTGAACTTGTTGGACATAAAAGAACATATCTTGGTTCATCTCCTGGAAAGATAATTCAAGGGTTAAAAAAGTGTGGAACTCAAAATCCAGTTATATTAATTGATGAAATTGATAAAATGGTATGTGATTATAAAGGTGATCCTGCTTCAATTCTTTTAGATATTTTGGATCAAAACCAAAACCATACCTTTATTGATAACTATATTGAAGAACCATTTGATTTATCCAAGATAATATTTATTCTTACAGCTAATGATATTAAAGATATTCCAGCAGCTTTAAAAGATCGTCTTGAGATAATAAATATTAATAGTTACACTGAAAAAGAGAAAATTGATATCTCTAAAAAGTATTTATTACCAATTATCTTTAAAGAATATAACACTAAGAAATATAAAATAAGTGACGAAGTATTATCATATATTATAAATTACTATACTAAAGAAGCCGGGGTTCGTAATTTAGAAAGAATACTAAGAAAAATAGTAAGACACATAATCATTAATGAAAGTGATATAGTTTCTATAACTAAATCGCTTGTAACAAATGTTTTAGGCCCAGTAAAATATGATATGAAAGAACAAGCTATCGCAAATTATCCAGGTTCAGTAAACACTTTAGGAGTAACTCCTCTAGGAGGAAAAGTTATTCCAATCGAAGCTGTTTTAACTCCTGGATCAGGACATTTAAATCTAACTGGAAATATTGCTGAAACAACTTTAGAAAGTGTAAATATTGCTTATATGTATATTGTATCTAATTTGAAAACTTTTGGAATAGATAAAAAAGTATTAAATGCAAATGATATAAACATTAATGCTTTAACAAGTATAAAGAAAGACGGTACAAGTGGTGGCGTTGCTTTTACAACATCAATAATATCTTTGCTTTTAGATAAAAGTATTGATTGTAATATATGTTTTACCGGAGAAATTACTTTACATGGGGATATATATAAAGTTGGAGGAATAAAAGAAAAATTAATTGGAGCTTATAATCAAGGATTTAAGACTGTTTATATTCCAAAACAAAACAAACGTGAAATCGAATATCTTCCAGATTATATAAAAGATGGAATCGAAATTATATGTGTTAATAATTATGAAGTGATTTTTGATGATTTATTTACAAACAGGAAATAGGGTAATACCTATTTTTTTTGATTTCTAGGTTCTAATTCTGTTGACATTTGTTGGATTTGTTGATAAAAAAATTAAGCATATATAATAGAAGTTTGAGAAGCATGGTAAGATGCTTATCACTTCCAAACTAGAGGATAAATATTCAGGGTTAACGATAATATAAAATAAAAGTTTACACATACTAAGAATAGAATATTTACTCTACAACAAATAAATTGTATAATTTAAATATAATAAGCGTTCAAAAAGAATGGTGTGTGTAATTTATGAAAAAGAAGAGTGCAATAATAATTGCAATTATTTTGATGTCTATAGGATTTGCTAGCATTTCAACAACTCTAATTTTAAACGGAAATGCAAAAGTAAGCGAAAATACTGAAGATTTCTCAGTAATATTCACAAAAGCAACATTAGATGATAAAAATGTATATAGTAGTATTGTAAGTACTGATAAACAAACTATGACATTTGAAACAGCAAACTTAAGTAAAGTAGGAGATAAATCTATTTTAAGCTATACAGTAACAAATAACTCAAACCAATATGATGCAAATGTAAGTATAACTTGTGCACCAAAGGAAGAAACAGAAGCAAAATATACAAGTATCAAAAACAAACTGGAAAATGATGCAACGAAAGTATTAGCCAAAGAAAGTTTAAACGGAACATTAACTATAACTTTAGATAAAAGTGCAACAAAGGAAATGACTGAAGAATATATATGTAGATTAGAATTCAGTGCAACAGGTAGAGAAGAATATGCATACACTGGTGATAACACATGGAGTTTTGGATATACCGGAGGAGAACAAGAATTTACATCTCTAACAACAGGAACATATAAGTTAGAAGTTTGGGGAGCCCAAGGCGGAGAAAATGCCAACAAGTTTGCTGGAGCCGCAGGAGCTTATAGCAGCGGAGAAATAACATTAATGAAAGGGCAAAAATTCTATATATATGTTGGTGGACAAAGTGGTTATAACGGTGGAGGAAGTCCATCAACACAAGCTTATCCAGCAAATATAGGAGGTTATGGCGGCGGAGCTACTGATATTAGGTTAATAAATGGAACATGGAATAATTTCGAATCTTTAAAATCAAGAATAATGGTTGCTGGAGGAGGTGGCGGAGCTGGAGGTACAGCTTACACGGGAACAGAATATCAAGTCGAACCAACAGTAACTGGTTATGGTTTAAATGGTAATGGTGGAATCTCTCGTTGCACATCCAGTAATTGTGGAGGATTAGGAGGGGACGATTTAGCTGGCTTTGGAGCTGGAGCAAATGGAGATACTCAATCCTTAGTAACAAGGGGCGACGTGTCTGATAAAAGTCATTTAATAGGCGAGAATGGTAAAAATGGAACTTTTGGAATTGGTGGAACCGGAGGATCGAGTGGAGTATATTATCATAATTTGAGTTCTTACAAAAATGTTTACAGTGGTGGTTCTGGTGCTGGAGGTGGCGGAGGCTACTTCGGTGGCGGAGGCGGAGCAGGTTCTAATGGTTGGTGGGGTGACCGTGGAGGCTCTGGAGGCGGTGGTTCGTCATTTGTTTCTGGAAACACTTCATCAAAAGCTGTCAGCAGTGATTCAACAGCCAACAATATCATATATTTAAGTACCAGCGTTCATTATTCAGGTCTATACTTTGATAATCCCAAAATGCTAAGTGGTAATGAAAGTATTCCTTCTCATGATGGTACATCATTTACAAAAGGAAATAAAGGAAATGGTTACGCTAAAATAACTTTAATAAAATAGCTAAAACATAAGTAATCTTATGTTTTTTTTTGCATATAATTTGTTGAAAGGAGAGTTTATGAAAAAGATAATAAATTTTACAGATGATATTGAATTTAGAAATAATATTTATGAGATATCAAGTATAAGTTTGGAAAGAGAATTCGAGGCAACAGAAAATGATATAAGTGGTACATTTATAATAACTGGTTCTTATCGTGGACATGAAATATCTTTAAATCAAGAATCATTTACTAAAAAAATACCATTTAGTTATCATTTTGAAGAACCAATGGATAAAGAAACTATAACTATGGAAGTAGATGATTTCACTTATGAAATTGATCAAAACAAATTATGTGTAGATATTGAATATGAAATTGAGGGAGATAAAATGATATTTGATGATGAAAGAGAGTTTGATAAATTTTTAGAAAATCATGAAGTTGAATTAGTAGATTTTACAGATGATATAAAAGAAGAAAAACCAATAATTGAAGAAAATGTTGAAGTATGTGAGCAAGAAAAAGAAGAAGAAAAAGAAAAACAAGAAAAAAATGAAGATCGTGAGGTAAAAGTGGATACAGAAATTATGGATACCTTAACAGGAGGAGAAAACACTTATATTACATATCATATACATGTATGTGATGAATCAGATACATTAGAATATATTGCTAATAAATACAAGATAAGTATAGATGTTATTAAAGATTATAATTCAATAGATAATATTTCTGCTGGTATGAAACTTATAATTCCATGTCAAGATGAATAAGCTAAAACGTATTGGAAAAGTATTAATAAAAAATGATGAAGTAGTCATAAAAAAAGAAGATATTAATTTAGAATTATATGATTATTTAAAATCCAGAGATTTTAATAACTTTCCAGCTTTAGTTGATAGATTTGATGAACGTGGTCAAAATGTTTATGAATATATAAAAGATTTGAGTCTAGATCAAAATCAATTAGGTAATGATTTAGCATCAACTTTAGCATTATTACATAATAAAACTTCTTTTAATAAAGAAGTTAACTTAGATAGATATAAAAGTATATATGATAATTTAATGGGATATTTAAATTATATAGAAGATTATTATTTTCAAATATTAAAAGAAAGTGAATATGTAGAATATCCATCTCCTCATGAATCCCTTTTTCAAAATAATTATACTAAACTTAGAGAAGACATTGCTTTTTGTAAAAAAGAATGTGATAACTGGTATAAAATGGTTCAAGATAAAACTAAAGAAAGAGTTTGTTTAAATCATGGAAACGTTTCTTTAAAACATATTATTAGAAATAGTAAATCATATCTTATTTCTTGGGATAAAAATCACTTTGATACACCAGTTGCTGATCTAATAGATTTTTATCATAATGAATGGAACAACCTTGAATTCTCTGGAATATTAGAAACATATTTTTCAAAATGTTCATTAAGTGATGAAGAAAAAAAACTATTCTTTATTAATATATCAATCCCTTTAAAAGTAGAATTTGGAGAAAATGAATATATTAATACTATTAGAGTAACTGATTTATTTGAT
>ULZA01045971.1_pt1 | contig 32041 bp, 32 predicted proteins | sample 1962681 | NCBI WGS metagenome assembly ULZA01 (sample SAMEA4835877, study PRJEB28245) | human gut metagenome | biome: gut microbiome; material: fecal sample | place: Denmark | collected 2008 | reverse complement strand
CGTACCGACCGTATGGCAAAGTACAACCAGCTTATCCGTATTGAGGAGCAGCTGGGAAAGAACGCTGCTTACGGTTATAAGAAACTGAAATAGAATAGATTAATAATTATAGACTAAGTCATAGTCCAATCGAGTAGGAGGAAAACGAAGCAGTTTTCTTCCTACTTTCGTTTTCCGACCTCTCACACCACCATAATGGAACACAATTAAAGAGTTCTCTTCATCAGGTGTCAGCCCTTATGTTGCTTATGTTCTTATGTCTTCGCGGTAAGTGGCACAAGGGCGAACAGCCCTTAATGCACAGAACAAGGTTTATTACTCCATATGTCGGATAAGATATATTCTCTATCAGCCCACTATAATTGATTTGGATGACGCATTGACGAAGTTAGGAATTCTGTTTTTGTAGCTCGTTTGCTTGTAAAGAAAGCCCGGAGTCTCACATTTGAGAGACTCCGGGCGGAATAAAGATCTTGTTAGATACCAATGTGCTTAATCAGCGTTTTATGGTAATACTTTTATTTTTGTTGAAGCGGTGATGTCAAAACCTGGCGTATATCCTGGACGAACGCTACATACCACACGGCTATTTACGTCACCCTCAAAACTATATGTGATAGACGAGCCATGTTTCGCACTCCATGCCTGTACATTACCCTTAGCATTATATGTGCCTAAGAAAGTCAATTTGTATTCTCCAGCAGTATTAATGGTGACGGTATCGCTTGGATTGCTGCTATCTTCGTCAAAATACACTTGCCGCTTGCTGCCAATGGCTGTACCATCAAGAGTCCAGCTATATTTTGCTAAACCAAGCAGACGTCCAGTGCTCTTCTGTTGGGCTGTTAGAACTATCTTTTCGCCTACATGAATTGTCTCTGTGTTGTTTGAGAGAGATTTTGCAGTAATGCCATTCAGTGTCGGCGGTTCGGAGCGGTATTTTTCGTTGGCAGGATCCTCTGTACAACCAGCGACAGTGGTTGCAAGGAGTGCTAATCCTAATAATAATAGCTTATAAGCGTGTGTCATAATTTATATTACACTAATAGGAATGTTGTGTCAAAGGATTAATATGTGTACATCAAATCGGTATGTTTGGCCGCTTGTTCTTTGTCTTTGTCGGAGAGAAGGCTTGCTATTGCAGAATTCCTTCACCTTGCCTTATGATATTGAACTCATCGTCATGACAGTCTACAATAGTTGTTTCGCCTAAGCAGCCAATTCCACCATCAATAACCAAATCAACTTGTGAACCAAGGGTTTCTTCGATTAGCCCCGGGTCTGTTATATACGCGATGTCATCATAACTGTCAGCAGGCAATGACACAGTCATAAGTGGTGCATCGAGTGCTTGAAGTATGTCGCGCACAATGTCGGATTCAGGCATGCGTATGCCAATCTCTCCAGTCTTGCGGCTTCTGAATATTTTAGGAAGTACTCTCTTTCCTGGGATAATGAATGTAAATTTACCAGGTAGATTGCGTTTCATGACCTTGTATGCAGCATTGGATATTTGCGCATATTCGCTGATAGAACTCATGTCATAACATATCACGGAGAGTGGGTGTGTAGCGGGGTCAATTTGACGTATTTTGCAAATACGTTCTACGGCGCGCTCTTTTAATGCATGACAACCAAATGCGTAGGTTGTGCCTGTCGGGTATATGATAACGCCTCCATCATTAAGAATGTCAACCACCTCCTTAATACGTTGAGGAGGATTGTTTTTGGGATAGAGTTTGAGCATATAGACAATATTTGTTTAGAATGTCTTTAATTTTTGATAAAGACGTTGCACGGGTAGTCCGACGACGTTGAAATAGCTGCCTTTAATTTCTTCAACAGCAACAATCCCTATCCATTCTTGTATGCCATAGGCACCCGCTTTGTCAAAGGGCAGATAGTTGTCAACATAGAAGTTTATTTCTTCGTCGGTGATATTCGTAAATTTTACCTGGCTTGTTACTCCAAAATTCTCTGTACGTTTGGCCGTGACAATTGTCACGCCAGTAATAACTTGATGGGTCTTGCCAGATAATTTGTGAAGCATTTCTTTTGCTTGTTCGGCATTTTTAGGCTTACCCATAACTTCTCCATCAACATACACAATGGTGTCGGCCGTAATAAGTAGCTCATTCGGAGCCATTGATGATTGGTACGCTTTGGCTTTGTTGCGCGAAATATAGCATACAATGTCCTCGCCTCTGAGTGAGTCGGGGTAGCTTTCGTCTATACCAAAGAGTGTACGCACCTTGAAGTTGACGCCCATGCGTTGAAGTAGTTCCTTGCGTCTTGGCGAATTACTTGCCAATACAATTTCGTATTTGTTTAGATTTTCAAGCATAGTATATGTATGTTTTGAGATATTAGTTTATAAATAGCAGTAATATAAGGTATGTTACCAACCAAACGCTTCGGTGCCAGTCATCCACTTGCCTTGAGCGCGCATAACTTGCTCGATTATGTCACGTGCACAACCATTTCCTCCATTGACAGGACTGATATATCGTGCTATTTGCTTGATTTCGTATGCCGCATCATTGGGACAACACGGGCAACCGCATTGCTGCATGACTTCGAAGTCAGGTATGTCATCTCCCATGTAGATAACCTCATCACTTTGCAGGCCTTTTTCGTGTATCCACGTGTTGAATACCTTGATTTTGACACCAGCCCCTAAAAATATGTCTTTAATGCCAAGTCCTTCGTAGCGTATACGTACGGCTTGGCTCCGGCCTCCCGTAATGATTGCAATATCATAGCCTTGTTTTATAGCTAACTGCATGGCATAACCATCCTTGATATTTGCAGTACGACAAGGTTGCGCTCCTTCAAACAACATGACATTGTTACAGCTAAGCACTCCATCAACGTCGAAAGCGAAGGCTCTTATTTTGCTTAAGTCATAATCTATCATTAGTCTGATCTTTTCGTGTAGTTAGTTGTTGTCAATCGTTCTTACTATGATAATAGTGTATGCTGTCGCTCATAAGTTTGTAGATTTGTTGCATTGCCGGATTTGGCTTGAGCAAATCAGTGTGTGCATGTAATACATTTGTGTCCCATCTTACGGCAGGGCCCGTTTGGGCTTGGACAGGGCCAATTTTATCGATTTTCCTAAATGTTTCAGCTATAATGGGAACGAGTAACTTAGGATTAATTCCGCTATCTTCAAGCAATTTATAGGCCAAGGTGCAACAATGGTTTGTAAAGTTATTGGCAAAAACAGCGGCAAGATGTACAATTTTTCGTTGTTCAGAGTTTAGGGGTGTAACAGACTCGGAAAGTTGATTGCTTAACTGCTTAATTAGCATGATGGCAAAATCGTTATTCCCCTCTATAAACAGAGGTACGTTTCTGAAGTTTATGGCGTGCCCTTTGCTTATGGTCTGCAGTGGATACATGACAGCAGCATTTGTTACATTGCAAAATGTGCTTAATGGCATGCACCCCGACGTGTGTATCCATAAAGCATCGTGCGCAAGTGCATTTTTCTTTAATTGTGCTACGGCTTCAGGCAGAGCGCTGTCCTTAATCATGAAGAAATAAACATCTGATTTTGGTAGCTCTTGTATGTTGTCGGTATATAAGGAAACACCCAATTTTTCAGCTAAATGTTTGGCGTGCTCAATATGATGACTGAATATAGCGTTTATAGTGTGTCCAGCAGAAACTAAAGCCTGCGACACGTGTGTTGCCACATTACCAGAACCTATAATGCAAATTTCCATTTTAAGATTGAGATTTTTGTCTTCTGACGTATTCTTCGTAGTTACGTTTCCACCTTTTATGCGTCCAAAGCCACAGGGCGGGGTGTTGCTTGATGGTCCCTTCGAGCAGGTCAAAATACTTGTCTGTAATCTGGTAGTCAGGCTTGTTTTGTATATTGTCTTCCATCAATTTTATAGTACACCGATAAGTGCCTCTTTTAGGCCTTTCGACGTGTCCGTAGAAGATGAGCGCATCAACTTTTTTGCCTATTTGTTCTGTACCAGTAAAAACAGGCGTTTTATGGTTTAGAAATTCGGTCCAATGATGAATGCTGTTCCATTTTGGTCCTTGGTCAGCAATAAAACCGACAATGGTGGGTATTTGAGCTTTCCGCTTGTTTATTACATAACGCAAAGTCTCTTTCATGCCTACATTATCTCCACCAAAACGGCCACGAATTTGCAAGAATAATTTGTTGAATTTCTTGTTACGTAGTGGATGATATATTTGCCCTGCCGACATTTCGGGCGCGAGGTTGTGTATGTGCATTGCTAATGACGCAATCCATTCCCAATTCCCGTAGTGAGCAAGATATATAAATGCAAAGTCCTTGCCGCTTGTCCTTAGTTTGTTGATCATCTGCTCTACTCCGCAAAACTCCATACGTTTGGTAAGCTCTTTCTCAGAAATACTGCACAATTTGATGGCCTCAACAATGTAGTCGGAAAAGAAATGGTAGAATTCCTTTTCTATTTGCTTGAGTTCCGTTGCATTCTTTTCAGGGAAGGAACTATGAAGATTTTCAGACACAACACGACGCCTGTAGCGAACGATGTAGTAAACAAGCACAAATATTATATCTGATAGTGCATAGAGCACTTTCAGAGGTAACTTGGAGAGTGACCATATAAATCCGTATAGAAGAGTGTACATATATTTTAATGTGCTATTAATGACAATGGGTTCGATGAGCCCATTCCTCTTTATGCTTGCCTACAAAAGTACATAAAATCATTGTAAAATAGATGATTTGCATGCTAAACTTTCAATTCTCCTGTACAAATCGATTTGTATAAACAAAGTCTGTGTGTTTGAAGTAATAAGAAGTGCTGCTCTTAATCATGAAGGTAATATCACTCTATTCTTGTCAGAAATATGGCTCTTATTACGTATGTAATATGACTTTTATGAATAAAAGATGGTGACTATATACAACAATACCCCTAACACATAGGGTAGTTACATTCCCTAATATCAATAGTACAGATTATGGCGTACTTTTAGCCTTCAAATTTCTGACAAATAATAAATACAACAAAAGTGACGGTGACAAGATTTAGTTCGATTATCTCAGAAAATGCCGTTTGTACACGGCAAAGATTTCATCGCCTTTCTCTGTTCTCACAACGTAAGAGTAAAGGGATACATCAATAAATCTTCTGTTCATACAGCAACACCCCCTTTCTTCAAAATACAAGGTGGAGAGAAAATCGGGATTGCATTAGAACATCACCGCCACTTTATAAACATTTAAAATTGCCTAAATGCAATAATACATTTGCATCTGTAATCTTTTTCACTTCTTCCATTCCCAAGTATAGACGAGTATAGTCGGGAGCTGAAAGTGCTAATCTGTTGCCGATAATTTCCCTTACGGAAAATGGCTTGGTATTGTCTCCAAGGGCATAACCCCAGTCTAATAAGTTAATCATATTTTATCGATTTTTATGGTTTGACTTATTTTTTAGTCCTCACGTACTTACAATGCGTGAGGATTTTTATTGGTACGCTCGGCATGAGCATTATCTAACGGGTGCAAGTCCCTAGTAAGCCCTAATAGCGGGAATTACATAGCCAAGAGCAAGGGTGTTCATCGTGAGATGAAATCTGAAGGAAGCTGGCGGCAAACATCTGATCTAACGAACAGAAACTTCATACAAGGCATTTAACCATGGATAAGATTGCAAAGCAAATCAAAGTCCCATAGCTATTCGGAATGGTTGGTGTAAATGAAGTAGGTATAAGATGGAAAGATAATGCCCTTATCCGAGGAGGTCTTACGGACATGATAAATAGTCTTTTTTACGAAAGTCATGGAGTAAAGCTTGCCGTAAGAAGTCAGCCGAGGTCATAGTAGCAAGACAAGTTGATATTTTCTTGTGAAGGACCGAACCTAATAATTAAACGATAGTAATTGAAACGTACCAAATGAAAGGTAGAATGCAGAAAACATTAGCCCAAGCCAATGACTGCCCTCAAAGAGATAGGTCGGAAACCGAATGGTATGGGGGAGTGCAGACCTTCATGTGGATGTGTGAAGACAACATCGTGGAAGTACCATTCGACAAAGAACATGTATTAGAGCAAATCCTTAATCCCGAAAATCTCAATCGTGCCTATAAATGCGTGATGCGGAACAAGGGGTGTGGCGGTATCGACAAGATGTCGTGTGAGCAACTACTCTCATGGCTTCTGGCCAACAGGGAGGAGCTGATAAGTTCTTTGCTTGACGGTTCATACCGTCCGAACCCCGTCAAGAGGGTAGAGATACCCAAAGACAACGGCAAGAAACGCCAATTAGGAATACCTACGGTGGTAGACCGATTGGTGCAACAAGCCATCAACCAAGTACTGATGCCCCACTATGAGCGCAAATTCTCGAGGTCAAGCTTCGGCTTTCGTCCTCGAAAAAGCTGCCATGATGCACTGCACAAAGCACAGAAGATAGTGAACGAGGGGTATGTCTACGTAGTAGATTTAGACCTTGAACGCTTCTTTGATACCGTAAGTCATAGCAAACTCATAGAAATACTCAGCCGTACGATAAAGGACGGCCGAGTAAACAGTCTTATACACAAATATCTTCGTAGTGGTGTGATGAATCATGGAGTGTTTGAAATGAATGAGGAGGGTACTCCGCAAGGAGGTCCACTTAGTCCACTGTTGAGTAATATCATGCTCAACGAATTGGATAAAGAACTCGAGCATAGAGGACACCCCTTTGTACGTTACGCAGACGATGCGATGATATTTTGCAAGTCAAAGATGGCTGCAAAACGTGTGAAAGCATCAATCACCCGTTTTATAGAGAGCAAACTCCATCTGAAAGTGAACAATGATAAGACCGTGGTGTCTTATGTTCGCGGAGTGAAATACTTAGGTTACTCCTTTTATGTGATGAAAGGTAAATGCAGACTAATGGTACACCCCAAATCAAAGCAAAAGATGAAATCAAGACTAAAGACATTGACGAGTCGTAGTAATGGCTGGGGTTATGCCAAGAGAAAGCAGAAACTGAAAGAGTACATAAGAGGGTGGATAGGCTATCCTATCTTAACTTGAATTTCCTTGGTTCTTATGAGCCGTTGGAAATCTTTGTATTCCATAGTCGTAAAGTTGCTGCCTCATGTCTGTCGTTCTTTGTTTGTCTTCTTATATAAACTCCAGTCGGAAAAAGTCCTCGGAGTTATCGTAAGAAAAACTTTTGACGTTATGGCAGATACACGAATTACAATCAACAGCGAAGACCATGGTGAAGATTGCACCATATCAAGGTTACGGCAGAACGAGATTACAAGCCTATCTTTACGGAAGCATTCTACAGCACCGAAAATCCATTAGGTGTACATCTTATTGACAGAAAGGTTATCAATGGCGAAAAGCCTGGAAAGCCAGCGTCGGAGCGAGTTCTATTTAATCTTATAGAACTTATCAGTAGGGGAATAAAGACTGACGGAAAAGCATACACTCAAAGCGAGATAGATTTGAAATCGCAAATCAAGGACTTACCTATCATTGAAAAGTTCCAAGAGACTATAGGCTATGAGTTTGATTGGAGCAAATTCCGTAACCGCAGAGAGTTAAGATGTATTTTGGAATTGGGTAAACAAGTAATGAATATGGAAGAAAATCTTACATTAGAAATTGTTGAAGAACGGCTGAAAGAACTTGCAAAAGAACACAACTTGGACTTAATGAACGAGAGAGTATTGGTGCTTTATAGCCAAAAATATAGCGGTATGACTAATGAAATCGCAGATATATTAAGTCCACGATACGGTTTTATAGGTGATTATCCTATTCAAAAAGAAAATACCTTCTGATTATCTAAATCAAGCAAGCGTTCTTCATCTATTATGATTTCAATGTCATTAGTATTTATATATTTTCTTACACCTTGTGGTGACAAGCAATCAAGAATTTCCTTAGATGCTGATTGTCCACGCACATAAAACACTTCATTCGCATTTGATTTCAATTGTACCCATATTCTGTTTTCTATATCCATAATTAACGTAATTTATTTGAAAAGGTACACATTTTCAGTGAAACATAGAAAGTTATGCTCAAAAAGTAGTACCTTTGCAAAGCCATTTCGGTGGCAAAGTTTTCGTGGAACAAAAGAGAGTGCCTTACTTCTTGTAAAATCGCCAAATCTCAACTAAGAATATACAAGGCACGGAGCAGCTCATATACGTGGGCTGCCTATCCGTGTTGTATATTCAGGTGTTTGGCGATACCTACAAGAGAAATACGGAGGGCAGCCCACTTTCTTTAACAATAAACATTGTAAAATCTCCAAGTTGGCTGTCTGCGGAGAACTCTTGTAAAATTCGCCATTATGAAAGTCTTTTGGAAAGCATTTTTAGGAGGAGCAGTATGCGCAATACTTGTGTTTATATTTGTTCCTTTCTTTGCAGGAGGAATGTCACCAAGCATTGCTATTGCAAAGATGACCAATAGTCCTTTGAAAATCATTTCACTTATTGAGACTATTGGAATATCGGGAGTGATTTTTGGTTGTGTGTTCAGTTTATTTGCTTGGATTGGGCGCAGAAAGCGTGAGCGTGAAGAAACTGATGAACTCATGCGTGAGTATCTTAAAAAGAAACTCCAAGAAGAAAATGAAAAGCAGGATTAGACAACAGCTTTCCGTTACATCACCCGAACAATCGTTGCGATTGTTCGAAGTTGGCTATACCATAGATACTGCTGATATGGTATGGATAAAACATCATTATTGCGCATCATCTGTTCTGCAAGAAAAAGAAAACGCTGAGAATTATCCTACTGACTCATACGATATTTTGCCAGCATGGTCGCTATTAAGACTATACCAGATGTTACCACCTTATCTTCAATTATTGGTAAATGAGGATAATGACGAATGGAATTTGTGGAATTTGAAAATAGACAAAGACAATGGTGTTGCTTACGTTGACAGTTCGGGAAAATATGAATATGTCGGAGAGGTACATAGTATGTCTCCAATAGACAATCTTGTAAATGCGTTTGTTGGGCTTGCAGAAAAAGGCTGGCTGTCTGCTGTTGAAGAAGAATTTGATAATCTGCCCGAAATAATGAAGTAAACTTATCCAAAAGTAAAGATTTGCACATTCTTAACTATCCCGACTTAATCCAGTATTTTACTTGTGTATATAGCAAATGCGAGCGTCCTCACGGATTGCTCGCATTCTTTATTCTCATAATTCTTTTATATCTTTGTATCGCCAAACATAAAGAATTAGATTTATGAGATACGAAAATCTCATGTTAAGTATTATAGTTGATGTTTATATGGAACGCTTAAACTCAGCTATCGAAAAAGTATATGGAGTTAATGTGGTTGGAGTCGTATATTCTGAAGATGAAGAGTTAATCCAATACACAGAAACGTAACGAAATAGCAAGGCAGGATTTAGTTCTTGCCTTTCTTCTTGTTGGTATGGAGCATCTTATCCATATCCTTATCAAAATTACCATTATTGTTATTAACTTCCATAATCTCTTTCAGCCGTTCTTCGGGCATATCTTGAAGGAAATCAGGCAATTTTGTTCTACCTATCATTATGCAGTGAGTTTGTTATACGTTAATCTACTCTTGCATTGCAGAATAGCCTCCGCAAAGCGTTCGTTAATAGAAACGTTGCGAGTATTGTAGCGGAAACAGAACTCATCAAAGCATCTTTGCATGTGTTTACAGCTAACCCAGTTGTATATGCCGTTGATAGCACGTTTGCAATAATTCCCCCAAAAGGCTTCAATCGTGTTCCTATATGCGCCACCACTAACATAGATACCGTGTCCGTGGTCAACAATATGGTTTTTGTAAGTATTCCATATAAGCCTAGATCCATGCCACTCATCAGAATATATAGTGGCAGAGTGCTTAACTTTACACAATACAGGTGGTGTTAGCTGCTTGTAACTCGTATTCTCTACTACTTTACAGAAAACCTTACCACCACGCTGCAATATGCCCATTACGGGAACTTTATCAACGAATGCTCTGCCTTGGCATTTCTTCGCTTTCTTATTCTAATGGCGGTTTTTGTTCTTGCCACCAACGAATGTTTCATCAAGTTCAACCTCACCGTCAAACTTTTCTTTGTAGTCTTGCTTGAAGGCTTCACGTATGCGGTGCGTCATAAACCAAGCTGTTTCCTGTGTAATGTGATTGTCCTTAGATAATTGCACAGAGATATACCTTTCGTGTGACGAGTTACCATATAGACGGCATAAAACCACTTACGCAAAGAGATTTTAGAGCCTTCAAACAGCGTAGCTATCCGTATGTCGAAGTTCTTGCCAGTATTCTTGCAACGGTACATACAATCGCCACGGCGGTAAACCTTCGATGTAGGGTCATACGGAGAAACTGGTGTCCCATTCCAAAGTTCCTTTTCTAAATACTCAATGCAGCTTTCTTCCGTTGGGAAGGCTTGCAATAAATCGAATAATGATTTGAATTCTCCTATGGTTTTCATATAGCAAGGTTTTATTCTTTGCTACACATAACTTTGGTGAGTTTTGTAGAAATGCAAAAAACTATTAAAAGTGTGGTGGTTTTGTTCTTCTTGCTCGTAAAAGACTATGAATAAGGTTTTTTTGTATAATAGTTTAATCTCCTTAACGGCAAAATAGTAGATAATTTATTGCTGATTTTGCATCTTTATCGTTGTAGTTAAAATAAATCTGTATATTTGCAGAAAATCAATCATTTGAACATCATGGATAGAGTATCAAATAGACAAACAACATGGTATCTCATCAATATAAAAGCAAGACGAGAGCAAACAACGGAACACTATGTACAAGTTTTTCGTAGTTTATACGAACAAGACCCATTAGTAGGTTTTTCACGTGGTGGGAAATCGGGAAGTCTGAAATATGTTACATTTAGTAACTTGTTGGATAAAAATGGCAATCCTAATTGGATACAAATTGGACTACTTTCATATACAATTATTGACTCAGAGGCTTTCTATAACAAACGCAGCCGAGAAGATGTAACTTTGGATGATTGGAACGAGGATATTGTAGCCAATAAGAAAGAAACGGATTTGTATTTTATTCCATCAGTCCATACTTTGGCTGTAAAATGTAATAGCGATATTAGTTTGAAAAATATCGTATTTTATCTATTACAAGCGTTGAATCGTGTAGAGCCTGATACTTTTGATGTTGATGTCATTATAGAACGTGGTATTTTAGCGAGAATACTTAATGCCCATGCTGTAACCCATTTATATGCAAATATATCATATTCAAATCCTGGGCATACTCGTGGATTTGAAGCTGCTTTTGATAGAAAACTCAGAGAAATGGGAGCAAGCCGAATAGAATTTACAGCTACAGGCTCAAAAGAACATCCGTTGAACAGTGAAGATGATGGAATGCTTCAAAGTCTCGTGAACCTCTCAGAAGAAAATGGTTATGTACAAGCAACAATCCAATCAACCGAAAATGCAAAATTAGAAAAGATTGATAGTAGTGAACATCCACGTAAATTAGTTGTTCCTCAAATAGTGAATGATGTCTGCTCAACTATATATAATACGATAAGAAGTATTATTCATTAACTAAATTCGTATTTTATGAGAAAACCGCTTTCTATATTCGGTTGGAAAGCTATATTGAGGAATTATGGCTGGACAAATTTTTGGATAGATAGTATATTGCCTTTAATCGTTTCATTAGGCTTATGTACTTTGATGTATGTAAAAGAAGCAGATATTCTTTTACAGTTAAAGCATCTTGTAGGAGTGGGTATTTCTATCGTTCCCGCAATGGTCGCCCTAATATTGACGGCATATACTATTATGCTGACTTTTATTATTGGCGATAAATTTGCTTCAATAAAGAAAACGGAAGAAGGCAGACAACTTATTCAAGATCTAAATTCAAGTTTTGCTGCTTGTTTGTTCGTATCTACAATTTCCATTATAGTAATGATTATCATTTCCTCTATTGCTAATATGGGAATAGCAGTAGAAGAACCAAATACTGTGAATTATCCCGTATATTTCTTGGTATGTTACTTATTGGTTTACTCCGTTTCTATTTTGATATGTATTGTGATTGATATTTTTAATAGTGGACAAACTACATTGTTAGATGATGATAGTAACGCAGAATAATAGTGTTCCAGAGTCTTTCGTATAAGCTATGGCAGAAACATCTAAAATCCTAAAAGTTATTAATACCAAGCTGATAATGAGACGTTTTGTTACCACGGCATTTAGGGTATTTTCGTATATAGTCACCTAAAAGATCTCAATATCGTTGGAATTTGAATACTGTTAAGATACAAAAAGCCTCCATAATTGTCATCGATTATGGAGGCTTTTTTACTGTTGATTATATAAAATCAATTACTTCTTGTTGAGAGCGAGATCTGCCTTAACTGCGCAAGCTACTGAGCAACCTACCATGGGGTTGTTACCAATACCGAGGAAGCCCATCATCTCAACGTGTGCAGGAACTGATGAAGAACCAGCAAACTGAGCGTCTGAGTGCATACGACCCATAGTGTCAGTCATACCATAAGAGGCAGGACCTGCAGCCATGTTATCGGGGTGGAGTGTACGACCTGTACCACCACCAGAAGCTACGCTAAAGTAGGGTTTGCCTGCAAGTACGCGCTCCTTCTTGTAAGTACCAGCAACAGGGTGTTGGAAACGAGTAGGGTTGGTTGAGTTACCTGTGATAGACACATCAACATCTTCCTTCCACATGATGGCAACGCCTTCACGTACATCGTCTGCACCATAGCAATTTACCTTGGCGCGGGGACCATCACTGTAAGCAGTTTCTTTTACAACCTTAAGTTCGCCTGTGTAGTAGTCAAACTTAGTTTGTACGTATGTGAAACCATTGATACGGCTGATAATCATAGCAGCGTCCTTGCCAAGACCATTGAGAATACAACGCAAAGGTTTGTCTGCGGGACGGCTTTGGTTAGCCATCTGTGCAATCTTAATAGCACCTTCGGCAGCAGCAAAGCTCTCGTGACCTGCGAGGAATGCGAAGCATTTTGTTTCAGGAGAAAGGAGACGGGCGGCGAGACGGCCATGGCCGATACCAACCTTACGATCGTCGGCTACAGAGCCGGGAATGCAGAATGCCTGAAGACCTTCGCCGATGTATTCGGCAGCTTCAACTGCATCTTTAGCCTTTTCCTTCAGGGCAATAGCAGTACCTACTACATAAGCCCACTTAGCGTTCTCAAAGCAGATCATCTGTGTGCTTTCGCACTCCATGTAAGGATCAATGCCGTAAGACTCGCAAATTTGGTTAGCCTCTTCAATGTCTTTGATACCGTGCTTGTTGAGTGCAGCAAGAATCTGCTTCATGCGACGGTCCTGGCTTTCAAACTTAACTTCTCTAATCATTTGTGTGTTCCTCCTTAATCTTTACGTGGGTCAATAGATTTAACTGCGCCCTGCTCGGCAGTAGTGCGGCCGTAGTGACCTGTTACACTCTTGAGAGCCTCATTGGCATCAACGCCCTTCTTGATAGCGTCCATGAACTTGCCCATGTGAACAAATTCGTAACCGATAACCTGGTCGTCCTTGTCAAGGTACATCTTTGTGATGTAGCCTTCAGTGAGTTGGAGGTAACGAGTACCTTTGAGTTTTGTGCCATAGAGCGTACCCATTTGGCTGATAAGTCCCTTGCCAAGATCTTCAAGGCCGGCACCTACTACAAGACCACCTTCAGAGAAAGCACTCTGAGTACGTCCGTATACGATCTGAAGAAAGAGTTCGCGCATTGCAGTGTTGATTGCATCGCAAACGAGGTCGGTGTTGAGGGCTTCAAGGATAGTCTTGCCCGGCAGAATCTCGCTGGCCATAGCTGCAGAGTGAGTCATACCTGAGCAACCGATGGTTTCAACCAAGCACTCCTCAATAACGCCTTCTTTCACGTTCAGAGTCAGTTTGCAGGCACCTTGTTGGGGCGCGCACCAACCCACACCATGAGTAAGACCAGAGATGTCCTTGATTTCCTTTGCTTGTACCCACTTGCCTTCTTCGGGGATAGGGGCGGGACCATGGTTGGGGCCTTTGGCTACGCAACACATGTTCTGTACTTCGTGTGAATATTCCATGTTTTGAGTTTTGGTATTTAGTAGAATACTTATTTCTTGTATGATGGCTTTATAGCCGCAAAGTTACACCTTCTTTCGCTAAAATGCAAAAAGTTGAAGCATTTTCGTTTGGTCAAAGTGCTTATTTGGGCTGCGAGAAACTCGTACCCCAAACTCCCTTATGGGTTTATTGTGCAATCTTATAAGATTTATGCCACATAAATGAGAGATGCTTTCTTATATGCTTCTTTTTTTGCCCAACGCATATTGGCTGTATAAGCAGCTATGAAATTCTTAATGACAAAGCGCTGTGATTTGCCTGTTTGCCCGTTTTGGAATTTAGCATTCTGGCTAATCCGTTATTTAACAGATATGTCGCCTTCGGCATGAAATCCGCGTAGGAAATCGGCAATTTGCATTCTCTTCTTGCCCGCTAATTGTATTGTTTGCAGATGCTGATATCCATCTGATTGTGCCACCTTAAAATATGTTTTTCCGTCTGTTTGTATGCTTCCAACGGGAACGTCTACATGGCAGAATTCCTTGTTTGATGCGTATATCTTAAGAATTGAGGATTTGCCGTTGTAAATAAGCTCTGTCCACGATGCGGGGTAGGGAGAAAGTCCTCTGATGAAGTCGTATGTACGTTTTACGCCCATGTTCCAGTCAATGCGACAGGTATCTTTGAAAATTTTGGGTGCAGGTCGAAGTGGCTCTTCGGTTTGTAATTCTGATTGTGGAATGGGGTGCACGTTGTTATCTAAGATGTTGTCAACAGTCTCGAGCACGAGGTCTCCTCCCAAATGCATGAGTTTGTCGTGTACATCTTCAACATTGTCAGTGTCAAGAATAGGCACGGGTACACGTTGAATTACGCTGCCTGTATCAATGTCATGGTCAAGGAAAAAAGTGGTAATACCTGTTTCGGTATCTCCATTTATGATAGCCCAATTGATAGGTGCAGCACCTCGATATTGCGGCAGTAGCGCTGCGTGTAGATTGAATGTCCCATATTTTGGCATGGACCAAACTATTTCTGGCAGCATGCGAAATGCCACAACTATTTGTAAATCTGCACGTAGCGAACGTAATCCCTCTATGAAGTTAGGATCCTTGAGTTTAGCAGGTTGTAGCACTTTGAGACCTTTATCTATTGCGTATTTCTTAACAGGGGACGCAGATAAATCTGTCTGATGGCGGCCGATTGGTTTATCTGGCATGGTAATGACACCAACTATATTATATCCGCCTTCCACCAATTTCTGCAAAGGTTCCACCGCAAAGTCTGGTGTTCCCATGTATACTATTCGTAAATCTTCCTTGTTCATGATAAAGAATGAGTCTTGTTTTTATTTTGTTGCACAATACATAGTGCTAAGTCCAAACGTGAAACGTTTGAATTTAACGTCAGAAAAGCCTGCTTGTTGAAGTATTCCTTGCATAACTTCGCCTTGTGGAAATGCTTCCATAGTAGCGGGCAGGTAGGTGTAAGCCTTGCTGTCACGCGATATGATTTTACCCAAAACGGGCATTAGTACATGCGAATATAACCAGAAAAGTTGCTTCATTGGGAATTGTACGGGCGATGTTAATTCAATAATAACAAGTCTGCCGCCTTTGCGCATTACGCGGTACATCTCGCGTAGCCCCTTGTCTAAATTCTCAAAGTTACGTATGCCGTATGCTACCATTACCGCGTCAAATGTGTCGTCTGGTAACGAAAGGTTCAAGCAGTCTTCCTTCTGAAAATGTATTATATGGTCTAATTGTGCAGCTTTCACTTTAGTCCGCGCCACATTCATCATCCCTTCAGACAGGTCAATGCCAAGCAATTCCTTGGGGCACAGTTCTTTTGCTGCCAAAATGGCAAAATCTCCTGTGCCGGTTGCCACATCTAGTATATTTTGGGGGTGATAGGGACGTAATGAGTCAATGGCGGCTTTGCGCCATTGTTTATCAATGCCAAGTGAAAGCGTATGATTTAGCAGGTCGTAAGAATGTGCGATACCATCAAACATTCTTTCAACTTGTGCGCCTTTTGACTCAGTGTCGTTGTAGGGTCTTATTTCTTCTTGCTTGTAAGTCATATTGCTTGCAAAGTTACTTTATCAGGCTTAAATGTCAAACAAAATATTGATTTTTGTGCAAGTGTGTATCAATGTGTGGTAAACATGATATGACGAGGAATGGGGTTGTTTTTTCATATAGCACAATCATTCATCGATGAATTTACGTAGTTCGTCTATTCTATGGTGTTAATAAGTATTTGTTGGCTCTTTCCCGATTTTGGTACATATACCTTTGCATTCGTAAATACAATAAAAACGGAGACTTATGCATAAAATACGAAAGAAATGTTTAGCGGCTTCTTTAGCATTGCTTCCTTGGGTGGGTATGGCACAAACGAATGGCGTTTGGACTCTCCAAAACTGCATAGATTATGCGGTAGCCCACAATGTGCAGCTATTGAAAAGTGCAGCCGCAGAACAAAGTGCCAGCGTCGATGTGGCCGAGGCCAAGGCGGGTCTATTGCCGAGCCTGAGTGGTGATTTGACACAGGGGGTGAGTTATCGTCCGTTTCAAGAGAGTGGCGGTAGCTTTGTAAATGGCGGTATAGCCACTTCAGCAGCAGACAAGGTTACGCAAAATGGTAGCTATGGCATTAATGCGCAATGGGTTGTTTGGAATGGCGGAAAGAACCGAATGAGTATAACTAATGCGCAATATAGCCAGCAGTTGGCTGCCTATGATACGCAGACGCAAGTTAACGAGGTCAAGGAACAGATAGCGCAACTATATGTGCAAATACTCTATATGACTGAGGCAGAAAAAGTAAATCGCACACTTTTGTTGCAAGACTCAACCATTTGCGAACGCGGGCAGCAGATGGTAAATGTAGGTTCTATGTCCAAGGCGGATTTGGCGCAGCTGCAATCTCAGGTTAGTCAAGGACGATATAATGTTGTGAATGTTCGAACACAGATTGATAATGCCAAAATGCAATTAAGACAGTTGATGGAACTGCCTGCTGATGAAGCGTTTGATGTGCAGCCAGTTGATGTTACTGATGTACAAGTGTTGAATAGTATTCCGAGCAAAGACGCTATTTATTCATCAGCCTTAGATAGTCGCCCAGAGATTAAACGTTCACAGTTGGCCATAGAGCAAAGCCATCTCAGTACAAAAATTGCCAAGAGTGGTTATCTGCCAACAATTAGCCTGACGGGAAGTATAGGAGATAGCCATGTGACTGGTAGTCAAACTAATTGGGCTAAGCAAATGAAGAACAACTTTAATGGTAGTTTGGGCGTAACGGTGAGCATACCAATATTTGATAATCGAAAGAATAAGAGTGCGGTGGAGCGTGCAAAGGTTGCAGAAACTACAGCTCAGCTTGATTTGCAAGATACTCAAAAACAGCTCTACCAAACCATTGAAACGTATTGGCTAAATGCAACTAACAGTCAAGCCAAGTACGTGGCAGCGAAATCAAGTGTCGAAAGCATGGCTACCAGTTATGAGCTAATGACGGAACAGTTTAATCTCGGTTTGAAAAATATAGCTGAACTTTTGAATAGTCGTGCTAATTTGCTCAATGCGCAACAGACAATGCTGCAAGACAAATATACAGCTTTGCTTAACCGCAACCTGCTCAACTTTTATGCGGGCAACGAATTGTAATATAAACCACAATAAATATCTATATGAAAATCAATATAAAGAAATGGTCTGTAGCCATAGTAGTATTACTTGCTATTGGTGGTGGAATATGGTACTTTTTGCACAAACAAGAAGCTCCCTTCGAGGTTAGTTATGAAACAGCAAAGGTCGAAAAGGCCACGATTGGCAACAGTGTGACGGCTACAGGAACGGTAGAGGCTGTGACCTCTGTCGAAGTGGGTACACAGGTGTCGGGTATCATAGACAAAATTTACGTAGACTACAATTCTCCAGTTAAGAAAGGCCAGGTTATAGCAGAACTGGATAAAACCAACTTGCTGAGCGAATTGCGTAGTGCAACGAGTCAACTTGAAGGTGCAAAAAGCGATTTGAATTATCAACGCTCAAATTTTGCACGCATGAAGACATTGTATGGCAAGGGACTCATCAGTGCTAATGATTATGAAACTGCACGCTTGTCATTGCAGCAGGCAGAGAGCGTTGTGAATCAACGTCAAGAGGCCGTGACAAAGGCAAAAACAAACCTAAGCTACGCTACGATTACTTCGCCTATTGATGGTGTCGTTTTGAGCAAATCCGTCGAGGAAGGTCAGACCGTGGCATCGAGCTTCAATACGCCGACGTTGTTCACAATTGTAAAGGATATGACTGACATGCGTGTAGTAGCAAGTGTGGACGAAGCTGATATAGGTGAAGTCAAAGTTGGTCAGCGTGTAACCTATTCGGTTGACGCCTATCCTGACGAAACATTTGAGGGTACGGTAACACAGGTTCGAAATGAGGCAACAACCGAGAATAATGTAGTTACCTATGAGGTAGTGATCTCTGCCCCTAACCCAAATTTGAAACTAAAGCCGGGTTTAACGGCTAACGTGACAATTTATACGCTTGAGCAAAATAACATTGTAAGTGTTCCTACGAAGGCTTTGCGTTTCACGCCCACAAAAGAGATGGTTGGGGCAAAGGACAAAATTGTCGATTGCAATGGTTCCCACAAATTGTGGGTGCGCGAGGGACGCACATTCAAAGCGCACAGTGTGCAGACTGGTATAACTAATGGTACACGCACGCAAATACTTAGTGGTATAAAGGAGGGCACAGTAGTTGTTGTTGATATGAAAGATGCTTCAACAACTGAGGAAGGTAAGGACGAAACAAGCACAGGTGAAGAGAAAAGCCCATTCTCACCCGGTCCGCCAAGCAAAAAGAAAAAGTAAACGCTAAAGGGTTGTTCTAAAAAATCTGTTTTTAGAGTTCTGCTATTCTGAAATGTGATTTGCATGCTCTCAGAAGTGCCTTTTTGAAAGTTAGTTCCCTGCTATGTTCTCTCACAAACTTTCAAAAAGACACTTCCGATAGCGCACAAATCTCTATTCCAGAATTATTAGAACCACCCTAAAACGTAAAAATCCAACCAAAAGCAACCAAGATGATAGATATAGATAAAGAAGAGATCTTCCCACAACCTGAGGATCGCTCAGACAAAAAAGTTGTGATTGAACTGGATAATGTGCGTCGTAATTTCGTGGTAGGTGATGAAACGGTACACGCTTTGAAGGGCGTATCTTTCAAAATTTACGAAGGTGAATTTGTGACAATCATGGGTACTTCGGGTTCGGGCAAGTCAACACTCCTCAATCAGTTAGGGTGTCTTGATACACCATCAAGTGGGGAATATTACCTTGATGGCGTAAGCGTGCGCACTATGAAGCGTAGCGAGCGTGCAGTATTGCGCAATCGCAAAATAGGCTTTGTGTTCCAAAACTATAATTTGTTGCCTAAGACAACAGCCGTTGAAAATGTAGAGCTGCCGTTGATGTATAATTCGTCAGTGTCGGCCTCAGAACGTCGAAAGCGTAGCATCGAGGCGTTAAAAATGGTAGGACTCGGCGAGAGACTTTATCACAAGTCGAACCAAATGTCTGGTGGTCAAATGCAACGTGTGGCAATAGCACGTGCGTTGGTCAACGATCCTGCGGTAATATTGGCAGATGAGGCTACGGGTAACTTGGATACGCGCACTTCGTTTGAGATATTAGTCCTCTTTCAAAAGCTGTTTAAGGCGGGGCGAACGATTATATTCGTAACACATAATCCCGAAATTGCTTTATATTCCAGCCGTAACATATTCTTGCGTGATGGATTGATACGTGAGGATGTTGTTAATCACAACATACACTCTGCATCAAAGGCATTAGCAGAATTGCCACCGAATGAAGAGTCGTAAATAACGATAATAATAACCCGTTGGCGGAATTTGGGGTTAACGGGTTAACAAGTTGACTGGTTAACAAGTAAGTATGCTTTACACTACTTATCATGTTAAAGTCTGAATGGTAAGAAACCTAAAAAGCCAGGCAAACTTACCTGTTAACCCGTTAACTTGTCAACTTGTTTACTAATTCCGCCAACGCGTAATAATATAAACTTGTTATGAATTATAGCAATCTGTTCAAAATAGCGATGCGTGCCATTGCGGCAAACAAGTTGCGCTCCTTCCTTACCATGCTTGGCATTATCATTGGTGTGGCTTCGGTTATAGCTATGATGGCCATCGGGCAGGGGTCGAAAAAGAGTATACAAGCCAACATTGCTGAGATGGGCTCGAATATGATCATGATTCGTCCGGGTCAGGACAAAGGGCCTGGTGGTGCCCAGCAGGACGCATCTGATATGCAGACCCTGAAATTGAAAGACTATGAGGCATTAAAGGAGCAGGCAAAATACTTGTCAGCCATATCTCCGAGCGTAAATTCTTCTGGTCAGTTTATCAATGGCAATAATAACACCCCGTCGACCATTTATGGCATATCACCAGATTATATGCAAATCCGACAGCAAAAGGTCAAGGACGGTGAGATGTTTACTGACGAAGAGGTGCGCAGCAGTGCAAAGGTCTGCGTGATAGGTAAAACGGTGGCCGACAATCTTTTTACTAATGGCGAAGATCCTGTAGGCAAGGTCATACGTTTCAACAAAATACCATTCCGTGTGGTTGGCGTCTTGGAATCGAAAGGTTACAATTCGTTTGGAATGGATCAGGACGATGTCGTACTGGCTCCTTACACAACGGTTATGAAGCGTATATTATCAGTCACTTACTTGCAGGGCATCAATGCCTCGGCGGTGACAGAGGATATGACCGATTTAGCCATAGAGGATATAACCAGCATTTTACGCGAGAATCACAAGTTGAAAGCTTCAGATGAAGATAACTTCACAATCAGGAGCCAACAGGAAATGGCCGAAATGATGAATTCTACGTCCGACACTATGACTGTCCTGTTGTTGGTTGTAGCATGTATTTCGCTCGTCGTAGGCGGTATAGGTATTATGAATATCATGTATGTAAGCGTGACAGAACGTACCAAGGAGATTGGTTTGCGTATGTCTGTTGGAGCACGTGGTATAGATATACTAAACCAATTTTTGATAGAATCAGTCTTGCTTAGCGTGACAGGTGGCTTGATTGGCGTAATAGTGGGAATCGGTGCAGCAGTTGGTATCAATGTGTTCGCACACTGGCCCATACAAATCCAGCCCTGGAGCGTGTTGCTGAGTTTTGCCGTATGTTCAGCTACAGGCATATTCTTTGGCTGGTATCCGGCTAAAAAGGCAGCGAGCCTCGACCCCATAGAAGCTATACGTTACGAGTAAAAGCACATCGTAATAAGTAGATGTTTAATATTAGTCGACTCAAGTTCCGGATTTAGATGGGAACGGCCTGAAAGGTCAAAAGCAACAAGCACTAAGTTTGCAGATGGAAACCATTGGGCCCCGTTCGGGTTAAATCCGAAACTTGAGTTATCTTACTACGAACGTTCAACATGCTTACTACGTTCGAAGTAAATGCTTACCACGTTTGAAGTAAATGCTTACTACGTTCGAAGTAAACGCTTACCACGACCGATGTGATATAACTTAGACTTGGTTTTGTGCTCTCATCACCCTCACACGTGCATCACCTTTTCGCTTGACAACGGACGGTCGCTGCCGTTATTCGTACTGCATGCTGTGCGGGCTGAAAGTAGAGTTGCGTAATTCTTTGATTTTCAATATGCACTATGTGATGGCGCAGAAAGGTGATGAAGTCATGTGTTGTTGGATATGCAGTTTTTTTTGTATGTTTGCACCATTCAATAATTAGGTGGCACATGGTCAATCCTTGTAAGTGTGTTCATCGAAAGTTTTACACTGCGCTTTTGCACAGTGCCATCTGTTAATAAACTATTAGAGTATGAGTAACCAACAGCGTAAACCACTTTTAGAATGTTTCATAGAGGTTGTAGTACATGTACTGACGTGGTGTTATATATTTTTATCGCCTCTGATATTCAAACATAGCGGTGAATCAATTAATTGGGACCATTATTTGCATGGCAGTATCCTGCCATTGACTATATGCGTAGCCTTTTATCTAAATTATTTCGTGCTCATACCACGCTTTCTCCTAACAAAGGGAAAGCAAAAGTGGTTCTTTATTGTCAACATTATTATCTTTGCATTGTATCAAACAGGCGTTGAATGTCAAAGCATTTGGTTTCCCCCACATCCACCAAAGCTTAAGCGAATACCAGAGTTTCCAATGTTTCCGCCTAAAAGCTACTTTGTGATACGTGGGCTGCTGTTTTACATATTCTCAGTAGGTGCCTCAGTCGCTTTGAAGCTTAGTTTGCGTTGGCGACAGAGTGAACAAGCAAGAGCTGAGGCAGAACTCGGTCGTTCGCAGGCCGAATTGAAAAATCTGAAAAATCAAATAAATCCTCACTTCCTGCTTAATACGCTCAATAATATATATGCCTTGACAGCTTTCGACCAGGTAAAGGCTCAGCAAGCTATTCAGGAGTTGAGCCGTTTGCTTCGCTACATGTTATACGAGAATCAATCTGACAGAGTCAGTTTAGACAAAGAAGTAGAGTTCTTAAAATCCTACATTGCTCTGATGAGGCTGCGCCTGTATAATGATGTCGAGGTAAAGGCTGAGTTCGATTACCCAGAGAGTCAAAACGTACCTGTAGCACCGCTGATATTCATCTCGTTAGTCGAGAATGCTTTTAAGCATGGGGTATGTTCTACAGGCAATAGTTTTATTCATATAAGTCTGAAGGCAAATGCTCACCATTTAGTGTTTAAGTGCGAAAATAGCAATACGCCCAAAAACGAGTCAGATAAGGCTCCCGGGGGCATCGGTCTGAAGCAAGTGGCAAGTCGTTTGCAGTTTGCTTATCTCGGACGTTACAAATGGAAATATGGGGCCATTGATGGTGGCAAAACATACAGTTCTGTCATAGAAATCTTTGATACACCAATAGAAAAGAATTAAACCAAAACTCAGAAAAATGAAGTGCGCAATTATTGACGATGAACCATTGGCTCTTGGACTGCTCGAGAGTTATGTGGCCAAAACCCCCATGTTGGAGTTGTGTGGTAAATATGCCAGTGCCGTTGAGGCCATGGGTGGATTGCAAAGTAATCCAGTCGACATCATTTTCCTCGACATTCAGATGCCTGATTTGAATGGATTAGACTTTTCTAAAACAATAGACACAGCTCGCACACGTATTATTTTTACAACCGCATTCAGCCAATACGCTTTGGAGGGGTATAAGGTCAATGCACTTGACTATCTGTTAAAGCCGATAAGCTATGTCGATTTCGTTGCATCAGTAAACCGTGCGCAAAAATGGTACGATATGATGGTGGCCAAGCACAATGAGGCAACAAAGTATGAACACAATGGTTCAACAGAACAAGTCGTGCTGAAGGACGTGAACAGTGATTACCTCTTTGTAAAGAGCGACTACAAACTGGTGCGTATAGATTTCTCGGACATCTTGTATATAGAGGGTTTGAAAGACTATGTAAAAATATACATTAGTTCCGAGCCCAAACCTATATTGTGCCTGAGTTCTATGCGCAGCTTTGAGAATGCCTTGCCAAGCGATACTTTTTATAGAATACACCGCTCATATATAGTGAACATGCAGAAGGTAAGGGTATTTGAAAAAGGGCAAGTCGTGGTCAATGGTAAATACATACCTATTTCGGATAGCTATAAGGAGCAAGTTCAGACGTATCTTAATAAGCATCTGTTGCAAGGGCGTTGATTCTTTATAGAGGTGGGGCATGCGTAGGTACATGAAAGAAAGTGTAAGGCTCATATTAGCTATGTGAAACTTAAATGTTATCTTCGTCCTACTAATATAACTTCAACTTGTAAGTAGGTGCTCAAAATCGTGCGATATGACTGCGGCCGAGGGAGGGCAGAAGCGCCCAGTAGCGAATCTTCAATGAGAAAATGACACTTGCTGATTGTATGAAATAATTTTGAACACCTACCTATGCAATATAGAATGCTCTCAGATCAAAGAAAACGATGGATTGATTGTTTACGGGGATTTTGCATGATGGCAATCCTCCTTTTCCACACCGAAATATACTATACAGGTACAAGTATAATAGGCTACAATCTTTACGTCACCGATGCTTTGTATCTGTTTTTTATGTTGTCAGGTTATCTTCTTTACAAGAATGCTGGCATGATTGACACAAAGTACAAGTTGATGTCAGTTTTAAGGAACTTGCTGTGGCCCTATTTTATCTTCACTTCTGTCATGGCCGTTCCTAAGGCTTTAGCTCATGGCGAACGGGTTGACAATGTCTGGGCGTTAGTGCAAAACGTCGTGACAGGGCAAGCTTCATGGTTCATTGCAGCTCTAATCGTTGCAGAGATCTTTTTCGTAGTAGCATTGCGTTTGTGTCGTGGTAATTTGTTCGCTCTTGGCTCGGTCTGTGTGCTTTCATTCTGTTGCTCTGCATTGCTTGCCCTGAATGGGAACCTTGTGACTTTTTGGCAGTTCGGCAATGCGTTGCAAGCCATGCTATTCTTATTCTTGGGGTATGTCTACCATCGGTATGAGCATAAACTTGTGGTTGGTGTTTGGCCTACAGTGATAGCTTGTGTGATGCTCATTTTCTTGAAATGCTATGTCTATAAACAGGACTTGTTCATGACAATTTGGCCTATTGGTATAAGCAATTATGCGGTGTTCCTTATAAACGTGATTGTTGGTGGATTTGCCTTGTTCAATTTGTTCAGACTATTACCACCTTGTCGGTTCTTGGAGTGGACTGGCCGTCATTCAATCGTTTATTATTTTCTGTGTGGCGGCGTGCCAATGTTTGTAGGCGCTGCATTCTCGTTCCTGCATCTGACTTATGATGGAAATTACTTTTATGTGGTACTTGCTTATCTGTGCGTTTATTTGCTAACTACCATGTTGGTATATTTGATTTATCGCTATATGCCTTTCGTGACGGGGTATGGGCGTCGCGTTTGTAATTGACGCCAAATGAAGTGGCGTGTTTTAAGCGTGTAAACACTTCCGCGATTTTGTCTGCACTCTGCACTTTTTAGACAAACTGCGTTGATAATCAAGCAAATATGTAGTGTATACACGCCTGATTTTTATCTACACTTCATGTGCACATTGTCTGCACTGCCTTACTCGCATATATAAACGTTGCACTTGTCGTGCCAGTTAGGAATGACAGCATAGGGAGAGCGTAAAAACTGTAGGAGTAATTGAAAATCCGCTCTCCCTAAACTCACCAGCCGTTCTTCTTATGCCGTTAGAACACATCGCGGCACACAGAAAGTGTAGATGACAGTGTATACTAATTTCAGACTTGTCTACACACTTTTGTTCGTTGATTATCAATTCATTACTAAGTAAAAGTGCAGAGTGTAGATAAAACAAAAGAAATAGTTTTACCATACTTCAAAAGGGCTTTTGCGTGTGTGATATTAAGATTAGTGCGAGATAGCGTTATATCTCTATATTGTAAGTCTGGCACTTGGTTCGGTTTGACGTTGCGTGTATTGGGCAAGTGCGGTCACACCTATTCGTCTGAGTATGACATCTAATAGTCGTTTTCTTGAAAATGAAGTGTGTGCTGAATTGTTTGCTATGACATTTTGTTATGAATTAGGTGTTATATAACATAAAGCGAGGCTTTTCTGTGCCTTTGTTGCGGTTGTCATCGTATTTTATCTGTACATTTGTAAAAACAAGGGCCGTGTATAGCCCACAAATCTTAATCCTTAAAACATAAAGTCATGAAAACAGAAAGCGTAATGCAATTGCTCACGAAGAAATATCCAGACCAATTAGAGTATTTGCAAGCAGTGCGAGAAGTTTTGCGCTCAATCGAGCATGTGTATAATCAGCACCCAGAATTTGAGCGTGTTAAACTGATAGAACGCCTGGTAGAACCCGATAGAATAATAACTTTTAGAGTTCCTTGGGTTGACGATGAAGGCGAAGTACATGTGAATATTGGGCATCGTGTGCAATTTAATAATGCAATAGGCCCATATAAGGGGGGCATTCGGTTTCACCCCTCGGTAAATCTGAGTATTCTGAAATTTCTTGGTTTTGAACAGACCTTCAAAAATGCACTTACCACACTGCCAATGGGCGGAGCCAAGGGTGGGGCAGACTTCTCACCCCGTGGTATGAGTGATGCCGAAATTATGCGATTTTGCCAGGCTTATATGTTGGGGCTTTGGCACAATATAGGGGCAGAACAAGATGTGCCTGCGGGTGATATAGGCGTTGGCGCTCGTGAGGTGGGCTACATGTATGGTATGTATAAAAGGTTATGCCTTCAGCATACCGGTGCATTTACCGGAAAGGGAATAGAATTTGGTGGCTCTTTGTTACGTCCCGAAGCAACTGGCTATGGAGCAATGTACTTTGTGCGTCAAATGTTGGCGGATTTGGGAGAAAATATTGCTGGTAAAAAAATAGCCATATCGGGCTTTGGTAATGTAGCTTGGGGGGTGGCAAAGAAGGCAGCGGAGATGGGTGCGAGTGTAGTAACACTTAGTGGTCCGGACGGGTATGTGTATGATCCACAAGGTGTGGTGGGTGATAAAATTGCCTACATGCTGGAACTACGTTCGTCGGGCAATGATATAATTGCGCCCTATGCCGAAAAATATCCTGAGGCAACCTTTTACGAGGGACGCAAACCTTGGGAACAAGAGGTTGACATCGTGATGACATGTGCCACACAGAATGAATTAAACGAACGCGATGCTGAAATGATTTGCCTTAACGGTGCAAAAATGGTGGCCGAGGTGAGCAATATGGGTTGTACAAGTCAGGCTGTTGATTATTTTACGGCCCACGGAATGCCTTTTGCGCCAGGCAAGGCTGTAAATGCTGGGGGCGTAGCAACTTCTGGACTCGAAATGACTCAAAATGCCATGCATCTGTCATGGTCGGCTGATGAGGTTGACACGCGGTTGCAACACATCATGCATGCGATACACCAACAGTGTATAAAGTATGGCAAGGAACCAGATGGACACACTAATTATGTGAAAGGGGCCAACATTGCTGGCTTTATGAAAGTGGCATACGCCATGATGGCTCAAGGCATAGTGTGAATAGTTGCTTCATAATGTCCTTTACGTGATACATTGTTATATATGCTTAAAAGTATATTGCACTGCTAAAAAGTCCTATGAGTGTTGAGTAAATTAACACTAATGCCCTTATTTTTCAATGTCAAGTTGCAAAAATATCGTGTAATACTTGTCTGTGTAAAAACATACTATTATATTTGCGTCAGTTATGGAGACGTTGCATGGAATGTGACGTACCATTAAAGAACATACAATTTACAAATGGATAATCAATTGTAAAACACCATGAATAACATTAAAAGAGTCTACACTTTTGGTAATGGCAAGGCCGAGGGCCGCGCTGACATGCGTAATGAATTGGGAGGTAAGGGTGCAAACCTTGCCGAAATGAACTTGATAGGTGTGCCAGTGCCTCCAGGGTTTACAATTACTACAGACGTTTGCAACGAATACTACAAAATAGGTAAGGACCAGGTTGTAGCATTGTTGAAGGAAGATGTTGAAAAGAGCTTGCACCAAACGGAACAACTCATGAATAGCAAGTTCGGTGATGTGGCAAATCCCTTGTTGCTCTCAGTGCGCTCAGGCGCCCGAGCTTCGATGCCCGGCATGATGGACACTATCTTGAACTTGGGTTTGAATGACGAGGTTGTTGAAGGTCTGTCAAAAAAGACTGGCAATCCCCGTTTTGCTTATGATGCATATCGTCGTTTTGTACAAATGTATGGCGACGTTGTACTGGGTATGAAGCCAGTAAATAAGGATGACGTCGATCCGTTTGAAGCTATTATTGACGATGTAAAGAAGGCCAAGGGCGTTCAGCTTGACAATGAACTTGAGGTAGATGACCTGAAGGAACTTGTAAAGCGTTTCAAGGTTGCCATCGTTGAGCAGACTGGCAAGGAATTCCCAACAGACCCTATGGAGCAACTGTGGGGCGCAATCTGTGCTGTGTTTGATTCGTGGATGAACGAACGTGCCATTCTGTATCGCAAAATGGAGGGTATACCTGCAGAATGGGGTACAGCGGTAACAGTAATGGCTATGGTGTTTGGCAACATGGGCAATACATCGGCCACTGGCGTTTGCTTCAGTCGTGATGCCGCAACTGGCGAGGACCTCTTTAATGGGGAATGGTTGGTTAATGCACAAGGTGAAGATGTTGTAGCCGGTATACGTACACCACAACAAATTACGCTCGAAGGATCACGCCGTTGGGCAGAATTGCAGGGCATAAGCGAAGAAAAGCGTAAGGCCGAATATCCTTCGATGGAGGAGGCCATGCCTGAGATTTACCATCAGCTTGATGCTATCCAAACAAAGCTTGAAGAGCATTATCACGACATGCAGGACATGGAGTTTACTGTACAGGAAGGTAAACTCTGGTTCCTCCAAACACGTAACGGAAAGCGTACGGGGGCTGCAATGGTTAAAATAGCCATGGACTTGTTGCGTCAGGGTATGATTGACGAAAAAACAGCCATAGAACGTTGCGAACCGCAGAAGTTGGACGAACTTTTACACCCAGTATTCTCAAAGGAGGCACTTGCTAAGGCTAAGGAACTGACTCGTGGTTTGCCTGCAAGCCCTGGTGCTGCGTGCGGACAGATTGTTTTCTTCGCTGATGATGCAGCCAAATGGCACGAAGATGGCCATAAAGTGGTAATGGTTCGTATTGAAACATCGCCAGAGGACCTCGCAGGTATGGCTGTGGCAGAGGGTATTCTTACAGCTCGCGGTGGTATGACATCTCATGCGGCAGTTGTGGCACGTGGCATGGGCAAATGCTGTGTGAGTGGTGCGGGTGCCATCAATGTTGACTACAAGGCTCGTACTGTTGAAATAGATGGCGTTGTGCTCCACGAAGGTGATTATATCTCGTTAAATGGTACAAATGGACGTGTGTATCAAGGAGAGATTAAAACACAAGCTGCCGAACTTTCAGGTGATTTTGCAGCGTTGATGGATCTGTGTGCTAAATATACTCGATTGCAGGTTCGTACCAATGCTGATACGCCGCACGATGCGGAGGTGGCGCGCAAATTTGGTGCTGTAGGTATTGGTCTTTGTCGTACAGAACACATGTTCTTTGACAACGAGAAAATCGTTGCTATGCGTGAAATGATTTTGGCTGAAGATGTTGAAGGTCGCAAAAAGGCGCTTGCCAAACTTCTACCATATCAGAAGGAAGATTTTAAGGGCATATTCCGGGCAATGGACGGATATCCTGTAAATGTACGCCTTCTTGACCCACCTCTTCACGAATTTGTGCCGCATGATACCAAGGGACAGGAAGAAATGGCTAAGGCTATGGGCGTGACAGTTGAGTATATCCGACAGCGTGTTGACAGCCTGTGTGAACATAATCCCATGTTGGGACATCGTGGTTGCCGACTTGGTAATACCTATCCCGAAATCACTCAGATGCAGACCAGAGCTATCCTTTCTGCTGCTATTGATCTGAAACGTGAAGGCTTGGATCCTCACCCCGAAATCATGGTTCCCTTGACTGGTATATTGTATGAGTTCGAGGCGCAAGAGAAGGTTATTCGCGATGAAGCCGCCGCTCTGTTCAAGGAGGAGGGTATGGAAATTCCGTTTAAGGTTGGCACAATGATTGAAATTCCGCGTGCTGCTCTTACTGCAGACAAAATAGCTTCGCGTGCAGAGTACTTCAGCTTCGGTACGAACGACTTGACTCAGATGACGTTTGGCTATTCACGCGATGACATTGCCAGTTTCTTGCCAGTATATTTAGACAAGAAAATATTGAAGGTTGACCCGTTCCAGATCCTCGACCAAAATGGTGTAGGACAACTTGTCGAAATGGCAGTCGATAAGGGTCGCATGGTACGTCCGGATCTTAAATGCGGTATCTGTGGCGAGCATGGCGGTGAACCTTCTTCAGTCAAGTTCTGTCACAAGGTAGGTTTGAACTATGTTAGTTGTTCACCGTTCCGAGTACCTATAGCTCGCTTGGCAGCGGCACAGGCAGCTGTTGAGGAATAATAGCAAATATTTGAATCTCAATAAATTAAGTGGAGAGTCTTTGTAACAGAGGACTTTCCACTTAATTCGTTTTTAGTGGAAGTTCCACTGAAATGCTACAAATAATGATGGGTGTCTTATATGTGTTTTGCAATTTCCGGAGATATATTTCACATATGTTGTCATAGAGCTAAATACAATGGTGTTTATTGAATCAAATCATTAGTATCCCGTTATGTCATTCAATCATTATAAGAATATTGAAGTATAACGACAGGCACCTTCCATTTTATGATTTGCATTGTTTTAACGATGTATTAAAATGATGCAGTTTGATTAAAACGAAAGAATACACAAAATACAAACGCCTAATTAATAAGTGCTTGCATTTTGTGTATTGTGGAGTATGCTTTATTTTATAATACCATTATCCGTGTCACGCAGGTTTATCTTCTTTTCTGCTGACTTATGTTTGTTGCCTCGGCTCAGTTGCCAAGATATATTCAACGTAACGAGATTGCCGCTATCCTTAGAATAACCAATAGTGTGCTTATACAGATTACGGTTGAGCAATTCGTTCTCGTATGACTTGTATTTTTTATTGAAGGGATTTGCCCATGACAATGAGAACTGCAAGTCGCGCCACATGTAAGAGGCTTTTAGAACCGAATAAGCACCGCTGAAGCCTTTCGATTCGCCTTCAAAAAATCGGTTGCCGTTATCTATGTATCCTTGCAACGTGAAGTGGCCGAGATAAGCCGTGATGCTACCTACATAAAACCACGATGTATAGCAATGTGTATAGTCTTTGCCGAAATTAAAGCATCTGTTCATTCCTCCATAGGCTGCAATCTGAAGTTTTTCGGGCAAGAGCCAATAGCCAGCATACGCCATAGCGTTCAGCACAGAAATTTCCTTTTGATTAATCTGAGTATAAATGAATTTATTGTCGTCAGTTCGCTCATAATGAGCCATGTTGGGCTTGAAACATTGTTTGTAATAACCTTCAACAAAGGTCTGCAGGCGATTGGTATTATATGAAAACTGTAATCGGTGCTCCATATCGCGCGAAGGTTTCAAATCTGGATTACCAATAGTCCATTCCATGCTATTGGTGCGAATCATAGCATCACTTGTCATGGCTATACGGGATACCCTGTCCCACATCTGATAGGTATAGCTCAACTGCATATTGTTATTGATGCTGTATGTCAGCGAGGCTTTTGGACGGAATGTCCAGAAGTTATATCTGTGACCATTCTGAGTGTAATGGATATAGCTTGCGCCTGCACCTAATGTGTAACGCAACCGTCGGAACAGACCCTTAATTTCTGCAAAGGCATATAGGCGGTTGTTGTTAGTCTTGGTCAAAGCGGAAGCGTCGCCAAGATAGTCGTTCTTTGTGTGTTTATAGCTATAGTTCAAGCCTGTTGAGAGTGTAAAGGGCTTGAGTCTGTTCTCATAAATCACCTCAGTAAGGAGAGATGCTGTCTTGCCATCCACATCATATTTATAAGGCGTACCCTCGTCATAATAGCTGCTTGTCTGTGTGGATATATAGGTACCTACGGCATTGGCTGTGATGGATTGGCGTGGGGTGAGCTGACGAAAGAAATAAATATCCAATACAGGCGAAAGGCTCTTGTTCTTTTCTCGGCTTGTAGCCTGATATTGTCGAGAGCCATCCGTGATGTCCTTAATATTATAGTTGTCTGGAGTGTTGTTGAATGCTCCACTCAAGGAAGTTTGAAAGACGGTTGCTGTGGAGTCAGACCAGTTATAGGTTAGTTTTGCGTCATGCGCAATGGATTTACCAAGCGACTCCACATCGTTTCGCTCAATAGTGTAGATACTGC
>ULZA01034237.1_pt1 | contig 37192 bp, 64 predicted proteins | sample 1962681 | NCBI WGS metagenome assembly ULZA01 (sample SAMEA4835877, study PRJEB28245) | human gut metagenome | biome: gut microbiome; material: fecal sample | place: Denmark | collected 2008 | reverse complement strand
GGGAATCCCATGATGACTCTATATTCATCAAGTCCCATTATTCTACCGTGGGGATTAAATTGCCTTGATGAAGGTCTTACGGTTAATGGGTAGCCTTTCTTCTTATTTCTATATACTCCAGGAAGAGTCTTCATCTTTTGAGTTCTCATGGGCCATTTGTAATCATTTTTGAACTCAGTTTTCCATAGCTTTCTCACTTGAGCTACTGTCAAAGTAGTTTTTGACTTATCTGCATAATGATACATGGCCAATTTTTTATCGTCAGCTTCTCTGTAATTTATGTCTTTTCTTACTTTTTTCTTCAATTGACACAGATTCTTAGGCTTAGTTACTTGAAAAGTGTGATCAAATACTTTTGGATTGATTCCAGAATCCTTACGTACTCCTATCAACACTAAACGTTTCCTACTTTGTTGAGAATTACCAAATACCGTAACAGGATGACAGTGCACTATAAGTTTGTAATCGGGTAAATTATGTTCCCATTCCCCGATAGGGATAAAATCCAGAAGTTTTGGGAGGTTCTCAAGCATAAATATTGCCGGTTTGAACTTCTTAACACTAGAAAGATACAGATTAAGAGTAACATCTTCCCGGGGTTTGCCCAGGGATTTTTTCCTGGAATATGAGAATACCGAGCTATGCCCACATGATGGAGAGCCAAGTATTAGGTCTATTTTGGAAGTTTTTACCTCTTCCAGTGACCTTACAAATGGTATATCTTCAAAATTGAGCTTCCATTGCTCTTCTTTTTTGGAATGAAATACTGCTCTTGGCTCTACATTGGCTATAAGATGTTCCTTAAACTCAAAAAGAAGCGCTCCTTGGGCTCCACAGATACCTAAGACATTCATTGAAAATAGAATTTTATAATATATACCGGAAGGTCTTGCAAAGACTACTTTAATATGCAAATTTAATATCAAAACTATATGAAAGTTGGTGATTTATTACTGGTAACAGGTCCTGCCTTCTTTGAAAAGACGGCGATTAAGGAGAGGAAAAAGGGAATTTACACTCTTGAGAATGGTATTAAGACAGATAGAGACCTCAATCCTCTCAATTCTAAGTATCAAATCGAGGTTTTCAACGAAGAAAAATACAAAACTATGGTAGCACAGAGAAATTTGAACCGAGATATTGAGAAATTGGCCTCTATCAATAAGAAAGGGATAGAAAATCCTGACCTAATCAGATATGCAGCTGCCAAAATAAGCCGTATTATCGAAAAACTGGAGAAAAAATGATACGTTTCTTGATACATTGGTTTACAATCAGAGTTATCGGTTACTCTGCTTATTGTGGGGGACTAACTTGGAAAGCTCTAAAAGGAGTGAATAAAGAGTATGAAGGTAATGAATCTTGGGCCAATGGTAAGAAAGAAGCATTTAGAACACTCATAGTCTGTATCACCCTCATAATAGTAATATCATGTCTGATATCCTAATGTTCACTAGCCCTGCTCCTACTTGGTTGGGTTATACTATTTTAAGTTTTTACATTCTTGGGTTCTTCTTTTGCCTATTCATTCGTAGTGTAATCGAAGAAACCCCTCTCAAGAAAGCTTCAAATCCAGTAAGGTATGGAGTTTTATTCCTTATATGGGTAGTAAGCCCAGCTGTAATTATCGGATTATTCACACTAACTTTCAAAATATTATTTAAGAATGGTAACCGAAATAAATGATACCGAGATAATACTGAAGAGGGTCAGTGATGAAGAAAAGCAATCAATACCTGTTTGGGATGCTTACATAGAGAAAGTAATTATAGATGGCAGTATTCCTTCTCTTTTAAGAGATATCCTCTCTGGAAAGATAAAGAATTTAGTGAGTTTTCCTCAGAAGTTCAGTGGTCAATTAAAAGGTCACATTGAAAGTGAGATATCCTCTCTAGAGAAACGTGTATACCATAAACACGACTTGGTATTTACTAAATTGAGGGTAATAAGGGAGCATTACTCATTAAGGATAACTACACCACCTGGTCAACACTTTGATATTTGGGAACCTTAATAATAATTATATGTCAGTAAAAGTTTATACTCCTGGTCAGTTCTATGCTGCAGGGGGAGTAGTAGAAGAAATGTTTTATCAAGAAGTAGGTAGAACAAAGAAGTACCTAAGGAAAAGAATTGGTCTAGTACGTTCATTTGAACAAGTAATCAAGAATCTAAATGATGAAGCTTGGAGAAAGTTTCATTACATGAAAGCTAACGTTAGAGGAGTAGATTATACCTTAGTATATGACCCTGAGAATAAAGAATATCCTTATCTATTCGTAGAAACCAAGTTTTACTTCAAGCAGAAGGCTAAGGTTAAAGAACCAGATAATAAGTAGACAAAGGGACTCAATTATTGAGTCCCTTTTCATTGTATTAAAAGCCAGAGCCAGATACCGAAACGATTATACCTAGATCTATATTTTCAAAACTCCCATAACTTATGTTAAACATTTTGATTTATGTCCTTGCATTTATTATAGGATTCACCCTTACATTAGGTATAATAGGTGAGGTCCTTTGCTTGTTGCAGAAACGTTCTAGTAATTTATTCAAAATAATAGGTGAAGTTTTTATATTAGGAATAATTTTCATACTGGTATTAACTCTTACAATAATTATAATTCCTTATGCCTAAAATCATTGGTAATATTAATGGTATAACCTTAAACCAAGCCTTATATAACCAGGTGCAGCCAATGTGGAAAGATATTCATCAACCCATATTATAAGGACCCGGTCGGTGAATCATGGAAAAAGAATCCTCCAATTCAAATCGTAGATTAACCATGGAACAGAAAGAGAAGAATAGGATTATCTTGGATTGGATAATCAAAGCTAAGGATATTTATGTGAATACTATGCTTGATTGGGGAATGTGCAAGGCATTCAAAATGGCTGTGATCAGGGAATCGGAATTAGAGAAGTCTTTGATTTGTATTCTACAGGATATTGGACATGAGTCAGAGATACTTGATCGTAAACTATTGTATAATCCTGAATGGCCTTTTATACTTATCCCTGAATTTAACTTTGAGTTTTTGGGTGGGGATAAAACTACTAAAGCTTATATGGAAGTTCAAAACCATAGGTTGACAATTCGAGAAATATATTGGTGGAGAAAGTGGGATAGTGAAGTAAGGATTAATGCATTTGATAAACTGATAGGTATATATAAAGCTAAATCATAGGCCTTATAATAGGAGCCTTAAAAATATCCTGGAAAAATTTTGTGAAGAGCCTTTGGTAGGGGTTCTTTATTTTGTGTAGGGAGAGGGGGGTGTGGTTATGTACCTATGTGGCATGTGCCTTTCAGGAAGAGCTTAAGGTGAGGTTTCTTTGGTAGCTGGCAGTAAAAGGGTTTTGGTACCTTAAAGAGTCTCTTATCACGAGGTCTTCAAAAACATCTGGCAGTAAAACAGGGCCACGGTGGCCCTATCGCAAAATTAAAATTATTAAAAATAGGGGACAAATTTTGTCCCCTATTCGATTTTATTTACTTGCTTTCTTTTTCATTCATTGCAAGTAAGAAATTTTTGATTGTGTCCCTTTTTTCTGTATTGGCGTTTGCATCTACAATACAATTTACATTTATATATACTTGCTTTGCGTATTCTTGCCATGCTTTTTTTAGTGCTTTCCTTTTTTCTATATTTTTATTGCTTGCAATAAATTCTGCTATGAACGCATCCAACTTTTTACGCAACTTCATTCGCAGATTCTTTTTTTCTTTGTCGGTTTTGCATTCTGCAAAGATTTCTTTTTTGTAGATGCTTTTTCTTTCGTTGGTCGAAAAAATTTCGTTGCCGATTGCTAAAATTTCATTTGCTTTCATAATAGTAAAATTTTTTAAATTGGTTTAACTTTTATTAGTTCTTTTCTGTATTGCAATATACAACAAATATTTATAATTGGTGGCCCTGGGAGCATTTATTTTCATAAAACTTTCTGGGAGCTATTTCTGGACATTCCTGGCATGGGAATTGCTTTGTGGGCCTTCTTGGCACCATCAGGGCACCAGAAAGAAGGTTCTGATAGATGGTCTTAATGTTCGGTTCTTAAAATGGTCTTAGCTCCTGGGTTGGGTCCTATATGTCTGAAATGAATTAAGGTCTTAGCTCCTACCCTGCATTGCCTTTCTTTTCAACCGAAGTTCCCAGGGTTGGCTTGGGATTAGGTACCTTGCCTTTCATAATCTAGAAGTTCTTAGTTTTATAAATAAGTAAAACTATATTCTATAAGTCTTAAGTTTCTATGATATGCCCCTGCTTGCATTGGGATACACCTTTCCTTGCATTCATTCCATCTATATTATATAATATATGATGGCCTGGTTAGGTACCATATAGGTACCTTAGCCTATAATATAAAAGGCCTATAAGCCAAGCCACTAAAAGCGATATAAGGCCTTAACCATATACCTACTATAAAAGGCCTATTATGAGGTAGGCCTTTGGTTTGGATTAACCTGGGATTTATTCCAGGTAGGAAATTGTTATAAGGATAAGAGTGTCCCCGATATCGGATGCAGTGAATCGAACCCATCCAAATTCAGTTCCGATTTCGGTGTTAAGGTTTTTGAGTAGAGTTTCTTCTTGGTTATCTTCGAATTTCTGGTAGGTGGTATCCATGATAATGGAGATGGTCTCTACCCCGTGAGCAGAATCGATAACCCATTTGTGAGGATTATAAAAGGAGATTTTAGATGGGTTGGGCAATTCCTGAGCCAGGATTTCGGCAAGTGAATCGGTGATAATGTGGTTTTTGGTTGGGGATGCAAAGTTGGTGTTTGCAAGTTTGTTGCTAAGCAAGTTTTTGATCGAATTTACTGCATTTGCTTTCATAATAATTTAATTTAATAGGTTAATAAATTGCTTTCTGCATTACAAATATACAAATTAAATTTATTCATTGCAAATTTATATTCCTGGCCTTCAAGTGAGCCAAAGGTGTATGGCCCATATAAGGCACCAAAGGGTACACCTATTGAATCCAATATAGGCCTTATAAACTCATAAATGAAAAAGGCCTGAGTTGGCAGGCCTTACAGAAAAGATATGAAAGCAAATGAAGGTTAAATCTTATCTACCTCCAAACCTTCCGGACCCATATCCAGGATATAACCTGCCTTAATCAAATTATTAACTACCGAGGGTACACATTTCTTAATATGCAACCTGAATTCCGATTGGCCCATATTTCCCAAGAAGTTATTCTTGGGAGTATTGATTGCCAATTCGGTTGAATGATTTTTGGAGATAATTTCCAGGGCAGTGGTAAAGTCTTTAGAATTAAGCATGGCCTTAAATGTTTTAGGGTTTATTATTTCTTTTTCTTTATACAAATATAAGAATAATATATAACATAAGCAAATAAATATTTAAGGCCTTCATTAGGCCTTGGGCCCTTAATCCTAAAGGCCACTAAAAGCTAATCCTTATATAATATAAAGGCTATATTAAGGTACCTTAACCCACCATAAAAGGCCTTAAAAGGTACCTTAAATGTGCCCTAACTAAGCCTTAACTTGAGAAATCAAATCTCCAATACTCTATTCCTGGCATATCGATTTTAGACACCTGTTCCAAAATCCCCTAAAATACTCGCATATATATATAATATATAAATTGTATTCTTTATGGATTGGGATTAAGGCCATTAAAGGCACCTAAGTGTACCAATGAAGTTATTCATCTATTCTCAGATATAGACCTGTAGAGAGGCTATAAGTCTTTTTATCGAAAAGGCCTTAGCTAAGGGCCTTAACCTTACCTTAAAAGACTTATGATTATATATAATATAGACTTGATTAGGATGGGATTTAGGGTACCTTAAAGGCTGCCTTTAGGGCTCTCTTTGGGTCTTAGGGCCCTAAGTCGACTTAGCTACTACGTATAGTAACCAAGATAGCTCTGAAGCTCTTAGGGTACACAGTGAAGGCCCATTTTTGCCCTACCCTAAAAATTTTTCCCAATCGGATTTTATGGCCTCAGGTCTTTTTCGGAGTCAGAATCCGTATCACCGACTGCTTGTTAACTTTTACCCTATCCTAACACACAAATAAAAGGCTTCTAAGATAAAAAGCTAACCCTAAAAGCCATATATGATTGTGATATATTTATATTACATGTATTCCTTAATGAATGATATATTAAGGTTTGTGTATTGATATTTGAATTTATTCTTGTTGGGGGTTAGGTAGGGGGAAGTCTTCCTTTAGGGATTGGGCTAAGAGTATTAGGTCCTTGGGATATTTTCTCCTACCTATGGGAGTATCTATTAAGGCTATTAAGGTTTGTACCTTTTCTATTGGTGTTAAGGTTTGGATGTCTTCTTTATTCATGGTTATTTGGATTTGTAGGTTGGGAAGAAGTCGAATTCTATATACCACCTCAGCCAGGAGATGATGATGTAGAATGGACTTTGGGATGTGATTACTATGGTTGGAAGTAGTACCCATTCCTTGGGAGTAGAATTTGATAGGGATGTGACTTTGATTTTCATAGTGGTTATTGTTTAGGGATTTTTATCCAGATTCCTTGTGTCCTTAGTCCTTTGCGTCTTAGGGTTTGTTCGTGTTTGATTTGGTTGATTAGGTTAAGGATATGTTGTCTGTGTATTTTATTTGGAATGCCCATTTACGGGATGGTAGTTCTTTGTAGAGTTCGGATAACTTTGCATTGAGTTGATTCATTGAAAGCTCCCTTAATTCTCTGGATTCAGTGCATTTCATAGATAAATGATTATAAGTAATAAGTATCATCTGCCCAGTTTTCTCCTACGACCTCCTGGATGTTTTGGATTTTCTTCTGGGATTGGTAGGAAGTTCTTTCCATTACAGAAGGTATAGCATCCTCCCCCCTCTTCTCGCGGTCTCTGACATTTTATGCATATATTAGTTGAATTAGAGTTCATCTCCGAGTCTTTCATAGTTTATGGCCTGTATAAGATTATTTGATTTTTAAGCTTTAGCTGGTGAATTTACCAGTCAATTTCTATGTACCACTTAAAGAAATGTAAGTTAAGATACCTATAAGGTATATTTAGGGTTATGGTGGGAAATATAACCCATTCAATGGGATAATCTTGGGTGTTGAATGTGATACTCGGTTTCATGATTAGTATTTTATTTGGATGATTACTATCAATATTACAGCTACCAGGATTATCCATTCCAGTAATGCTTGCAGTAATAACTTAAGTGTTTTCATATCCAGTTATCTTTAAGTTACTAGATTGGGTAGTAGCAGCGGATAGAAATGATACCTCCGTGATTGCGGATTACTGTTATATCCTCATATTGGAAATAATCCAAGGAAGAAACGTATAGGTCGAATACTGATTCCAATTCTGGGTTTGTACCACCAAATACTTCCGTACCCGGAGCGGGTGTGAATGTGAAAGTATGATGACCACCATACTGATTGTTTCTGGTATTAATCTGGGTAAGGAGCATACCATATCTCCGGAGAAATTCTCTGAATGTGCATTGGAAATACATTTCGGGGTCTGTCATGCCTTGTCTTTTGCACCATCCGTGAACTTTCTTCAGGAGGTATAAATGAAGATCTGACTGTGTTTTCATGGCCTTATTAAATTTATGGTTTTATCTTTATTTCTTTATACAAATATAGCAAATATTTTGCTATTTTGCAAATAAATATTAACGGCCTTTACCAGCGTTCGTCTTCGATGGTTATATGAATATTAAGGTTTTGCTGTGGATGGTCCTTTAACCATCTCTCAATCTCCCCAGCCCTTTTGAGACTGTCTATATAGTCTGGAGCTATGGCCTTAACCGTTTCGTAGGGCAAGCTCCCATCGGGATTTATCCATGGCTTAGTGGAGGGTTCTTTTACCCGGTTTTTATCCCTAATCACTGCTATCATGACTAAGATAAGGGTAATAGCAACGACTACCAGTATGAATCTTGTCATAGCACTTTCTTCTTGATTTTTCATGAGATTTTATTTTTTGGTTGATCATTCTGTGCTGATATAAATTGGATTTTCGACTTGAATTCATCCAAATGATCCTCTTTGATAAGGGTGAGCATCTTCTTTCCTGTCTGGTGATTGACCATCATTGTGGGAAATACTTTAGACATCTTGGGAAGTCCATCTGGACCGGGTTCTAAGTCTTCTATCAGCATTATTTCTGCTTCCGAGTTTAATGTCAGTATATACGGAACCAATTCAAACATTTTCATAACTTTGATTTTATGATATCTCTGATACCTATTAACTTTAGCTTTTGTTCAGGAGTTAAATCAGAGTCTTTCATTGCTTTATTTACTTCGGCATACAGCTCCTGCATCTTTATCCTGTAGAGAGGTCCTTTGATATGCTTGCATACCCAGTTGTATTCTCTACATATTTTGTTGATTGAACTCATGCTCTGATGGTTATTATTAATCCCAGGTTGCAGCTCCCTACCAGTACTTCATCATCCCCAGTGGAGAGAATATCCTTTATTTGAGTCATTGCTCCTCGGAAACTCATTTTGACTGCTCCCTCCATTTCATTGAACTTGACCAGGAGTGTATGCTTATATGACTGAGGAATCCGGTCCTGGTCATATTTAATCTCTACTTTATAATCGTAAAGTTCCAACCCCAGTCGGGAATCTAACTCTTCTACCATTCCAAGGTAGGTGTCTTGGATTGCTTCCTTGATGCAATCAACCTCTTCCTCATAAATCTTCCCTAACTTGTAGGACTCCTTGAGACCCGTAAGCATAACCTTTTTATAATCTTTCATAATATTAGGGTTTTATCCTTTTCTTATTACAAATATAATGAATTAAATTTATATTTGCAAATAAAAATCATAGGTCCGAGAATGGTATACCATAGTTTTCGAAGGCATCTTTAGCCTCCTGAGGTAAATATCCGTGTTGTTTGGATGCAAGGTATACTATACCATTGCAATCGATTACTACCCCGGTGATAGTATGTTCAAAAGGCCATATAGGCTGAACTGCGACCATTACTGGTGCCTGAGGGTCCATTTCTGATAAAGTTCCTATCAGATCTTCGACGGTGTAAGTACTGTTATATCTCATGTGATTAAAGTTTTAGTATATCGTTTGGTCGATAGTTCTTTCTATTATTGTTTCCCGGGTATCTTTTACCCGGTCAATTAAGTATGCCTTAGCAATACTCTCATCGGTTTCGTCTACCCATTTGGCTATATCAACCTTTCGAGTGAGTTCCACTTCCATGTCATGAGCTACATGGATAGTTTTGTATTGATGGTGATTCTTTAAGTAGAACCAGATAATCAGTTTATATCTTTTCTGTGCCATATTTTTGATGGTTAGAAGGTGAAACCAATGTAAACTTCCTTGTTACCTTTACGGAGTACTTCATGATTGGTATCTGCCCATTTATAGGTGCTGTAGGCTTTTGCTTCTGGTATGTATTCTCCTCTGACCCATACCTGAGATTCTTGAGGTTCTTCTATCGGATTAAGGGTAAAGTATTCTCCCCTTTTCAGGTCCTTAATTGTTTTCTTTTCCATACCTTAATTATTTTAGGGTTTATTATTTCTTTTTCTTTATACAAATATAAGAATAATATTTTTAATATGCAAATAAAACTTCTCGGCATTGGGATGTAGAAATAGATTCTAGAAACTTTATCTCCTATTTAGGTCTAGTTTTATTAGTAAAACAAAAAAGACCTCTAGAAAAGAGGTCTAATGGTTCTTTATTTATTAAGCCTTAGCTGGTATGAGAACCGGTTTGTAATAGATATCTCCTTCTGGTATGAGATGATGTTTTAACAGCTCGAATTCCAGGGCTGAAGTATCGGGAAACTCTATGAGAATACGTATACCGGAATATACTTTCCACATCGGTCTATTTTCGATATCACCCTCAAATAAGCTTATGATATCTATCTTTACCCTGCTCTCAATTCATTTTGTACCAAACAGCTTATTAGTAAAGTTGAGTACCACATTCTTGATAGTGGGGTAATACTTCGGATCGTACTCCCGATACATGTTATGGCAGTAAAGTCTGCTTGCCCTTACTAAAAGGTCTATCTTTTGATTAACGTGCATAGTTATAAAAGTTAATGTTACATTACTTTATCGAATACAAAGTAGTTAGTAGCTTCTTTAAGAGAAAAGTGGTAGATTTTCTCGGAAAAGTTTTCTCCCACAATGGTTATTGATCTCACGTTGTTCTCTTCATCATCCTCTACATTGACGATCATTCCGATATTGGCCATGAATTTTTGACAAGTTACTCCGAGTAGCATACCCGGACATATATCATCTTGTATATACATCCCAACATAGCCTTCGTCTTCTGATAGGGTATCTACCCATTTACCGTTCTCTATGTATTTGAAGAGATTGCACCAGCCTGTGATAGTATGTATCTTTATCTTACTTGCACAAGCTGATACTGATAGGGTTACTTTACTGTTTGTACATAGCCAACCCTGTCGATTGACTTTTTCATCGGTAAAGACAATGTCTTCCTTATAAGGTGGGTAAGGTAAGCCAAATACCTTAATTTTCTTACCATTATTGATAAGTTGATTGACTCTAGCTACCACTTGATTAGCATTTAGAATTTCTTTCATAGTAGGTGTTTGTGTTATAGATTGAATTGAACTTCTGCTTTGTATCCAGGCTCTAAACTCCCAGCTGTAAAGGGTATACCCAAGTAATGAGGGTATGGGTTATGCCAGATATTGTGGTCGGACAGTTGTTTAGAAGCTTCCCTGATATTATCCTCTCCTGAAATATAGAATCTTATCTCCTCCTCATTAGCTGATACTACTTTGAGAAAACCCTGTACAGTTAATGTAACTGTAACATTCCTAGCTTTAATTATTAAGTCCATAACCTTTTAATTTTTGTTTATACAAATATAAGAAATTAAATCTAATTTTGCAAATAAAAATCAATGGTTATCTTCGAGTTCTGGGTCTATTTCTTCGTAGTCTATCCCCTCTTCTATTTCTCGTCGGATTTGATGATGGTCTTCTTCAAAGACTTTTAAGGCACCATGGTAGTCTCCTGTTACGCTATCCAATTCGGCCTTCTTGAGAGTTAAGCCCTCTTTATCTCCTCTATTACCCTCTTGTTTTGTTGCAACAACAACGGGTAATTCTTTGAAGTCATACTGATTTTCTACATATTCTAACTCTTTTATACCACCCTTGTCAGCAAGCTCTTTTTGAATCATAGACATGGCTATATCACGGGTTAATACTGGTTCAGACTCACCCGTATTGTTGAATTGATTGTTCTGTTGGTTGAAGATATTTACAGTACCGCCACCAGACACTGCCCGTACCAAACTCTGAAGAGAAGTTGTAGATTGTTGCTTCAATCCTATGGCTTTATTGACTTCTGCAGTTATAAATGGAGCATATCTTCCACCTTGAGAATCTCGAAGTATTTGAACCTGTTGACTTATTTCCATACGGTCTTCAAGTGCCCAGCCTATACAAGCTCCCATCAGAGAATCAGCAATCTCATCCATCTTATTACGATCAAATAAGCCGTTATCTAGAAACGTTTGTTTCATCTGCATCTGGATAATTGACGGTTCACATTTTAGAAAATCTGAGAGCTCATTTACTGAATAAACCCTTGCCCACAATCTCCCATTGTTTACTATCCAGGTATGAATAATGAACTTGGTCAGATTCTTAAGAGCTTCATTATCTCCAGCATTAGCTTGTAATGCTAACTGGGTTATCCCTAACCCCCTTGGGAATCGTGGAACTATCTTTGATTCTTTCATAATGGTTGATTTTGGTATCTAATAGTTAATCCTGATAAAATATATAAAAAGGCCCTGTTGTGGCAAGGGCCTTTTGAACTAACTCTTTGATAGTCAGGTTGCTGGATCACCTGAATAGGCTTACCTTCAATTTTGATGAGCTTATTGACAGTTGAAATTCATTTACTTGATTTTCGAACTTAAGCTGGTTACTCAGTGTCAAAAGCCCTGAATATAGCTGGTCTACATGTTTGGGGTAAATTACCTCTATAGTAACTGAATTTAATCTATACTCATAGCTCAGATTTACCTCTTCTTCTCCGGCTGCCTTGTATGATGTCAGAATATTATCCGTTATCATAACAGCCAAGGTTAAAAATGTCCTCATAAAATCTTAGTAACTTTAGAGTCTTGTATTATTAGGATTTACTTCTTTCCCTTTGCTTTAGTAGCCTTTACCTTGCCCTCCTTGGCCAAATTTTGGGCAACTCCGTAGGCAACCACGGCCTCCAATATTGGCCTCATTCTCTTTTCTCTTTCCTGGGCCTTTTTACGCCTCTCTTCTATTTCCTCATGAATATTAGGGAATAGGTTTGCCCTGAGAGGTATTACATGAAGGGCAAAGAATGCTGAGAATAATCCATCGGATAAAGGCTCACCTATCTTCTTCTTGGAAATTTGCCAAAACTTATCCTGCTGTTCTTTGATGGCATGCAGGAATTTTTCATAGGTGAACTGCACCTGCATTTTTTTACATGCAGTAATCATGGCCTCAATTCGGTCCTTAAATTCCTGGCCGAATGCCTCCATAAATTTTTCCCGGTTGAAGTTGTAATTGGGTTTATCCAATTTGAACTGTTTTACATACTCTGCAGTTTTCATAGTGTCTCGTTGTTTATAAGTTATTGATTTATTAAGTGTTTTAATGCTGATTCTCTAGTTACCACTTGGAAAAGGTAGCCTATATACCTATCTTCCCAATAAGATAACCAAACTGGGTTAGGAAACCTAAACTTATTCCTTTCCTTTATCGGAATATTTCGAGGCATTCCCGAAATATATAATAAGTGAGGCCCATTAGTATTCTCGATAAATACCGGATGTAACATATTTTCGTCTACCTTAAAATACCCCTTTATGGCATAATCTGGGATATACTGATTTGACCTTATTCCGCAATCGAATGCCAAATCCTCTACCTGATATAATTCAGGATTAATAGGGTATTCTTCTTGGGATTGTACCCCTTCCTGAGATTGAAGGTAGTAGGTTATTTTGGATTTATCAAGCGTTACGCTTTTTACTCTTTCGGGAAACATGGTGCTTATCTTTTAATGGTACATAGTCTTCGATGTCATCCAATCGGTCAGTCACTAAAGCATATACGAATAGCTTAGCAGGACGGAAGAAGAATCTTCTTATATTCCTCTCCGAAATGTAATGGTCGTATATCTTAAAGAATTTTTTCTGATGCCTATGTTTAAGGTTCCGTTGCGTTAGGTATGACCTAAGGACTTCTTTGTGCAACTCTAACAATTCTTTATCTACTTTCTGAATTGCTTTCTCGGGTAAGCCAACAACCATAATCTTTCATATCATTAAAGGGTGATTATACTAAGGGGCCAGAGCCTTAGCCCTGTGCCCCTCTCCTACTATGAAAGATTAGATTGCAACGGATTCCTTGACGAATTGGTTCTTGTACTCCAGGTATTCCTTCTTGGCCTTCTTGTACTCCTTCGAATCCTGGTTCTCGATTCGGAGCATGGCCAGCTCCAGCTGATGAATCTTGTTTCGGACCTGCTGCCGGAACTTCTTCCTGGAGAGTGTATCCTCGCAGTCTGCGGGGTAGATGTACTTGACTTCCCGTTTCGTTACTACCTCCTCGACGAGGTTGGCTTCGACTTTCTCCTGGGTCTTTGAGATGAGCTTGTCCTTCTTGGACTTTTTCTTTTTCTTTTCTTCGGCCACCGGTGCTGTAGCTTCTTCCTTTTTCTTGCCCTTTTTCAGAGCCTCCTTGGATTTCTCCACCTTTTCAGCCTTCTCCTCGATGAGGTTGTTGATGCCTTCGACCAAATCGGTCTTTTCCAGTTTCTGAGCCTTGTTGTTCTTGTTCTTTTTCATGGCTTACAATGTTAAAGGTTTGACATTAAATTAAAATTGTTATTATCTTTATTTCCTAATGCAAATATGGGGGAACTTTTCTATATTTGCAAATATTTTTATCATTTTCTTTGAGGTTGTGTTCTTGGCTTCTGGTGTGTTAACCTCTTATAGTTTTTCTCCTTTATTGTTTATGCAAATATAGATATAAAAATCAACCTCTGCAAATTATTTCACTAATTCTTTAGAGGTTCGTTTATGGTACAGGTAATCTCAAGGTATTCTAAGCATTGAGCCTGTTTTCTATACATGTTAACATAGACATTTTGTCTGAATCCGTCATCTTGAATCTCTACGGATTTAACCCGAGATTCAGGGCCCATAAGCTCATTATAGGTTTCAGCTACGGTTGATGGCTTCATTTCTCGGATAATTTTTTGAGAACCTTCTTGAATTTAGCCATGTAATAACAGTCTTTGGTAGGGCATTTACCGTCAGGTGTAATGTTTTCATTGGCACCACACTTGGTCATGCCCGTTGCTTTGTAAGGACAACACTTACGATGTGCTGCACATGCAGCCTTAAATTCTACTGTACTCATCTCTGTATTTCTATTACACCACCTTCAGGATTAACTACCAATAATATCTTGGTGCCATCGGCCTTGGTTAAATAATATCCATAGGCCTTTATTTCATTGTGAAGACCTTTGAACAATATCTCGTAGTCTACATGCTGGGTTTTTAACAGCTTTATATCAGCTGCCTTTGCTTTGTTTATACACCTTATAGTAAACCCGGCTATAATGAGAAGGATAGCAACTGCTATCATTACTTTTACCATTATGACTATGGCTCTCACTGGATTATTCATAATATTCTTTTACTTTGGTTAAACGGCATTTGAATTTGAACGGCATTACATAGTCTCCCCACCACCCCGATAGAGGTAAAATACACCCGATAATGGCATAGTAGTAGAAAGTTTTTGCAACAAATTGCTGTTTCTCATCGTCCCAAAAAGTATCTACTCTAGCATCTTCATCTGTTGCAGGGTCTACATATACCCAGTGATATGACAACCTGATAAATAACCATTGTAGTATCAGGATGTTTATCCATCCAAGGATAGTCATACCCAATACTTTCTTCCATACCCAGCTGTTTGTTTGTTTTACTTCTTTTCCCATAATCCGTATGTTGGTTGAATGTTTTTAAGTCGATGATATATGTCCAGAGTTTTCCATATTGACTCTGCTTGTTTTATTACTACATCCTTTGCCTCCCGATGAGTACTAAAGGTATTCCATAATTCCGGAGTGTAGTTGAGACATTCCATACATTCAGGTTCTCCCTGCACATGTTTTACCCTTATGTAGAAATAAACCTCTCGGTCTATTATGTGACCAATACGTTCCCCCTCGAATAGAATCTGAGCTTTTGGTTTGAAGTCGAATACATTTTTACTTCTGGTACCGTGAACGTATTTGTTTACTTTGAATCTTACTATCCCTGCCATATCAATCCATGTTTCTTTCAAAGTATTCGTAGAAGTCCGCATCCTCAGTTAACTGGTCCAGTAATTCCTCTACATCCATATCCAAGTATACTGATGCCCCTGATACTTGTAAAGTTATCCCAGAACCATAACTGCCAGAAGACCCATGAAGTTTTAACTCCTTGGGCCTTTCTCCGGTATATTCATCTCGATAATGAATAATACCTTTAGAGTAATCATAACTCTTTACCTCGGATAAATGCCTGGATTCATCCCAGTTTTTCCAGTGAGGAGTTGCATCAGGAGTGGGTGGAACTGTTTTACCATCCCACAGTATGCATACTACGCAGAAGGCTGATACTCCTATTATCATCCTCTTTGCAGCTTCCCAAAGGGTCTTGGCCTCATCTGGTTCTCCGTCTGGTGTGTAATATCTTTTCATAGTTTCAAATTGAATATCCAACAAATAAAACTGAATATTAACAATATTATTGAAGCCGTACCATACAATATAAATAAGGGTTTAGCGGCTTCCCACATAGGGTCTCTCTCTTTCATAATCTTTTTCCGGCATACTTATTCCGGATTCTCTTTTCGAATGATTTACCTACTGATTCTCCATTTTGGATATCCTCTTTGAACATCCTGAAGTCGAACTCTGATACCGAGTTGTATTGGTATACCTTTTCTCCTTTGAAGGTAATGGTGATATCTCTGGTTTCATCATCCATCACTACCTTCATAATTCTGGATGACCCCGTAATTTCAAATGTCTTTTTCATCATTACTGTCTTTTAAGCTCAAAAGTGTTAAGTCCCATAGCTACCACATTATTTTCTTTCCTGAGTGCTTGACAGGTAAAGAAAATATCCCAGAGAGTGAAGACAGAATCAGAACTCATTTCCATCAAGTCCTCTTCCATCATATAGAGTGTACTCATTATGGTATTAAACCACCTGTTATTTAACCCCTTTACCAGCATGGTTTCAATATCTTCATACCTATTGTTAAAGGTATCTCCCTGAACCCTTTGAAAGGCAGCTATATATTCCCTGGCCATGGATTCCACCGCTTCTAGAGAAGTCCCATAGCAGGGGAATATAATTTTCCATTTATCTAAGCTCTTATCCTCTAAAAGGGATTCCAGCGCCTGAATATGCACATCCATAATCTGATTCCATATTTCCTGGGCAGATAATCGCCTTTGCAATTTCAGTTTGATACAGCCTCGGTTAATTTTCATTCCTTTATAATATTTCGTTATGCAAATATAATGCTTATTATTATAATATGCAAATTAAATTCAGTGGTGTTGTATTGGCTAGTTCAACAAAGAACCCCGAACCTGGATGGAGATTCGGGGTAAAGAGGTTTCATAAACGATTGCCTATCGGGTTAATCTTCCTCTTTCTTTGCCTTCTTTTTCTTCTTCTTGTCCTTGCCTTCTTTCGAAGGTTTGTCGGCCTTCTTTTCCTTGGTCGGCTCTTCTTTCTGGGCCTTCTTCTCTTTCTTAGGAGCCGTCGCCTGAGCACCTGAAGCCAGCTCTTCAGCATACTTCTTGGCCTCTGCCTCGGCCTTATCCTTGGACATTGTCTTCAGGAGAGTACGCATCTTCTGGCGGTACTTCTTCTTCTGATCAGAAGTCATTTCCTTGCCGTCTACCGTCGGGTAGTCATAGGCATTGGGAGTGCTGGTGACCTTCTCCTTCTTGGGATGAGCTTCAGGCTTCTGATTCTTCTTAGCCTTTTCAGCAGCCTTTTCCTCTGTAGCTGCCCTGGCCTTTTTGTTCCCAAGGTTGATGATGTCTATCCAAGCCTGGATTTTCTTTCCATGCTTCTTATGGCCTGTCCAATCTTTCTTGGGGTCGAGATCATTCTCTTCCATGTAGGCCAGCATTTCCTTCTGAGCCCTGCGTGCCTTCTTTGCGGCCAGGTCTTTCTTGCTGATGTCTTTTGCCATTGTGTTGAGTTGATTAAATAAAAACTAGTTTGAACTACCTTTGCATGTTTATAGTTTGGTCAGGGAGTTTTTGGTCTGTACTTCCTTTATCTCTGAGATGATTATTTCCATCCCTTGGAGATTTGCCATCAATTCGAGATGGGCAACTGCATCCTCCTGAGAGATATTCGTGTATACAATTCTGTACCTTTCACCAGAATCTTTGTTTTCAAAAGTTATGGTTAAAATGTTTCCATTGGCCAAATCTTCTATGCGCTTCGCTAAAGATTTTACCTTACCTATTTTCAGGGTCTTATCTTTGATCAGAGCTTGCCTTTTACCAATAGACAGTCCAGGCATAGATAACCTTGTATCTATATCTTGAACCATTTTGGTTAGTTCTTTAATCCGATATATCAACCCTTTGACTGAGGAGTTAAATTGTCCCATTGAGGCCTTTGAATAGTAGTGTCATTTCCTATTTTCTGGGCATATTCATCAATCAATTCCTCTGTTCTAGAGATAATATATTCTGTCATCATTCTATTTTCTTCAGATATATCTTTTTCTTCCTCTAGCAACAGCTGATATGATTGCAGCTGATTACATAATGCCAGATATATAATGCTATCATCGTCTTGCATATACCTATACAAAGTGGGGAGGCCCACCCTTAAACCTTTGGATGGCCTCCCCTGTATGACTCAAGTGTTGATGTACGTGGGAATATGTGCTCAGGACCTATTCCTCTTCGTATTCATCCTCCTCGTCATCCTCGGCTTCGGCTGCTTTCCCTTTCTTGCCCATGCCTGGTACCTTGGGGACCAGCGTGCCGTGCTCTTTCTTGGACTTGACGGATACCCCCGGAATGGTAGTATTCGAGACGGCAATCACTTTGCCGTCCTTGTCGGTTACGACTGAGGTGATGAGAACTCCGTACTTCCGGACGTTCATAGCGAAAGTTTTTGCAACGTTTCCACCGCCCAGGTCGATGATGTCGCACTGTTTGCTGTTCGGTCGCTGACCAGGTGCCCGATTCTTGAGTCGCTCTTTCATGGCCTCTCGTTTGGCCTTCTTCTCTTCTGCAGTAAGTTCTTTCTTACCGCCCTTTTTCGTTTCCTCTTTTGCAGCCTTTGCTTCTGCTGCCTTTTTCTTAGTTGCCATGTTATATTAAATTAGATGGTTTCTTTGATAAGGGAACTCCAGGCTTATTACCCTTGCCTATGGAGTTAGTTCTGGATTATTACCTGAAGCTCCCTTGGATTTGGTTATAGTCAGAAGGACCCTTACTTTTTCTTTTTCTTGGTGTCCTTCTTGGAAGCGGCCTTTGCCTTGGGCAATGTGATGTTCAGTTCCTTGGCCACTGCCTTGCGGAGTTTCTCAACATCTTCCTCGTCGAACTCGTCGGGATCCGTTTCGAGTTCCTTGTCGTCGCAGAGGTCTTCGAGAGCTTCGAAGTCCATGCCAGCCAGGTCTTCTGGGGTTACTTCGTCCTCCTCTTCTTCGTCCTCATCGTCGTCTTCATCTTCATCTTCGTCATCCGAATCATCGTCATCCTCATCTTCCTCGGAATCATCGTCGTCATCGTCAGAGTCTTCTTCGTCCTCCTCATCTTCATCTTCATCGTCAGAATCCTCAGATTCCCCGCCGAAAATTTCCTCGGCATCTTCTGCCGAAATGGGAGTCAGGAGTGCATAGGAGCCGTCATCGTATTTGATGAGAATTACCCCGTTAGAAAGAACCTTACGTTCTACCTCTTTTGCTGCAGCTTTTTTCTTTGCCATAATTAAATTGATTAAAGGTGTTTGAAAATGTTTGAATGATTATAGTTTCGTGATAAACTTTTGAGTATATATCTCTCTGTTTTCTTGGACTGCCATAGCTTTCAAGAATACGTTTTTATCCCTGATAGCTTCTACTTTCTGAGTGAACTCATTCTGGTTTTTTACTTCAAAAGGTTCACCCTCCTGATAATAGGTATCGTCCACCGCATTATCATTTTTGGTGTAATACCTTTTGACTCCCACTATAAGTTTTACTCCATCCCAGGGATTTTCCGGCTCCCTCTTAGTTACTATGGTCATTTCGCTATTCCATTTTTGTATGCAGTATAATAGATTCTTACATATCCTTCTGGTCCTATCCCAGAATTCAAAGCAGTATGAATATCTCTGTAGCCTTTTTTCATTGCCCTGCAATCATGAGCAAAATGTTCGGGATAAATATAATAATCTCCACATACTGGTTGGTTAGTTACCAAGTAAGCATACCATCCAGATTTCATTTTCATAGGGAACTCAGATCTTGGAACAAATCCCTGTGATAATAGTTCTTTGAGAATAAACTTATCTTTTGATCTTTTTCTTACCATAGGTATACCACCAAGCCTTTTCAATACTGCTTCTTGATATTCTTCCCAGTGTCTTTTAGTCCATCTTATGGAACTAATAGCAGAACGTTTAGTTATAGCTCTATATGCAAGAGCTACTTTAATTTGAGCCCAGGTTAAGTTATTCTTCTTCGTAAAGAGCCTTCTTTCTCTTGGACTCAATCTCTTTAGCCTTCGATAGCTTAACAAGCTTTTCCGGAATAGGCTTGAGAACAGTTCTATATTCTTTTGCTCCATAATTAAACTTATCTACCAAGTTCAAAAAGTACTTTTCTTTATTTTGAGAACTGAGTCTCTTTTTGCGAGCTAATCTTTTCCCTAATTCCCTTTTAGCCGAGTCCTTTGAATTTCTATAGGCTTCAGTTAATAATACCTTAGATATCGGCTTCTTTCTTTTCCCACCAATTAGTAGAGATTGACCTATAACAAACTTCTTCTCTAAAGCTGTTTTCCCCTTTATCCAGTGTACTGATTTTAGATTCTCTCGGCCATAGTAAGTTAAAAACCTTTTTCTGGCTGCTTTCAATGAATAGAATCCCTGTAATACTACTGCTGGTTCTCCTTTATAGTTATAAGACCAAGGATACCACTTATGAAGATATATCTTGATATCCATTTCTTTGATAACTTTTCGGAACCTTTGGTAATATTCTTTTCTCCTCCTCTTTTCCAAGAAGTATGCTCTTACATCGGGAGGTAGAGAATCCGGATCTACTACTCCGTTAATCCTGGTAGCTTCTTTTAAGCATTCCCGGTATCTATCTAGAAAGCGTTTATTCCTTTCCCTATACTTATGAACCTTGATTTTTCCACAGAGTACTTTCCTTTGCCACTCTTGTTTTCTTCTTCGGCTTAATTTTATAATCTGAGGAGGTACCCATGGTATTCCCAATCTGTAACATGATTCCTCGAAGTCATCTGCATTCTTAAACCTATAGACTCGTGGCATATATCTCTACTCCTTCTTTTGTTTACGAAGTGCTGCCCGATACCATTGCTGAATAGATTTCTCCTTGGCATCTGGAAATCTCTTTTGCACTCTCCTGGTAATTCTATCAATTGACAATCCTTTGTAAGTTAATTCGAATACGTAGGATTTCTTAGTTCCTTTCCAAAGACCATTATCATCTTTTTCTTTCTTAGGTTTTTTAGGTTTCTCCAACCCCTTTACCCTTTTGGTCTTCTTCTGTTTGGTGACTGCATCCTCACCGATGAATCCCAGATTAAGTTGATAATTCCTCATAGGGTCATCTTTAGGATATCCAGCAAGTTCTAATTGCTGGTCCATCCACTTATCGTATTCATCGATGAGAGCATTATCCGGCTTATTATCCGAATGATGAATCCATGATGCCAGTCCATTGTAATCAGCTGAACAAGCATCTGGGAATGGCATACCAAGAGCAACTGCTCTTCTCTTCATGTCCTTGTAGGTCATATTCTCTAACCCACTTCCCATGACCTTAAGCTTTTCCCTGTTTAGCTTTAACGGTCTTTTGTCTTTTTTCTTACTTTTGCGCATATCTGTATAAGTATAAAATTTTATTTCTTATTTCCTAATGCAAATATAATCAAATTTCTCGAAGTTGCAAAATAATTGAATAAAAATTCTAAGAGTTTGATTTCAGAGTTCTTTTCCTGCGTAGTTTATAGGCTGTATCTAGAGTTTCACAGGTAAAGTCCATGTTATTTATTGATTTGTAATTAATAGCTTTCTGGATAACCTCCCTGTACTCCTTCCAAAACTTCAAGCCTCCTTTACTATCTACAGTTTTTTCAAAGTATTGAGTTGCCAATAATCCAAATGTGTCTGCAATAGTTTGGCTCTCAAAGATGTATATCCTTAAATCGGTTATAGCTTTGATTATATCATCCTCACGTTTGATTGGCATTACTCCATATCCTTCTTCAGGAAAAAGCTCTTCAGATACAATAGCTGTGAAATACCTTCTACTTGAGGGTCCATTTTTCCAGTATTCGGTTATCAACTGCCTTATCTTGAAGTCAGGTATTCGATGTAAGTAAGATAAATATACCTTGTCTTTTTTGGTAGACCTTCTCTTGTATGCAGTTGGAGCTTGCAATATCCTTGGCATTATCCTATAGTTATTCCACCTATCAAACTCAAGAATCAGAGCATAAAGGTCTTTGTCCCATTTATTCTCTGATTCCTTCAGCCTTTTCATATTCTTTATGATACGTGGATTTGTTATAGAAGTCAATAACCATGAAGAATCTCCTGAATGTATTTTAGCTTCTTCTTTAGGTAGCCTTTTAACTATAGCCCCGAATAAATAATCCCTAAACCTTGGCTCTATGGGAGATTGAGGATTTACTAGTGAAGGATGTAGTTCAAAGTAATCGGAGAATAATTTGAAGAACTTTTCAGCTCTGGCCTTTAGTTCTAAATACTTGTAGTGAGACATCTTGAGAATTTCTCCAGCTTCCCAAGTTGATAGACCCTTGCCTTGTATAAACATAAGGCTAGCCCTCTCTTGCTCAGTCAAACAGTCCCAAGCCAATTCTTGATGTCGTTCCATGTTAGTATTGTTTGTTCATAAGAATCTCTTCGGTACTACCGTCTGGAATTATAGATAAGTCAGTATCATAATCGGTTGAATACATTTTATACTCGTCTGATTCATGATATGCTGAATAAAGTACATTCTCCATTGGTACTTCTATCTCTAAACTACCATCCATTTCTGGGTATATCTTTACCAACATCTTTCTCGTATTTAGATTACTTTCGAGTATTATTGCTGGTATTCCCTCAAACGGATATCCCCTTAATACAACGTAATCTCCAATAGCAACACGAGTAATATCATTTACCGAGAATATCTTATTTTCTTTAGACATTCTGCGATATTTCTTTACTTCTTCTTTAGTTATGGTGGCTACCATTGAATAATCATCAAAGTCCTCGGCATTATCTACTCTAAGCCTTTTTCTTTTTGGTCTGTAGTCCAAAGACTTCATAAATGAAAGTATACCTGGGATATCTCTCTTTAGTTTGTTTAAGTAGTATCGGTCAAAAGCTTTTTCGGGCTTCATCTTTATGAACCCATAGTTGAATAACAATGGTACATCTTCGTACTCATTCTTACCTTTCCTGGACTTCTTAAGTACGCTTATGGTTGGTACTATGGCTTTCACATGTTTATACCCCCTACATTTCAAATCAGAATTGATTCTCTTGTAGAATTTCCTGTCAAGCCTGAATATACAGTATACATAGGGGGTCTTCATATTATTTTAATAATTTACGTACATACTTATGTAAATCGCTGTAATCTACCAGTCTCTGTACTTCTCTGAACATATAAACAAAAATATGTATTTTGGGAGTACTTACTTCCATCCGAGACATTTCGGGAGATTGGGTTTTTAAGAAAGAATCTACTTCCTCATTTACCATAAAGAATGCTTCGCCTTTAGGCATAGAATTATACCTCATAATAAGTACGGGTATCTTATTAGCTCTTTCAGCATCCCTATTAGCTTGAGTCCAGAAGTTATTTATCTTACAACTCTTCAAACCCAACAGTAAATGTTCAAATTTTATATCCTGGTAACTTTTGCATTCGATAGATAGAGTAAATCTTTTGGCATGCTTTGGGTCAGAGCATACCACATCTGATGATATATTATCGGCTTTTTTCCATCTTAATCCCCCACTAGCAGGTGTTCTAGAAAATTCATATCCAGACCAATTTTGGAAAGCTTTACAAACGGATCTCTCAAATCTATTTCCCTTACTTTTACTATTCTTTCTCATGATTTTATACCTTTATGACCAATAGTCATTAGTGGTATTGTGAAAGGCCCCTTTCTCTGGTCACAGTAAGCACCCTGGCATTAGGAATTGGCAATGATTCCTGGTGAGATATGAGGTATAGAGTTTTGTCTTTATATATCTTTCTAATTAACCCTATAACCAACTCTACATATTCTGAACTGAGGTTTTCAAATACCTCATCCAAAAAGGCAATATTTATACCCTTAGCTTGGGTCATCATCTCATTCATAGCAAAGGCCATAGCTAAACAGACCAATTGTTTCTGACCACCAGATAATTCCTCGTATGATACCTCTATACCATCCATGATTATCTGGGTATTGAAGTCCTTCTTAACTCCTTGTATATCTACATAGAATAGGATACTGAACCCAAGTACGTCTGAATATGATTCAAGTGTTTCATTCAGAATATCCATTGAACTCTCGAATAAGAAAGCTTTTATACCCCTGTTCCCAAGTGGGTCATCCATTACCCATTTGTAATTATCAACCTTTTCCTTCTGACTTTCCATCCTTTCTTCTATGGTTGATAATTTCTTGGTTAGGGTTGAAAACTGGGATTTATACTTGATTATTAAGCCCTTGTTAACTCCCACTTTCTTTTCTGATGACAGTCTTTTTATTTCAGCTTCTACTCGTTCTATCTCTCTTTGTATCTTCTTTACTTCATACTCCTTATCCCTGAGTTCTTCCAGTTCATCTCGATAATTGGATATTCTGTCAGATACCCTGGAATATTTACCTTGTAACCTTTCGATATCTCCAAAGGCTTTCTTTACCTCGATTAGGCGTTTCAAAGAGTTCTTAATATCACCCCTCTTCAGTAACTTTATTATTCCCTCAATAAACTCTTCTAGAGATACCTTAGTTTTCTTCCTGGCATCATTTATCTTATTGAGAATATCCCTTTGATTTTCCTTTGCCTCTGATAGCTTCTGTTCAATTCTGTTTTTCTGAGTTACTGTCTCCTTAAGCTCACTTGACTTTTTTGCCTTAGCTAGCAGTGATAATCTCTTCTCGAGAACCTTAACCTTTGAAGATATGTCGTCTTTTACCGTACTGGCTTGCTTCTTTAAGTCATCAACCATTCTTTGAATGGACTGCTTCTTACCTTCTAAGGTTAGATATCTTTGAGAGATGTCTTGATACTCCTTCATGGCTTCTGTATAGTAGCCCTTAGCAATATCTCTAGCTTTAGATATATATTCTAACTCAAAAATCTCCTCAAACAATTCTTTCTTGTCTGAAGAAGATTCTTGTATCAGTCTTTTCATACCCTGACCGAATAGTACTGAATTCATGAAAAGGCTATACGACATACCTAAATCAGCGATTATAAGCGCCTGTATCTCCCCCTTATTTTTTTCTTGTACTTCAACGGCATCTATTTCATATATAAGTCTATCTTTACCTTTGGCTCCATTCACTTCACCTTTATACTTAAGGCATCTGGTTATCTTATGGGTTTTACCATTCTTACCAAAGTATATTTCTACTTTAGTTCCCTGATATGATTTGGGTCTATACTTCTCCCAAGTATTTACATCTGACTTACCCTTTAGATTCTTACCATAAACACCCCAAACTAAAGCTGATAGGATGGTAGTTTTGCCCTCTCCTGTTGCCCCTCTAATTACAGTTATCCCCTTTGAGCTTAAGTTTAGTTCCAAATGAGATATAGAACAGAAGCCGTCAATTATAATATTACCGAATTGTATCATTCTGCTTCCTTGATTACTTTTAATAATGTGGCCTTTTTATTTTGGTCTTTTATACCTTTTGCCCTCATATATCTCCTTACCATTGTTTTCTTAGTAAGTTCCCGAGTTATTTGCGGGGTATCTTCCACCGCCACAATCCGAGACTTGCTAGCAATGACAGTATAATAATTCCCGTCATCCTTAATTTCATCTTCTGATGATACATCCACAAATTTAGGAAAGCCTTTGAATGGCTTGAATTCCATTGATAAGTCTTCATATATCTTCCAATATCCAAGTTTACAATTACGATCTGTTCTCCTCTGTTGTAAGGGAGCTCCTACCATGTATACCTTTTTACCCAGCCTTTGAGGTTTATGAATGTGACCTATCAATACTAATTTGAACTTAGAGAGTAGATTCACATTCAAATTTTCTACAGTTCCAACTTCAGTATTGTCTGTATCTTTAGCTCCGGGATAGTCAGTATGTAATAACAAAATTGTTGGCTTTATCATTGCTTCTTTCATCTCGGCTTTTATTAGGCCATCTAATCCTTTGTTGTGGTCTAAGTAAGGAATACCTACTACTCTGAACTTATCAAACTCATGGTAAGAAAAGTCCAGATTATGTAAGAATGAATATCTACAGCATAGATTTGCCCAGTGTGAGGGAGATTTACTGGTTATTGAATTACTTTTCTGCATATCATGGTTCCCGGATATACCATATATGTTAAATTCCTCACACCTATTTAACTCTTCGAAATGTTCGATTATAATTTCATCAAGCGAAGTACTTATATATTCTGGACGGTGCATAAAATCTCCGCAAAAGAATGCCGGACATTTATACTTGATACATAAGTCCTTAATCAAATAGAGGACCCTTATATGATTCAGGGTCCTCTTGTTATCTTCATTGAACTTAGAATATTCCCCTAAGTGCAAATCAGAAAATGCTATACCTATTACCTTCATAGGTTAAGAAATTTCTTTATTAGGTGTTTTCTCTTTTCGTAGTTCATTTCATCCAAAATGAGAACCTTTACCTTGTAACCCATAATATCCAAAGTACCCGTATTCGGTATATCATTTATATACTGTACAATATTTGAATCAGGTTTATACCCCCACAGATCAAGTATACCATACATTACTTGTGATACCTGGAATTGATAGTACTTTGACAATACTCGTTTACCGTTATCTTCTGTTACCCATTCATTAAAGAAGCTTGATGAGAAAGGTATGAAGATTAAATGAGTACATTGTTGACCTAATAACATACGACATAAGTCTACTGCATGATCTAAGTCACATTCTGCTAATCTATGAGATAGCTTATTGATAAAGTATGCTGCCGAATCAAAATATGACCTATCCGTTACAAAGCTATCTTCTCCTCTAAAAGCTTTGTTACGAAGGTTAAGTACCTGCATATCTTGCATAAATACAGTCTTCGCATCTTGCTGAATCATGTCAGCATGTGGCATGTCTTTGGTTTCTGGTACCAAATCCGAGTATGACCCAGATATGAAAGGTATCTTTAACATATCTGCTACTTCTTTGGCAATTGTTGTTTTTCCAACTCCTGAAACACCAGTGAACATTATTTGATATTTCCTATCGTTGTACATAATGTTGTAGTTTTTTGAAAGGTTCCAAAAAATCGGGTATCTTGAAAGACCTAAGGTTAAACTTATCTAATACCATGAATAACCTATCTTTCCTTTTATTATTAGTACATCCTTTTACCCAAGGGACTTTCTTAATCGGGTGCAGGGTTAATGCAGTTCTCAAATCTATTAGAGGCTTGTTCTTTTTGTATAACTCTTCTAGCTGATCCCTTTCAATACCCTTGAACTCTGCTCCTTTTGCATTTATGAAGTCTGATATACTCCCATATTGTTCCAAGAAAGCTTTAGTCTTCACTTCTCCCATACCGTAGTAACCAGGTATGTCATCAGATTTATCCCCGTTTAGTATTAGGTAATCAACGCATTCCTCTGCAGAGTAACCCATAATACCCTTGCAAGTTTGATTTAGGATTAGAGTATCTTTGTTAGGATTGAATATCTTGACTCTTTTGTCTAGTAATTGACAGAAGTCTTTGTCAGAGGATATTATGAGAGATTTACCTGGGTGGTTTATTGCCAACCAAGCAATGTAGTCATCAGATTCATATCCCAAGCCTTTTCTATCGATAATCATCTGAACTCCGAGTAACCTTAGAATCCTTCTCAACAATGAAAGTTGTTTATTGAAGTCTTCATAATCCATACTTATCTTACTCCTATGTGCTTTGTAACCTTCTAGTAGACCATTACGGAAATTAGACTCTTTACTCTGATGGGTATCGAATGTAATTACTACGTGGCTTGGTTTGAAACGAGTTAGGTATGAACCAAGTATTCTTAAGAACCCATACACCAATCCGGTACCAGCTCCATTATTGGCTTTTAAGTTCTTAAACTTATGATATGAACGGTGAGCAAGGTTACTCCCATCCACTACCATAAGCATCCTCGGTTTTCTACCCCTCATCCGGTATGTATTCTTCTTCTTCTGCATCTTCAGATTCTATTTGAGATTCATAGTCTAAGTCTGCATCAACAGGGAACATGTTTCGTGTAATCTTCTTGAGCTTTCGCTTAGTGGTTCCTATGGTATTTATTCCGGCAGCCTTTAACAGCTTTTTCCTTAACTCACCATCTTCCTCTATTAACCTATGGAAAGCCTCTTCTCCTCGACACAGTTTCTTTCCTTCGAACATATATGTTCCACCACCGAGCTTCTCTATTACTCCAGCATCCTCTAAAGACTCTTCTAACCAGAAGTATCTGTCAAAGCCAACTTCGTGATACTTTGGGTTAAAATATATAGGAGCTTTGGATATAGTTTCCCGAGGAGGAGATACCTTATTCTTTTTCATCTGAACAGTTACATATTTACCTGCTCGTCTTTCCTTACCCTTATACTTAATCTTGAGAGTTTTACCTGAGTAGAATACTAATCGTATTGAAGCATAAAACTTGAGTGCTGCACCACCAGGAGTTGTACTGGTATCTTGACCAAAACCTGCGCCCAGTTTACTGCGCAACTGATTGATACATACCATGGTTACTCCGAGTCGATAGAACAATTCGTTCCTTATTCGGAACATCTTGTAGATTTGCTTTGCCCGGTTTCCCATCTCGGCCTTGCTATCCGCCATCTTTGCATCAATGGCTTCTATAGAATCCAGGGCTGCTATTGAATCTATCACAACTATGATAGGCTCATTACTGGTTAACTTAGACCTCCAATATATTGCTAAGTCTGCTATAGCATCCGATATGGTTTCTATCCTGGTGTCATTTAATACTGTTACTCGTTCAGGGTCTAGACCATTTTCCTCTGCCCAGGAGTTCATCCATGCCTGTTCTGCATCCACCCATATTACATGACCTCCTAATTGCTGAGTTGCATAAGCAAAGTTATAGGCTATAAGAGATTTACCTGAAGACTCCTCGCCCATAATCTCTATAATCTTACCAAATGGTACACCCCCACCCATCTGATAATTGAGAGCAAAGAATGTGGATGGAATCCATAATCCGTGATGATTTATGGTACTGGCCTTTAATTGGAGAGATGACCCATATTTCTTGAGTATCTCATTTTGTGTGGGTATCTTAAACTTCTTACCTCCGGATTTACCAGTGGCTTTGGTTTTCCTTGCCATACTTGATTATTTATTAAAGATGAAAAAGTGGGATATAAAACTATACCCCACTCCTACTTTAGGTATATATCTAGAGATTTTAGATATCGCCCTTATATTTCTTCTTTTTATTGGCTAAACCCTTTCTTTTATTGCCCGATTTTTTCTTTGGCATATCATCTTCATCGTCATCATCCCCCTCGTTAAGGAATGAAGCCAACTTCTCTTCGAGTTCTTCGTAAGGAAGGATATTTGCCCGTATTGCTTTCTCCAGGTCTACCTCTCCCCTATACTTCTTGTCCAGCTTGGTCTTCTGGCAAGGTGATACCGAATAACTGGTGTCATTCTTGCCAGTACCGGTACGAGTAATTTTGATATCGTACCCCTCTACTGGGTCGGTCATATCACCCCAGTCCTCTTCATCGAGGTAAAGGTCGATAATATCCTGATATACCGAACGTGGTACCATCATCGGTTTATCAACCCTATCTGGGTCAATCTCTTTACCCTTAGTATCTTTGTACCCAAGTACCCCTATGAGATACTTTCTCTTTGGTACCAGTTTCGAGGCCAATGCCTTATCATCTGGGTCGTCAGAGTTCTTAAGCTCCTGGAACTTATCCATGAAAGGACATGGCTCATCGAAAGTTGCCGGAGATATGATACCTCCCTCCTTTGGTCCAAGGTAGAATTGAATAATCTCTATTCCTAATTCCTCGTCTGCACCACGAGATTTGATACGTACTCGGGTAGTTCCTTCTTTCGGGTAGATTATTCCACCACCTCCACTACGCTTTTCCAGGTCCTTCTTCCTGGCAAGCATCTTTTCTCGGGTAGTCATTACACTGCCCTTTTTCTTGGTTGTTTTTTCCTTTTTCATGGCTTTATTTATTGGTTTCGATATAAAGTATCTCGTTCAGAGATAATATAGTTGTTACTTGATTGGGAAGGTCTACTACATCTAGTTCTTTACCAGCATACAGACCGTATGTAACTACTGCTCCAACCTGAAGACCTGGATATTCTTCACATTGTTCATCTGTGACGGGTCCCACCTGAATTACTACTCCCTTGCGGGGTACTGTATCTTTATCGTGTTCCTGAGGGATATAGAGTCCTCCTTTGGTTTTGGTATCTGCAGTTACTACTGGGGATACAATAAGTACTCGACTTCCTGTGGGAGTTCCTAAACCGTTCAGTTTACCATTCAACTCCTTTGCTTCTTTGACCGAAATAAGGTCTAACTCAATTCTTGACATAGTTACTGTTGTTTACGTAAGTTTGCTGATATCGTTCTTAATATATTCTCTCTTGATTCATAAGCTTTACATATACTTATCATCTTACTCGCATTGTACTCAGCCTTCATATATCTTTTCAATGCTCCTTGATAAGCTTGGTTGTTCTCTGCTTTATGATCTGCTGCGTCATTGTTTACATTACCAGATTCTTTGTAGTAAAGCCATGCCTTACTATAAGCCTGATCTTTTGCCTTTTCAAGTTTATCCCTTTTATATATAAGCCTATCCCTTACCATCACCAATAGAGCATAATTAGATGGACTTCTACGTAAAGACTGATTGACCAGGTTCTCATCAATCATGAGTTCCTGGTCTAAATCAATCTCATAGGTTTTCCCTTGAAATAGAATCTTTAGTGTGTTTTTCTTAATCTGGGATAGACGTACTATCTTTTGCCTTTTTTCCATACCTATCTGGTATTATACCGTGTGACCTAAGTACATCATAGAATACTCCAGTAGATATATTATATTCTTTAAGTATGTACTTTCTTAATACTCCATCTTTATACTTCTTAACTATACCACTTTCATCGACCGACTTCTTACGATATTTACCAACAAAATAGAATCTATTGTCTGATATACATTGTCTCATATTATCTTCTCTGGTACCCCAGTATAAATTACTAACCTTATTGTTCAAAGGATTATTATCCTTATGACATACTTGAGGCTTATTATTTGTGTTTGGTATGTATACCATAGCTACTAACCTATGTCTATAGAATTTAACTTTATTACCATTATCATCTGTTAGTAAATTATGTACATACCCATCTGACCTTATTACGGGTTTTACCACTTTCCAGGTACCACTGAATATAGAGTACAACTTTCCGTTTTTAGATATATGATATTTACTACATCCCGGTACATTAGGTATAAATCTATCCATGTACTTTATAAAACTTTTGTTCAAACTCTTTTATCTCTTTTTTATAGAGTTTTGGATATTCACTAATGTCTATGTTTTTATACTTACGGTGTTCTTCTAAGTATTCATCAGTATTGAAATCTGGTTCAAACATCTTATTGTAATCATACCCAGGTATAAATGGTAACTCTTCTGCCATTGATCTACCTATAGTTATATCCATCGACATACTCACGTCGTTTATCTCGAATCCAAAGTATTTTTTAGTATCGGGGTTACGGCAAGTTTCCCAAATATTATATACTACCCACACGTTAACATCCTGTGGGTCAGCGAGATAATAAACTGCATCGTGAACGGTGCATGTCTCGGGCATGTAAGGAAGTATACCCTGCCTCATCTTCCAATAATTAAGTATGGATGCAAACAGAGTCATATCTGATGCAGCTGATTGACATGGCATATTAACCGATAATCGTACTGCGTATGCTGCTTCCTGCTCGTTATCTGAATATACCTGAGGTAACCTTCTCTTCCTACCGAACAAAGATTTAATATATCCATGCTTTATCAGGACCTTCTCCTGGTTAATCATGAACTTCTTAATCTTCGGGTGCTCCTGGAAGAATTCATTCAACTGTTGTTGAGCTTCATCTGGTGTTACGATAATACCAGCTTTTGGGTCAGATAGTTTAACTGCAAGCAGTTTCTTCTGAATACCATAGATAATACCAAAACATATCTGCTTTGCCTGCTTCCTTCGGTTTTTCCAAAGCTTATAATCGGGATGTTGTTCATCACTGTAAGCTTTGTTTGCTTCCTCATACGATACACCATACTTATTTGCTGCAATAGCAAGGTGAGGGTCCTGTCCCTTGGCAAATGCTTCAAGATAAGTCTCATCCCCTGAAAGATGTGCCATGATTCTTAACTCTGCCTGAGAGTAGTCAAGTGCCATGTATAGTTTCCCTTTGGGAGCTACCAACTGTTTCTTGATATTAGCATCCACAGAAGTCTTGGGTATCTGCTGAAGGTTTGGTTCAGAACTACTTAATCGTCCCGAAGTAGTACCAATGATTTTGAATTGACCATGAATCCTATCATCGTCCTGTACCTTATCATGCCATCCCTCTATGTATGTTGTATACATTTTCTTTAACCCTCTTAATTCAAGAAGATTATCCAGGAAAATTGCTTTGGGATTTTCGGGATTTTTAACCGTTAGTCGAAGTTCTACCAATGTATCTTCATCGGTACTCGGCTTATCAGTATCACGATTAGTTTTCTTATCCTTGGTATATTTTATGATAGGGAATTTGAACCCCTTTTCGGAATACAACAGTAGAGGTAAATCAATTGTACTTCCCAAGTTTACTTCTCGGGTTAATTCCAATTCTTTTTTAGTGGTGAATACACCAGCTCGTATATTGGATATTTTTTGCTCCCTGCTTGCTATTTTCCGTGCATCCTTGGGGCTATTATAATCCAGATTTTCAAGTTCACTTTCAATGGATGCAAGGTATTTGCTTATTCTTTCTTGGACAAGCCATCTAGAGAATTTTTTCACTCGTGGAAGATTCAAGCAATTAGAAGTTGCTTGTTCAATTTTTGGCTTGTAAGATTCAAGCAATTCCTGATTGAATTTCCTATCGAGGTATAATCCGGTTTTTTCAGCATGCTGCAATACCCTAGAAGCTGGCATAATCAAATGCCTAAATAAGGGGTACATGCCAATCTCTATTAGCTTACTTTCAAAGAACATAGCTAACCTAAGAGTATAATCGGTATCCTGACAACCATACTTGCATAATGGTTCCAATGGTTTCTTATCCCAAGGTATCTTGTCGAACTTCTCTGCCTTCTCGTAGTCGCCATGCTCTGGTAGATACCTTCTAACCATTGATTTCAGGTCATTAGGTTTCTCTTCATTTAGAAGATACTTCATAAGCATTCCATCCAGAACAGTACCTCTAACATATATCCCATATAACTCGAATATCTGAAGGTCAAACTTCAGATTCCATCCCACTTTAGTTACATTGGGATTCTCAACCACCTTTCTACCAAAATACTTTAACCAACGTTTCCAATGAGGGTTTTCATATTCATGGTGACATAAAGGTATTGATACACCAGAACCAACTTGAAAGGTTATGGATAATATTGTTGGTTTAAAGGTTTTATTATAAATACCTTCGGCATTTGTCTCGAAGTCTACAGAAGCTATGCCTGTTTTCAAACAAGCTTTCACAAGCCGTTTGACTTGTGAGAAACTTTTGATTATGTCATATCTTGACTCCATGTTTATTCTTATTATATGCAGTATAGAATAGATCTTTACATGACCATAAGTCTGACGTATTCTTTACTACTTGAAAGATACCATTCTTTACTCTTTTTATATACCCTGATCTACAAAGAAGACAGCATAACCAATATAAATATGCTGTCTTAGCTCCTGTACTCTGTAAGTAAGTATATCTAAATGTCTGACCAACTTCTTTATTTTGTAGAAGTTTTATCAAATTATATATAATGTCTCCCTTCATAAGAATTATAAAATTATGTACTCGGAGCGGGAATCGAACCCGCAAGGTCAATGACCGTCAGAGCTTAAATCTGATGAGTTTACCTATTTCTCCATCCGAGCAATAAAAATGAGGAGTTATCAGTACTCCTCTAAACTGGCCGCGCTGACAAGATATTACCTCTAGAAAGATATCTCACCATTACAGTATCAATTAAGCATCTTATACTTTATACTTATTTAGGTGTTTTTCTTAAAGGGAGATACTTACCTTTAGTAATATGATTTATCAGTTCATATTCTCACCCAAATATACCCTCTGCTTTTCAATGGTAGTACGGAAGACAGGATTCGAACCTGCGACCCCTTGCTCCCAAAGCAAGTACACTAACCGGACTGTGCTACTTCCGTAAATTAGGTACCAGTCTATATCCCTACCGTCCAGTACCTGGGAATGAATCAGGACTCGTTGTCCACAGCGCAAAGTAAAGATTCATAAGTGGACCCAGAGGGGATTGAACCCACGATCTTCTGATTATGAGTCAGCTGCTCTTACCAACTGAGCTATGGGTCCAGGTGAAGGTAACGGCTTTACTACTAATCTCGGCTTGACAGAAAAGAAACTAAGTTCAACCACCGTTACCTTCTTTGTTACCTTAATTCTGTCTGGATAGAAGTTTTGAGTTTTACCCAGTCCTTTTTATAACTATGCAAACTATCAATAGTATGATAGAGATAACCAGGTTTGGTACCCACTTCTCTAGCTACGTATTCCATGAGTTTCCATGCCAAGTATACATCATTTCCAAAGTGAGTTACAAAATCTGATGATCTTTGGTGATAGCAAATATTTAATTGCTTTTCACCTCTGGCATTCTCCCGTATTAGGAAGTCGTAGTACATTGAACATGGGATGCGCATCTTACCATCTAGGCTTTCAGCATCTGAACATTCTACCTGCCCATCTTCACCATAGATATTAAGTATGGCTTTACGAGTATCGTTATCATCCTTGAGCAGACCTATAACAGCCTGTAACTTGGTCATTACAATCCCATTATACCTTACTACCTCATTCATTCTCTCTGAATAAGTATAGTCGAAGTACCTACCATTTACAAGAAACTCCCCCCATATTTCAGGACGTAATTTCCAAGCTTCTCCTGGGTTAATTTGTCCCGGATGTATCCTTTCCTGGAACTCGGCATCTGCCCAATCTTTGGATTTGGTGAATACAAATAGGGGAGCCGGGTCTTCCATGTGAGTTAAACAGTACTGTTCACATATCAATTCTTTAGTAATAAAGTCATCTTTGCCTTCGATAACTTTATTCTGATATGTACGGGGTTTTACCTCATTACCCATCTCATACAAATTTCTTGCCGTCTCAGACATCAATTCGTAAGGATTTGAATATATTCTCATTGTTCGTGATTTTTAATATATTTTCTTATAGATTTTCGTAGTTCTTTTAGGTCCTGAATATTCATGTTGGGAAGACCTATCCAATGACAAGCATTGATACATACAGATAACTCTATGTCCCTGCCATTCCTATCAGGATATTTACCCTTGGATATCTCTACTCCAAAATAGAGTTTATCTTTCCTCTCGTACTTCACTTAGATACCTCCTTATCTTTCTTTTAAGTTGCCTTAAATCCTTTACACTGATATTGGCCACGGTATTAAATAACCACCCATCATCCGTGGAGAAAGTTATATCTATATCTCCTCCGAGTTTACTGGTGTAAGGAGATTTCTTTACTTCTATTTTCATTGCATTGATATTTGCAATTCAATAGACTTCCCTATCTTAGAATGGTAGCCAGTCTTCACTACCGAGTGTACAATCCTTTGCCAGGGTTTTGGGATATTTGAACAACTCAGGTCTGAGTACTTTCAAAGCTCTTTTATGTACCTTATACTTTATCTTGTCAGGGTCTACTTTAAGTAGATACTTCAACCTATCATACCAATTACCATCATATATACCAAGCTTATCACTAAGCTTTAATAGGTCTTCATGAGCATGATACATTAGTAATACAGTATCATCGTTGAATATCTGACTGAAGTGTATTGATACATGGAATTTCTGTCCGATAGGGAATAAGTATTCCCCTATCCTTTGAATCAGTAATAGGTCACAGATAAGTCTTTTGGTTACCTCTGATGCCCTCATGAATACCGTTATCATAGGGTAATCCATACCTGCTTTCTTTGATACAGTTAGAGACAACAAGCAATTCTTGCCATGAGCATGCTTATTATCAAACTGATAGCCTATGTTGAATATCTTCCTTGAGTTTAAGGCTTTTACTACTTCCTGCCTTAAATCAATTATACCGTTTTCATTCACATAATTTGCTACCAAAGACTTCCACTTAGCTGAAGTGTAATTGAAATGCCTGCCGAAATCGAATTCAGGATCTACCAGAGGTTCTTTAATATAGATGACTAAATCATTTAAGTATTGTGCTTTACCAATTCTTTCAATATCCAAACCGGGAGTATTGAAAAGGAATAATCTGTTAAGTCCCTCCCAAGCTTTCATACTTGTTTTGAACTTCAACAGGTTATTCTTTAACTTAAACTTACTCATCTGTTTCAGGAGTTAATTCACTGTCATCCATATCGTCTTCTTCTGAAGAGGAGAATGATATTAACTTCTTCCTTTTCTTTTCCCCACTTTCCTCAAGCTTTAGTTTGAGACCATACTTTTCTGTAAACTTTAAGTAGGTCTTTTTTATCATATTACGCTTGAGGATAGATGGGCATACCTCGGGTAATGGGATACCATCCCAATCTCCAATTTCTAAGGCCGAGGCTAACATAGATTTCTGTTTATACCCCAAATCTTTCCTTAATACCTTGAAAGCTCTGAAACTGTTACCATAGGTTTTATAACCTGCTTCATCGCTTGTCATAAGTTTTTTGAGAGATTTACGTATCTTCTTTCTACGTACTTCATCGGTACAGTTCTCTTTCAATAACTCCTTAATATCTTTTCGATTCTGATACAGCAAGATTGTAGTATCATTTGCCCAAGCTGCTTTGATAACCAACTTTAGAGAGAAGTTATCATGGCCATATATATACTGACCCATACGACAGAATAACAGTATATCTATTGGTAACCTTGTAACTATCTCTGAAGAACGTAGTATTACAGTTATCTCGGGGTTTTCCACTCCAATCTTACGAGAGAATATACCACCAACTAAGCAACCTTTGCCACTACCATGATTGTCAGCAAAATGGAACCCAATGTGATAATTCCTGTTTACTGTCTTATTCTCTTCTAACTTCCTTATCATCAGTTTAGCCTGGTCAAGCACATCCAAATCAAGGTAGTTAGTAATCAGCCCAGTCCACTTGGTCATGGTATAACCAAACATCTTACCGAAGTCGAAGTCTGGGTCGAATTTAGCATCAGCTATTTCTACCATCAAGTCGTATGTAAAAAGAGAATCGGTTAGGTTATAACCAACTCCCTCACAAAACCAGTCGGGTTTCTTGATTAAGAAATTTTCCAGTATCTTTTCCCAAGCTTCTATTGGGTTCTTACTCTTTACTATGTTCATAGTTTCTTAAAAATTTACTAA
>ULZA01004068.1_pt1 | contig 38258 bp, 31 predicted proteins | sample 1962681 | NCBI WGS metagenome assembly ULZA01 (sample SAMEA4835877, study PRJEB28245) | human gut metagenome | biome: gut microbiome; material: fecal sample | place: Denmark | collected 2008 | reverse complement strand
CCGCGCAAGCCATATTGCGGAGCCAGCAAGGCTGCCAGCGAGAGGCGCACGCACCACATTGATAGCAAATTGAGAAGCATGGGGCGCAACGTGTCGCCAGCGCCCACGCACACACAATAGGTAACGATAGAGGCGGCAAACATAGGTTCGGCCCAAGCCTCAATGCGTAGGCAGGTAATGCCCAGCTGTCGTATCTCGTCAAGTGGGGTGAGCAGTGCCATTAGTTCGGGGGCAAACACATACATAATCAATCCCATGACCGCCATCACCACCATGCCCAGTGTTACGGTGATACGAGCAAAGCTGCGACACATATCGCGGCGTCCTGCTCCTCGGCTTTGGCCCACCAGTGTGGTGGCGGCATCGCCTATGCCGTAGCCAGGCATATAGCACAAGCTTTCGGCTGTGATGGCAAATGTGTTGGCGGCAATGGCAACGTTGCCCAGCGGTGCCACAATCATGGTGCTCACTATTTGTGCTCCATTCATAAACACCGACTGCATAGCCATGGGTGTGCCTATCTTCAAGGCATGACGTATATAGTTGCCCACCAGGTTCCAGCCCCCAGTGTCTTGTCCTAATGCCAATATCTTGCTGCGCATCAAGGCATAGTAGCCCTGAATAGTGGCACCCGATATGATAGCCAGCGATGTGCCCAAGGCAGCCCCCATCACGCCCCAGTGCATAAAGTAGATAAAGAAGGCGTTGAACAGCACGTCGAGCACACACACCAGCACACTAACAATGCTGGGCACCCGCATATTTCCGGCACACTTCAGCATGTTGCCACACAGACCTGAAAACTGAAAGGCGGGCACGGTGAGGGCAAAGATAAGGAAATAGAGCGAGGCGTTGCGAGCAATGTCGGCGCCACCTCCCAGCCAGTAAGGCAGATAGGGAAAGATGATGAGGGCTATGATAGAGATGCTACAGCTCACAATGGCTGTGCCCACAATGCCATGCCTGAACACGGCTCGTGCCTTCACAAAGTCGTTTCCGCCAATATAGTGTGCCACCTGTACCGAGAAGCCCATGGCGGCAGCATTGGTAATGCTACCCATCAGCCATGTGGTGCTCTCCATCAGGCCTATTGATGCCGAAGCCTCGGCGCCCAAATGTCCCACCATAGCCGCATCAATGAAAAACATGAGCACGCTGGTTATCTGTGCCAATATTGATGGTATGCTAAGGCTGACAATGAGCTGCAGTTTTTCAGTCATTGTCATCTGTGCGCCATTGCGTATGCTGGCCAGTAAAGCGTCGGTCTTGTTCATTGATTGCATGCGTGCGTGTTGTGCCTATTGTTTATATAAATATGTCGTTCTGACATATTTTCATGCAAAGTTACTCCTTTTTTTTCATCCCCCCATCATATTCGTGCTGAAAACCGTTGTTTTCGCCTTCGCCTTATTGTGCCGATAGGTTAAAGTTCTTAAAGAACACATCAACCTGCTGCCCCGACACATTGGTTAGTTTTATGCGCGATGCCTTGGCCGAGCCGATGGTGGGGGCGTTCAGTGTGTATGGTGCCTCGCTGCTTTGTGTGAGAGGTACCTCGCGCCACTGGCCGTTGGTAAAGAGCTGCAGCTTAAAGGCAGATGCCACATGGGGTACCTGCACGTCAAGGCCGAAGGTTGAGAAGATGACGTTGCGGTCGGTAGCCAAGGTGAGCGAGGCGTTGGGCGCCCAGTGTATCACCTCGTTGGCATCGGCCACGTTCACGTTGTCGCCCACCATTGTTACGGGCTGTGAGGCCAACTGTTCAACGGTGCTGCTGAGCTTGTAAGGAGCGGCCATCGCTATGCTGTTGAGCTGTGTGTGATAGCGGCGGTTGCCCTCGGTGGTGGCCTTGGTAAACAGGTTGTTCAGGGTGGGCAGCAGCACGCGTGTGCCTACCCTGATGCCTGACTGCAAGGCATGACGCACCTTTGAGGTTTGCATTTGCTGCATGGTGTCGAGGGCCTTGCGTGCCTGGGCGTAAGCCTGTGTAAAGGCATCGGTTTGCGCTTGTGTGGCGGCGTTCGCAGTCTTTTCCTTGGCTGTCATCTTAGCCATATTGCACACCGCTGTGCCATAATCGGCCAAGCATTGCGTGTACAGCAGCCAGGGGCGCAACTCGCGAACCAAGGCGGGGTTGGTGGTATCGGCCAGCAAGGTGTCGCAGGCCTGACGCAAGGTGGCACAGCGGTCGGCCAGACTCTCAATGGCTACGATGTCGCCTTGTAGCGCCCGTTGTGCCTCGATCGTCATCTCGTCGCCCTCGGCCCGTCGGTATCCGTGCCCATTTTGTCCTAAGTCTTTGTTATACAGGGCAAAGGTGCGCAAGGCGTTGGCATGGGCGGGCAGCACCTCGTGGGTGGCCTGAAGCCAGTTTTCGTAAGGGCGATATGCCTTCATGTTCCATGTATAGTCGGCCACACCGTAGAGCGCTATCTTCGATGCCTCGGCGTGTTCCATGGGGTTCGATACAAAGCCTGATAGCAAGGGAGCAATGTCGGTGCCATTGCCATAGACCGGACCCAGCAAGATGCGCTCTCGCACATAGTCGCTCACAGGATAGTTCCACCAGATGTAAGCCTTTCGGCCTATTCGGCTGTTAATCCATTGCATGGTTTCGAGGTCGATGTCGGCCACCACCGCATTGCCCGTCCACATTACCTGTATGTCGGGGTCAAGGTCTTTTCCTAAGGCGCGCAGATAGGTGTCGTTGCTATCGGTCCACGAACGGTTATAGATAGTGGGGCACATCACCAGTGGCGCTACATCGTTGTGCTTCTTTCTGAAGTTGTGCTCTACATCGTTTAGCAACTGAGCCTGTCGGTCGGGGCGTGTGCCTTCGCCCGTAATATCGTCGAAGAACACAGCAAACGAGCGCACACCCAGTGCATACATATCTTCCAGCTTAGCCACCAGCGAGTCGCGGTCGGCCTTATCCCAACGAATGTCTACGCCAGGATGAATGGCCCAACAAAAGTCGACGGCGTGCGCCTTGGCATAATTGCATAGTTGCTGTATGCGTTCGGCCTCGGCCTTAGGATAAGGCTTACGCCAAAAACGTCGGTGGTACAAGTCGTCTTTGGGGCCATAGATATAGGTGTTCATCTTATGTCGGCCATAGAAGGCTATTTGGCTGAGTCGTGCTTCATGGCTCCACGGTGTGCCATAAAAGCCCTCTACGGTGCCACGCACAGGGGTGTCGGGCCAGTCGGTCACGGTGCCATACTGCATCTTTCCGCCTTCCATGCTCTGCAGCAAGGTTTGCACGCCATAGTAGAGGCCGCGCTCATCGGCACCTATGATAACAATGCCTTTTTCAGTAACCTTTAGCTGATAGCCTTCGGCCTTCAGCGCGGTGGGGCTGGCAAGCGTCTTCAGACAGCGGTCGCCCACCACGCCCAGGGTGATGGTGAAGGGTGCCTTCTTGTTTTGTGCAATGTGTGCAGTGCCCTCATTTAGCGCATTGAGAGCAGCTGAGTTGAGGCGCTGCTTGTCGCAACGTAACGCCCACTGTGTGGGCTGGTTTACCATTGCTGCAACCGAGGTTTCAATCTGTTGCGGCACGGGGCACACTCGTGCAAACTGTGCTGTGGCGTTTGTTGTGACCAGCCATGCCAGTGCCGAGACGGCAGCAGTGAGAATTTTAGTTCGTTTCATATAGGTAGTATTATTTTATTTTCTTGATGCACACCTGTCGCACGGTGGCGCCTTGGTCGTCGGCATTAAAGGCCACAATGCCACGGGTGGGCGCAGCTTGTTGGGTTTCGGCGTTTTGCAGTGGCGCGTCGGCACATATCTCATGGCCGTTTACCACCAGCGTTAGTTTATTGTCGCGCACAAACAGGTGGGCCGTGCGCCACGGTGCTTGTGTGCCAATGTTGTGCCACTGACTCTTGCCTGCAATGCGAGCACCTTGTTTGCTGTCGAGCGTGATGATAGGTGTAGAGTGTATTTGCACGGTGAGTGTGCCTTCGGCCAGCCAGTCGAACACCATGTCAAAGTTGGCCATCTCGTCATACATATTCCAGTAGCCACGCTTGCCCATCTTGGTGGGAGCGCTGAAGGCCAAGTTGTAGCCACCATCGGCGCGGCAGTGGTCAAGGGCGTTGAGCACATCGTCGATGGCCATGCCTACCCCCTGCTCGTCGTAATGGTTGATGAACGACTGCTTGGCGGCTTGCAACATATTATATACATAGCGGCCACCATTGGCTTGAGGGGCATGAGCTATGATGTTGCGTGTAGCCACGGCCACGGCATCGGCTAAGGGCTTCTTGTCGTAATACTGACGTATGTAGGCCAGGGCCTGAATGGTGTGCGTATTGCCGAGGTCGATAATAATTTTTTGGCGAAGTTCGTTGCCTGGCGTCAGCTCATCGGCGCGTCGCAGCAACAGGTAGCGCTCGCCTGCTGTGGCATCGCAACTTTCGGCCATCGTCACATAGCGTGCCAAGAGGGCATCGCGGTCGGCACCCACTTCCAGCTTTGTTGCCATGTCGAGCAAGCGCTGCATGGCCTTGGGGGCGGGCTCGTTGCGCATCACCTCGTCGGCCAAGTCGTTGCGGCCAGCGCGCATACGCTCAACGGCTTTATCAAGACTGGTGGTCCAAAAGGGCAGCGCCGAGGGCTTGGGGCGAGCCTTCTCTTTAGGAGCATCGACGGCCTTTCCTTCGCGCGCCTTTATCACCTTATTTATATTATCGGCCTCTGCCTTATCAGTAGCGTTCTGTGCCAGCGTGGCCAGCGTGCCATCAATGCTGGGCATCTCTTTCAGCAGGCGAAAGGCGGTCGCGGCCATGTTGGGGTCGGCAAGATACATGGCTATGTGCTCGGCATCGGCGGGTTTTGCCACTGCCTTCAGGTTGTCGAGCAGGTGTAGGCGCAGATTGAGGTCGTCGTTACGGTCGATGGCCTTTTTTAGGCCGTTGCGCACCAGGTCAACATAGCGCTGCCCCGTGGTGGTTTGACAGTAGGCCGTGATGTCGTCGATGAGGCGTATGCAGGCCTTCGACTGTCTGAGGTCGTCGGGCTCGCCCATACGGCTGAGCATATCGACGCTGAGGTCGGCATCGGCTGCCAACTTGTTTATCAGTTCTTCTTTTGGTGCGAGGCCCGTCAGCGTTATCTGGTCGATGGCCGCGTTTGCCGTCTTTTCTATCACCCTACGGCTGGTTTGTGCTTTTGATGCCGCACAAAGGCATAATGCAAATAATAGTATAGTTATTTTTTTCATATTCAGTTTTCACTTCGCCCAGTATCATGAGTGATTTTTATGGCTGGGGCGTTTACTTCAGATGCTTCTTGATATAAGGCAGCATGTGGTTAGCGCAGCGCTCAAAGCCCAAGTCGGTGAAGTGGATGGCGTCGACGGTGCCCTCGTGGTCGTTGCCTATCATGCCCGCTGTGGGCACGAAAAAGAGGTTGCGGTCGCCCTTTTTGCGCCACTTTTCGTAGATGGTTTTCAGTGTAGCATCTTTATCGTTCACCGCTTTACATATCTTGGTGTCGAAACGTTTGTGGGGGAAGTCGGGCGTCTCTACCACCAGAATGGGGGTGGTGGGGTGTACCTTACGTAGGATGGTGTAGAAGGGTTCGAAGCGTTCGCTAAGCTCTTCGGCCGTAACGTTAGGTAGCATATCCAGGATAAACAGACCTGCATCAAGGTTTGCCATCACGCGAGCCACCTCGGTGTCGAGCCTACCATTTCCGCTGAAACCAAGGTTGATGACCTCGCGGTTTAGTTTGCGCTCTACAATATTGGTGGCAGCCATGCCAGGGCGATTGGCGCATCCACCTTGCGTAATGCTGGTGCCATACCACACAATGGGCTTATCGGTACGAGGTAGCGGTTGCTGCGGAGCCTCGATGGTGGCGCCATAGTTGATGCCGATGGCCAGCGAGTCGATACCTTCATACAGAGGCAGATATAGCATATATTCGCGAGGCTTGCTCGTCATATTGTCGATAATGGTGGCGGTGGTGGTGAGCTGCTCGCGGGGGCGTGCGCTGTTCACAAAGGTCCATGTGCCATCGTCTTGTAGGCAATAGAGGTCGAGACCGCGTATGCCAGTGGGCGTCATGTGGTTCATGTTAAACACCGACATATTTTTCCAGCGTGCCCCTATCGTTGAGGCGTTTGAGCGGAAGCGTATGGCCATGCCCGCCGAGTTTTGTCCCAAATGCCACAGTTGCTCGCGTATTTTTCCTTTCAGCGAGTCGGGCAGTCGGGTATAGAGTCGCTCAGAGGCCACTTTAGGATGCCCAATGAGCTGAAACTGAGAGGCTTCATGATACTGCAGTTGCGCCATGATGCCGAGATGGGTCAGGGCAAAGAGTGAGAGCAAGAGTAATAGCTTTTTCATCTTTTGGGGGATAATTTGGGGATTATTGTTTACAAGCAACAAAGTTAGCAATATTTTTCGTTTTATAGGTGCGTTAAACAGTTTTTCATGATTCTGTCGTCTATTATAATAACACGTAAAAGCGCCACATACCAATATTTTGTTTGATATGTGGCGTTTTCTTGAACACGAATTTCCATGAATTATTCACGAATTAATCCATGAATTATCCAAGTAGGACGGTGGTCTCTGTGCCCCGTCCTCCCGACGTTAGAATTGGGCAATAAATATGTGAGGTTATCTATTTAGAAGTGCTGGGTGCTGGAGGACGCATCCGTTTAGATAAAAATAAATACTCGCAATAATATATTATTAAATTGTTAAAAACGCAACAATATTATATGAGCCATACAATGCCCATCTCCTCATTGTGGAATAAATATAAAATCATCGTTCTTCAGTGCCGAAACACAGTTTGCCAGTGTATCACACGTCCTGTAGTGACTCAACAAATGCCTTCCAGTTCTTTTGCAATTCATGCAAGAGGTCATTGCGCGGGTTTGCCCTCAGCAGCTTGTGAAGAAGAACCTTGCCTTTGCTTGGGCCGTCGGCAAGCGACACGGCTATTATTCTTAAATAATCACGATAGTCTTGTTTGCAGTGCTTGTCATTGTCGCAAAAGTCGAGCAATCTTGTTATGTAATATTTCGCGCTGTCGCCATTGTGCTCGATTGTATATTTTTTTGACATATATACAAGTCTGTCGGGGTTGCTGTTTGGAAGATGTTGTATTTCAAGCCATTTGTTTTCCCTGGCTTCTTTCATCCGTCCGAGCCATCCCAAAATTACAGCACGGTGATAATAACACCATGCCGCATGGTCATTGTCCACAGCGAGCAGATGCTCCGATATGCTCCACGACTGCATGACCAATGCTGTGTCTTTGTGCAACATTCCTTCTTGAAACAAATCCACCATGCTGTCACGCAATGCCCTGTATTCATCTTTATTGTCATGCAGACCTTCGCCTTTGCAAATACATACAGGTGAAGCTACTCTGCATACAGTTCCGTTAACACATTTGTATGCAGCGTCACTTGAACAAAGAATGAAAGGAAGTAAAATGAATAAGAGTAATTTGTACATTTTTTTTATTTTATTAAAGTTTCGCAAGTATTTTTCCTACACTCTTGTCGCTCATTGTCAAATTTTGTAATGATTGTATTTGCCGCGTTACAATGCCTCAGTTACCTCTCTTGCGTTCAGCAATTGAAAAGCCGAGAACACAATATTTCTGATAAATGAAAGTTACAGTTTCAAACCATTTCTATGCTTGATGCAATCGGCTCTAAGTTCCCTTGCATCTGCCAACAGCTTTTTTGTCCACCTCATGCCTTCCCCGTGTTCTTTGGCTTCCTTTACATGCCCCAGACAGTAATGGCACATCGACTTATACAAAAGAGCATCGTTCTTCAGACTTTTTATTCTCTTCTTGTTTATGCCATATTCCTTGTCTACAAAGTTCTCAAGTGGGGTATGTAGTAGGAAATCCCAACTTTTTATAGATTCTTGCGCTTTGTGGTTACATAGCAAAATATTGCCTTTATAATATTGCACTAAAGGGAATGTGGGCTGCACGGCTTCTGCTTCTTGAATGGCACTAAGTGCTTCATCAAATTTTTCTTGATACAGTAGTGTCCCAGCCAGTTGCGAAAGGCAATAGATGTCCGTAGGGTGTTTTGCCAGCAACTTGCGTAACGCCCTTTCCGCCTTTTTGTCTTCGCCAAGGCTTGACAGTTCTTCTATCTTTTTTACAAAATCTTTCATTCTCTTAATTTTTACGTTTGTTCGGATTATTTGGGGATTATTGTTTACAAGCAACAAAGTTAGCAATATTTTTCGTCTTGTAGGTGCGTTAAACAGTTTTTCCTAACTTCGTCATCGTATCAGCCCCAAACTTCCGTTTCTCTTTGTGACTCCTACAGTTACGCTGAACCACTCACAAATTGGGACGGAATATAGAAAATAGGATTAGGGGTACCTCCAAAAGTGAAGATATTCAATGTTTTATTCTTTCGTCTGAATAAGATTTTTTATCTTTGTGGTCAATAATTGACAATTCTATAAAAGAAGTCTATTGGTTTAATCTTACCTTTGAGCAATAACATTGGAAGATGATACCAAACAGCCTTTAACGACTAATGCTTCATTGTATAATGGGCTGCCTACCGACACAGGCTCATCGTGTCCAAGTGCAAGACTTACCTCTTGTACGCCCTCTATCTCAAAGAACAAAGGTGGGGTGTCGGTAGAGAATGTACTTGGGGTAAACAGGCAATGGGCTGTGCTGCGAGTTTCGTATGGGCGTATTATCAAAGCTAAAGGACAACAATTTCAACTATTGGGAAATCTGCTTAAGTCTATGAAATTAGAAGAAAAACGATGTGAATCCATCAATATTAAACCAATCCGTCGAAATACTGATTATTATATCTAAATTCAACGAATATATGATTTACAAAATCATTAGCTAAAATTAGTCAAGTAAAAAACACAAATTGTACACTATGAACATATCAGAACAAATACGTTTAAAACTCCAACTGAAGGAGAATTCAGAAGTGGAATATAAGTCAGCTGCTGGCGGTTTCCCTAAAGCAGAATTTTGGCGTTCGTTCTCAGCATTGGCTAACACCAATGGTGGAACGATTGTGTTGGGAGTGAAGGAGAAAAACTATAAATTCACGCCAGATGGCCTTTCTGAAGAACTTATAGCAAAATACAGAAAACAGTTTTGGGATGACGCACACAATAAGTCATGCGTAAACATTCCGTTGTTGGTAGAGAGTGACTCGAAGAAATAAAGACTGACGGAGGGCAATATCTACTTGCCTTCAAAATTTCTCGTGCACAATATGATTTGCGCCCCATCCACCTTACACTTACCCCGTTTGGACATACTTATAAGCGCAGGGATGAGGGTGACTATCTCTGTAGTGATGATGAAATAAAGCAGATGTATTCTGATGCCAACAACATGAAAGCGTCTGCTGACTCTCGAATTTTACGAGGTTACTCCATTGATGACATTGACATACCGACTCTTCACCAGTATCGCCGTGCATATGATATCAAGCACGAAAACCATCCTTGGACAGAGGTCGATGATAAGCAGTTTTTAGAAAATATTGGTGCCTATCGCAAGGATAGAGCTACGTCAATGGAAGGATTTACGGTTGCAGGAATGTTAATGTTTGGCAAGACCAATAGCATTACCGACCCAGAGTGTTGTCAGGAGTTCTTTCCTGACTATCGTGAGCATTTGAGTGATGACCCTCAAATACGGTGGACAAATCGCATATACCCCGATGGAACATGGGAAGCCAACCTTTATCAGTTCTACACTCGTATTTTGCCCTTATTGCAGCACGCTTTGCCTGTACCCTTCAGCCTTGACAATAATCAGATAAGGAATAATACCACTACAGCTCATGTGGCTCTGCGTGAAGCTTTAGCCAACAGCTTGATTCATGCTGCATATACGGTGAAAGGTAATATTGTTATAGACAGATATTTCGACCGTATTGTCTTATCAAATCCTGGTACAATGCTTATCAGTATGGAAGAATACTACGAAGGAGGACATAGCGTGTGTAGAAACCCTGTCATCCAAAAAATGTTTGTATTCTTGGGTATTGGTGAGAAAGGTGGTTCTGGTGCCGATGTTATTGCAAAAGGATGGAAGGACAATGGTTGGAGTACACCTACGGTTGAGGAAAAGAGTAACCCTGATAGAATAGAGACATATCTTAAACTGGGAAACAATACTAATATAACTACGGAAACTTCCGCGACTACTACGGAAACCCCTACGGAAACTTTCGCGACTACTACGGAAACTCCTGCCGATACTACGGAAACTATTATTAAAATAATCAGTAATAATCCTAAGGTCACGGCAAAAGAGATTGCAGCCGTATGTGGCATAACTGAAGATGGGGTTGCTTATCATATAAAGAAATTGAAGCAACGTGGTCGGATTATTCGTATCGGAGGCTCACGTAATGGAGGCGAATGGAGGGTTGTTGAGTAACACTTTCCACTGATTTAGTCAAACTCAATAAGTACAGAAAAAATATGTTATTAGGAAACAAGATAAGGTCTCTTAGAGACGAACAAGGGGTATTGCAGCGACAAGTGGCTGCATATTTAGAAATAGATACACCCATGTTTAGCAAGATTGAACGTGGCGACAGACGAGCAAAGCGAAGCCAAGTAATTCAAATGGCAACATACTTTAAAGTGGATGAAAAGGAAATGCTCACCCTTTGGCTTGCCGACAAGGTGTTGGATGCGTTGGAGGGTGAAGATGAATTGAAACTTACTGCTATTGAAACTGCAAAAGGGGTGTTGATGGATGATTATCGCTAATTTGCAGTAAGCAAGAACGGGTCTACTGTTTTGCAAGCTTTTGCTTAGGCGAGCGGAAAAGCCGAGCGGAAAATCCGAGCGGAAAACGTGTAAACCCTAAACTGCATAAATATACAAAACTGCATAAATATGCAAAATGGAGCGGAATAAGCTATTAAGGTTTGTTAACTAAAGAAGACCTCAAAAAGTAATGATCTGTAAGCAAAATGAGGCTGGTTGCTTACAGTTTTAAAAGTTGATACCTCTCGTTTGCGAAACCATGGGTTTCAGGCTCCGAAACCAAGGGTTTTAGGCTGTAATATGCGGCATTTCACAGCGTGAAACCCATGCTTTCAGACTGTAATTTGCCGCATATCTCAGCGTGATATCATTTTGCATAAATATACACAAAAACTGTATATTTATGCATGTTGCAGATGTCGCATTTCGTGGCCGCCCCACATGGCATCGTCAACATACTTGAAGCCTATTGAGCGGTACAGACGTTCGGCCTTGGGGTTGCCTTTATCTACGAGCAAGCCAGCAGGCAATCCTGCCTTCTGTGCGCGCTCAACCATAGCCTGAAGCAGTAGATGCGCAATACCCTGTCCGCGATATTGCGGATACACGGCCAGGCTATCGAGATACCATTCGCCGGGGCCTGTCTCGTCGGCAATGCCCGAGTGGTCGACACCCACCTCGCGTTTCATTTCGTCAATAAAGGCTTGGCGCAAAGCGTGCAACTGTCCACCGTCGTACGACACGATGGCGCCAGCCACCTGTCCGTCATCGTCAATAGCCACCAGCGTGTTGCGGTAGCTGTATTGCGAGTGGTCGGCAGCCGTGAGGCGGTTCATCACTCGTGCAAAATCGGCCAGGGTGTTACCCTTGCCAGCCAAATTCAGGCAGCACTCATCGGTCATGGCCATCATTACCAGCTGGGCAATGTCGGCAGCATGATTGGGGGTTGCTTGGGTTATTTTCATATTTTTTTATTGGTTGAAGTGTTCGATAAACTGTTTGGCTACCTCCCATACCACCATGCCAGCGGTAACGCTGACGTTGAGTGAGTGTTTGGTTCCAAACTGCGGTATCTCGAGGCAGCCGTCTGACAGGTCTACCACCTCTTGGTGCACACCCTTTACCTCGTTGCCCAGCACCACGGAATAATGGCCATCGGGCGCTGTTTCAAGGCATTGCAGCGGCGTGCTGCCCTCTACCTGTTCTACCGAGAACACGGTGTAGCCCGCTGCGTGCAGCTCGTTTACCGCCTCAACGGCTGTGGGGAAATAGCGCCAAGCCACCGAGTCTTCGCCACCCAGGGCGGTTTTGTGTATCTCGGCATTGGGGGGTGTGGCGGTGATGCCGCACAGGTATACGGCCTCAACGCGAAAGGCGTCGCATGAGCGAAACACCGACCCTACGTTATAGAGCGAGCGCACATCGTCGAGCACCACGATGAGTGGCAACTTGCGGGCCTCGCGAAACTGTTCCACGCTCAGGCGGTGCATCTCTATGGTGCGCAACTTGCGCATGGTATGTTGTTGCTGTTCCATGATGGTTGTTGTGAAAATTGTTTACAAAGATACGTAAATTAATGTGGGTAACGCATGATTTAAAAGAAAAATAACTAATTTTGCAAAAACAGAAAGAAAAATAAATACGATGCATAACGCTACTGCTGACAAATGGAAACTTGTGGCCAAGCGCCTGCTCACCACCATAGGAAAGAGCGAAGGGGCTGTTTACACCGCCGTTTGGGCAATGGTGTTTCTGGGGCCAGCCATGAACCTGTATGTGCGTATGCTAAATATTGATGAGGGCTGCTTCCCTTTTTCTGAGCTGTTGCACTCGTGGACCTATTCAACCATCTTTTTAATGGCCTTCATGGTGCACGACAGGCTGTTGGCACCACTGGTTATTTACAAAAATAGGCCCCAAAAATATCTGGGCTGTTTGCTTGCGCTATTGGCTGTCTTTCTTACCATACACATACTGGCGCGCCCCTTTCTTTACGACCAGCGCGTGCTTGGCCGAAACACGTTGCCCTCGTTTTTTACCGACCAAATGATAGTGGTAAACGCGGTGCTGGCCGTGCTCATGATGGGTATGAACCTCAGTATAAAGCTATATTATAAGACGAGAGCCGAGTCTAACGTCCAACAGGAACGCGAGAAGCAGATACTGACCCAGCAGCGCGACTATCTGCGCTATCAGGTGAACCCTCATTTCTTGATGAACACGCTGAACAACATTCATGCGCTGGTTGATATCAACCCCGCGCTGGCCAAAAGCACCATACGCGAACTGTCGTCGCTCATGCGCTACATCTTATACGAGGCCAGCAGCCCTACGGTGTCGCTCCAGCACGAAATAGTGTTCATGCGAAAATATACAAACCTGATGCGTATGCGCTATGCAGGTCATGTAAAAATTACATCGATGGTGCCCGACAAGGTGCCCGACAAGCAAATTCCGCCCCTGGTGTTTATCATCTTCGTTGAGAACGCCTTCAAGCACGGCATTAGCTACAAGGAGCCTTCGTTTATCAATATTGATTTGGCATTGCAGCAAGACCGCGTAGTGTTTACGTGTCGAAACAGTAACCACCCACGCCAAGCCAGCGAAAAAGGGGGCGTGGGCTTGCGCAATGTGCGCCGACGCCTGGAGCTGATTTATGGCGACAGCTTTAAACTTGACATCTGCAACGATGTGGAACAATTCAGCATACGCTTGGAGATGCCTTTTACCGATATGATAGAGAAAAAATAAAAACCCTAACGTCCTAAACCAAAAGAATAAAACAGATGCAAGAATTTAATCAGATAAGATGTGTTGTCGTTGACGACGAGCCGCTCGCCCTGCAGCAGTTGGCCACCTATGTTGATAGTGTGCCCTTCTTGCACCTCGTGGGCTCATGTCTGTGTGCCGATGAGGCCCGCGAACTGTTAAACGCCACGCTGGTAGACCTTATATTTGTTGATATCAACATGCCCGATATGAACGGCATCGACTTTGTGCGATCGCTGCAAACCGAAGCACCCTACGTGGTGTTTACCACGGCTTATAGCGAATATGCCATTGAGGGGTTTCGGGTGAACGCCATCGACTATCTGCTGAAGCCCTTCGGCCTTGACGAGTTTATGCGTGCCGCCCTCAAGGTGAAGCGCCTCTTCGACCTTGAACACAGCAATGCCGACGACACGCAGGTTGAGGCCGACACACCCGAGGCCGACACCGTGTTCTTGAAAACAGGACACCGTGTGGTGCGTGTGCATCTGCCCGACATTGTGTATATTGAGGGCATGAGCGAATATCTGAAAATATATCTTGAAGGGCAAAAGCCGCTGGTGGTGCTGCTGAGCATGAAGCGCATTGAAGACTGGCTGCCCGACAGTCTCTTTATGCGCATACACCGCTCGTATATTATCAACCTAAAAAAGATACAAGAGGTAAACAAGAACCGCATCATCATGGGCGACGATGTGTTCCTACCCATTGGCGATAATTATCGCGAGCGCTTTAACGCCTACCTCAACGCCCATTATCTGAGGTAAGGGGCGTATCTTGAAACACAATATTAAACAACAAGGGAACAACGACTCAAATTATATTATTGCGTTTTTAATAATATAATATTAGGCTCGCAATGCTTTGCATTGCTCATGGGGTTAAACATTAATTATCATTAATTGAACATTAATTAAACATTAATAAAGAGCTGCGCGAAGCGCGTATTAATGATAATTAATGTTCAATTAATGGACATTAATGTTTTAAAAAACGCAAGCAATGCAGAGCATTGCGAGCCTAATAACATGAGCATTATAATATATGTGAGTGATACTCACATCACTATCTTCGTCCGTACTTTTCTTCCTCCTCACGCTCGCGAGCACGTTTCTGCTCGTCAATAAGCTGGAAGTCTTTCTTCTTCAGCTCAAAGTCGGTGCCGAGGTATTTTTCTTTCACAATCTTGTTGTGCGACAGCTCTTCAGGGTTGCCCTGGAACAAGATGCGGCCCTCAAACAACAGGTAGGCACGGTCGGTAATGGTAAGGGTTTCGTGCACATTATGGTCGGTAATAAGAATACCAATGTTGCGATACTTCAGTCGCCACACAATGTGCTGAATGTCTTCCACAGCAATGGGGTCGACACCCGCAAAGGGCTCGTCGAGCATGATAAACTTAGGGTCGATGGCCAAACAGCGCGCTATCTCGGTGCGGCGGCGCTCGCCACCCGACAGCTGGTCGCCCATGTTCTTGCGCACCTTGCCTAAGCGAAACTCGGTAATCAGGCTCTCAAGCTTCTCAAGCTGTTGCTGGCGCGACAGCTTCGTCATCTCAAGCACCGACAAAATGTTGTCTTCAACGCTCATCTTACGAAACACGCTGGCCTCCTGAGGCAGATAGCCAATGCCTGCCCGCGCACGTTTATACACGGGATAGTTGGTAATATCTTCGTCGTCAAGATATATGTGTCCGCCATTGGGAACAATAAGGCCCGTGGTCATATAAAACGAGGTGGTCTTGCCAGCACCGTTAGGGCCGAGCAAGCCTACAATCTCGCCTTGGCGCACATTAATTGACACATCGTTCACCACGGTGCGTTTGCCGTAACGTTTCACCAGTCCTTCGGTGCGCAGCACCATGCTGTGGCCAGTGGCTGTGGGGTTGCTATTTGCTGTTTCGTTCATGTCGTGTGATGCTTGTTGCTGGCGTGCTGTGTGGCAAATGCCAAAAGCAGCAGTCAGTTGTGCAAAGTTACTGCTTTTCCGCTTTTCGGCAAAAATAATATCTAAAAAACTATACTAATGCTTGCAGTTTCGGTTTTTTGTCGTACTTTTGCATCATATGTCACACATATACCTGTGTTTGTTAACGACAGGGCAATGACATACGAAAATTTTAAAAAAACAAACTGAATATGTTAATTATCAAATATCTCACCACACTGGGCCGATACCTCATGCTGATGGGCCGCTCGTTTGCTCGCCCCGAACGCATGCGCATGTTCTTTAAACAATATATTAAAGAAATGTCGGCGCTGGGTGTCGACTCTATCGGTATTGTGCTGCTCATCTCGTTCTTCATTGGTGCCGTTATCTGCATACAAATGAAGCTGAACATTCAAAGTCCGTGGATGCCACGCTGGGTGTCGGGATATACCACGCGCGAGATCTTGTTGCTCGAGTTTTCAAGTTCTATCATGTGCTTGATATTGGCTGGCAAGGTGGGGTCGAACATTGCCTCTGAGTTGGGCACCATGCGCGTGACGCAACAAATTGATGCGCTGGAGATTATGGGCGTCAACTCGGCCAATTATCTTATTCTGCCCAAGATATTAGGATTGGTTACCATCATGCCGTTTCTCGTTATCTTTTCATCGGCCACAGGCATCATCGGCGCATACGGCACCGCATATATAGGCCATATTCTGCCGCCCGACGACCTGACGCTGGGCTTGCAACACTCGTTCAACTCGTGGTTTATGTGGATGAGTATCATCAAGAGCCTCTTCTTTGCCTTCATCATTGCCAGCGTGTCGTCGTTCTTCGGCTACAGCGTCGAGGGCGGATCGGTAGAGGTGGGCAAGGCGTCGACCGATGCGGTAGTGTCGTCGAGTGTGCTCATTCTCTTCTCTGACGTGTTCCTCACACAGGTGCTGTCGTAAGCATTATTAAACACTTTTTGTAACGTAAAAACGGGCCATGCGCCTATACAATATCATGATAGAGATACAACATTTATATAAGAGCTTTGGCGACAAAGAGGTGCTGAAAGACATCAACGCACGATTTGAGGATGGAAAAACAAACCTCATCATCGGCCAGAGTGGTAGCGGAAAGACGGTGCTCATGAAGAATATCGTGGGTCTGCTGGAACCTACACAGGGCCATGTGCTGTATGATGGTCGCGACTTTGTGTCGATGTCGAAACACGAAAAGGTGTATATGCGTCGCGAGATGGGCATGATCTTTCAAAGTGCGGCGCTGTTCGACTCGCTCTCGGTCTTGGAAAACGTAATGTTCCCCCTCGATATGTTCTCAAACATGAACTATCGCGAGCGTGTGCATCGCGCACAAGAATGTCTTGACCGCGTAAACCTTATCGATGCTCAACAGAAGTTTCCGGGCGAAATATCGGGCGGTATGCAGAAACGTGTGGCCATAGCTCGTGCCATCGTGCTCAACCCAAAATATTTGTTCTGCGATGAGCCTAACTCGGGACTTGACCCTCGCACCTCGCTGGTCATTGACGAACTGTTGAGTGGCATCACAAAAGAATATAACATGACCACCATCATCAATACACACGATATGAACTCGGTGATGGGCATCGGCGACAACATTCTTTTCATCTATCAAGGACATAAAGAATGGCAAGGAACAAAAGACGATGTGATGGGTTCGACCAACAAGAAGCTAAACGACCTGGTGTTTGCCTCTGACCTGTTTAAAAAAGTGAAAGAGGTAGAGATAAACGAAGCAAAACAATCAGATGAACGCTGACGAAAGGCGCTGCGCACTGGCACTATCGCGCATGGGCTATCATAACATAACGGTGCTGCGCGAGCTGTATAACGCGTGGGGCTCAATGGCCGATATTGTGAAGCAGCACGCACACCCCGAGCAGTTGGCCCCCAACATGCCCGAACGGTTGCTGGCGGCCTTCGCACATACCGACGAGCACCTAAAGCGCGCCGACGAGGAGATGCGCTTTGCACAAGATAACAACATCAGCATCATCACCTTGGCCGATGAGGCTTATCCGCAGCGGCTGAAAGCTTGTTTTGATGCTCCGCTGGCCCTCTTCTTTAAAGGCAACGCTAACCTTAACGCTAAACACTGCATCAGCATAGTGGGCACACGAAAGGCTACGCCCTATGCTGCCGACTGCATAGCACAGCTAACGGCTCGGCTGAAGCAGTTGTGCCCAGATATACTGATTGTGAGCGGACTGGCCTATGGTGTAGACATTATGGCGCACCGGCAGGCTATTGACCATGCGCTGCCCACGGTGGCGGTTTTGGCGCACGGGCTCGACACGCTATACCCTTCTCGACATCGCAAAGAGGCAACGCTGATGATGCAGAATGGAGGTCTGCTAACCGAATATTTCTCGCAATCGAAAATTGATAAACGCAACTTCTTACAACGTAACCGCATTGTGGCAGGAATGTCGGCGGCTACACTATTGGTGGAAAGTGCTGAACATGGTGGCGGACTGGTAACGTGCCGATTGGCACAATCGTATCAGCACGATGTGTTTGCCTTTCCCGGAAGTATCAATAACCCTTACTCGGTGGGCTGTAACCGCCTGATACGCGACAATGTGGCGGGGCTGGTAACCTCGGCCGAAGATATCTTGAAAGCAATGGCGTGGGAGGAAGATATGAAAGAAACAGTTGCTACAAATGGTGCTTCTTCGATGGGTTCTTCTGTTTTAGGGGCTACGTCGGCCTCAACCGCCAAGGTGCCCAATGGGGCGCAGGGTGTGCTCGATGTGCTAACAAAAGAAAACGACCTGCACATCGACATTATTGCCACACGTGCAGGTCTTCCTGTAAATAAAGTGCTTGCCCTGCTCTTTCAGTTAGAAATGAGCGGAATGGTAAGCTCGTTAAGTGGTGGTAGGTACCACAAGGTCAATTCATAATTTATTTTCTCATTTTATACACCAGCGTGCCGCCCTTCATAATGTCGGCATGGTTGATGTAGTTGGTCTTCAGCTTCTTACCGTTGAGCGTGATGCTTTCAACATATTTGTTTTCGGCCGACAGACCATCGGCTATCACCGTAAAGGTTTTGCCATTTTGCAGATGCACGGTTATCTTCTTCATCTGCGGAGCACCAAACACATACTGGCCACTGACGGGGTTGACGGGATAGAAGCCCATGGCCGAGAGCATATACCAAGCCGACATCTGGCCGCAATCGTCGTTGCCACAAAGGCCGTCGACGGTGGGGCGATACTGGGTGTCGAATATCTCGCGTATCAGCTCTTGAGTGCGCTCGGGGCGTCCTGCCAAGGTGTAGAGGTAGGCCACGTGGTGCGATGGCTCGTTGCCATGGGCATACTGGCCAATGAGGCCCGTAACGTCGGCAATATTGCTCTCAAGCTTCAGTGAGAAGAACTGGTCGAGCTTCTTCATGAACGGCTTGTTGCCACCAAACAGTTTGATCAGTCCTGGCACGTCGTGCTGCACCTGCCAGGTATATTGCCAAGCGTTGCCCTCGGTATAGTCGCCGCCAATGCTCTCTGAGTGGGCAAGGTTGCTGGGGTCGAAGGGTGAGCGCCAAGAGCCATCGGCAAGGCGAGGACGCATGAAGCCTGTCGACTTGTCAAACAAGTTTTTATAGAATTGGGCGCGGCGCGCAAAATACTGCGCATCGTCTTTCTTGCCCATCAGGCGCGCCATGTCGGCAGCGCAATAGTCGTCGTACATCGACTCGAGCGACGACGATACCGACTCGGTCTTGATGAGGTCGGTGGGCAGATAGCCATACTTCATATAGGTTTCCCAGTCGCTCTTCAGTTTGTGCGACACCGTCTGTGTCTTCTTCACGGCCTGGTAGGCACGCTCGGCATCAAAACCACGGAAACCTTTGTGGTAAGCCTCGGCCACGATTGATACGGCGTGGTTGCCCACCATACAATAGTTTTCTTTGCCCCACAAGCCCCAGATGGGCAGGAAGCCCTGCACCTCGGCTTGCTCTACCAGCGAACTTACCATGCCATCAACACGGTCGGGCATAACGATGGTGTAGAAGGGGTGAGCGGCGCGGTAGGTGTCCCAGCACGAGAAGGTAGAATAAAACTTGCCCGTCTCGGCCTTTACAATCTGGTCGGCAGCGTTGCGATACATACCATCAACATCGGCAATCTGGTTAGGCTGAATGAGGGCGTGGTAGAACGAGGTGTAATAGTTTTTCTTTTGGTCGAGGGTGCCCTCTACATCAATGCGCTGCAGGTAGGCGTTCCACTCGTCGTGAGCGGCACGGCGCGTGGCAGCAAAGTTCCAGTCAGGCACTTCGGCAGCCAAGTTCTTCTTGGCGCCATCAATGCTGGTGGTCGACATGGCAATCTTCATCAGCAGCTGCTCGCCCTGGTCAATGCCCTCAAAGGTGGCCACAATGCGGTCGCCCTTCTCGGTGTCGGCAGCTTTGGCCAGTGTGATGTGGCTGGCCACGGGGCGGTTAAACTTCAGTACGAAGAAGTAGTCTTGCTTCACCCACACCGTGTTCTGCACATGGCCCACCAGCGTTTGTGCATCTTCCCAATGGGTTTCGCAAAGGTTTACCTGCGAGTGATATTGCTTTTCGTTCCAGGATGGGCCGTGCTGCAGGTCGATGAGCACTGAGGTAGAGTCGGCGCTGTCGAAGGTGTAGCGGTGGAACGCCACGTGGGGCGTGGTGGTAAGTTCGGCCTTCACCTTGGCATCGGTAAGATATACCGAGTAGTAGCCTGGCGAGGCAAACTCTTGTTTCTTGCTGAAACGTGAGCGGTAGCCATCCCACGAGCGGGTGCGCTGCCCAGTTGACGGCATGACAAGAATGTCGCCAAGGTCCATACAACCTGTTCCGTTAAGATGGTTTTGTGTGAAACCCCAGATGAGAGAGTCGCTGTAAACATATTCGGCACAGTAGCGCCAGCCCACACCGCCCGTTACAGGGCTGGCCTGTATCATGCCAAAGGGGCTGCACGCACCAGGAAAGGTGTGCCCATTATCGGCATTGCCCACAAAGGGGTCAACATACTTTGTATAGTCGGTGTTGGTAGCCTTCGCCGTGCCTTGAGTTTGCGATGCTGCAAACCCTTGTGTGGCAGCAAGCCCCTTTGTAGCAGCAAGCCCTTTTGTAGCAGCAAAGCTTTGTGACGTAGCAAAGCCCAAGAAGCCCATTGCCGCAAAGGCGCATTGGTAGATAAAAGAAGATTTGTTCATTCGTTGATTAATTTATGTTAGCATTGATTGTTTTAATTACGTATGCAAAGTTACCGAAAACTATTAGTTTAGGCAAACCTCAGAAGAACAAATTCAGTCTTATTTACTGATAAATCGTCACACTTCAGCAGCAGCGGTCTTACAAACAGCTGAAGCGTTCGATGAGTTTGCGGCGATAGAGGCGTCCCACCTTTACATAGTCGATGTTATCGAATGGGGGAAAGAAGTGGCACTGGTTGCCTGTTACCTCGATAAGATAAGTCATGTTGATGATGTATTTTTGGTGCACCTGAATAAAGTCGGTGCTGGCGGTGAGCAGCGAGTCGCTGTTTACGGTGCGTTTGAGGTGTACGGGCTGGTCGATGCCTGCTAACACGGCTTCCCACACACGTTGCGACGAGTTGTATTGAAACACGCCAATGTCGCGAAGGTTTACTAAGCGGAAGTCGGCGGCGCCCGTGTACATCAAAAACTTTTCGTCTTGCGAGGGCTGCACGATGGGTGTGGGCTCATATTTGCGCGAGGCATATATACGTTGTAGCACGGTGCGTAGGTCGGCATCGTCGATAGGCTTCATCAGGAAGTCGAACGCCTGATTGCGGAAGGCCGATAGTATATATTTGTCGTGCGCCGAAAACATGACCACCTTACAGCGGCCGTTGCTTTGACGATCCATACGTTCAAGGAAGTCGATGCCAGAGAGGTCGGGCATCTCAATATCAAGAAATAACACGTCGGGGTTATGTTTGGCCAATAGTTCAAGGCCTTCAACGCCACCTTGCGCTGTTCCCACCACGTTGATGTCGGGGTAGGCTTCGAGGCGGCGAGCTAAGTCGAGGGCCGCAGCCTTCTCGTCGTCAATAATTACTGCTTTCATATATTTTATTATTCTTCACTTATATATTTTCTTTTTTGGGGGGTTATTGCCTTTACACTTCTATTTTAGTTTCCTAAACTGAGCTTCATGCCATCGGGTATGATTAAGGCCGACTGGCATCCGATAACCTTTCCGCTATCGTTGGTAAGGTTACGCAGGTTGAAGCGCATTTTTTGTTTGTTATGTTCGTTCATCACCGTTATGGTTTGTGTGATGATGCTTAGGCCCGTGCGCTTTTTGGGGCGAGCCGACCGTATGTCGAAGCCGCGTCCATTGTCGGTTACCGTGATGGTGGTGGCGCCAGGGGTGGGCTGCACGGCAATGGTCAGGCGCTTGGTGCCATCCCATCCTTTCAGACCATGTACCAGAGCGTTCTCGGTTAATATCTGTAAGAACATAGAGGGTATGCGCACCTCGTTGAGCGACACCTGAGGGCTGGCCTCGATTTTGAAGTGGAAGTCGGGACCCATCATACGTTGCTCTATCGCCACATAACGTTCAACGAAAGCCAGTTCTTCGGCCAATGTCACCGTCATGCACAGCGACATGTCGAGGTTGGCACGAATGAGCCGAGCCAAGTCTTGCAGCTGGTCGGCCACGGCTGCTGTGGCGGCATCGTTGCGCACATTAATAATATTATTGTTTAGCACGTTAAACACAAAGTGGGGATTGATGCGGTTTCGGGCGCTCGACAGCTTCAGTTGCATAATATCCATGCGCCCTTTCAGCAACTGCTTGCGCGACATAACAATCCACAGCACCAGCAACAGCACCAGTACGATGGCCACCGATACCAACACCGTAACCAGTGTGTTGGTGCGATAGATGTAAGCATTTTTCTGCTGCATGGCCAAGTCGTGGTGCAGGCGCAACGTGTCTTGTGTAAAGCGGTTTAATATTTCGGTGGCGCGCATATTGCTTCGGCTGCTGTTCATGCTGTCGGTCATGTTCATGTCGGCCACCGTTACGGCATAAGCCTGGCGATACTGCCCTGTGCGTGCATAATATTGTTGCAGATAGCCATTGCGTATATGCACCATATTATATACGGTGCAGGCGCCAGCGGGTTTGGTGGCTAAGATGCGTTGCACTGTAGGCATATCGCCTTCTTGCAGCGCGATACCAATCTTTATGGTGTTGATATAATAGTTGGCTACGGGGTCGTTCATGCGGCGCATATAGCCCTCGGTCATAGACAGATAGCGTCGTGCCTCGTCAAGCTGTCCCAAGTTGAGATACACATCGGCCAGATTGGTGCGACATATATACATATCAAAGTTGTGCTCCATGCCCTTCTGCAGCAACATCTTTTCTAAGGTTTTAAACCGTTCGAGCGACGCTTTAAAATCTTTGGCATAATAAAAATACGAGCCATAGTCGTTTAAGAAGTAGGCTTGCATGCTTGTTTGCATCTCCTTAAAGTGGCGTTCCGTTTGCTCATAATATTTGCGCGACGACGGAAAGTCGTTAAGGTTCATGTAGATGCGAGCCAAGCCCAGATACAGTGTGATGTCCTTGCTTTTAGGCAAGGCGAGCGAGTCGACAAGAAACAATGCTCGGCGATACCAATGGGCCGCCTCGGGCAAGTTGTCTTTAAAATAATAAGCGTCGGCCAAGTTGCCACACAAGTCGGGCAACGTGCTAAGGTTTCCCGACGACATAAGATAATGGTAAGCCTGGGTGTAGAACGCCGTTACCGAGTCGGGCTGCTGATGAAAGTTGTGCAGCCGCGTAGCTTTGCACGAATAGGTTAATGCCAAAAGGGCATCGCGACGTGTTGATGCTGGCTGCCGAAGGGCGTAGGCCAAGGTTTTATCAACGTATGGTTGCATGCTGTCGGGTGTGGCCGAAAGCAGATACCATGTGCCCATACGTGCGCAATATTCATAATAGGTGAGACTGTCGGGGGCGCTCTTCATGCCTTCAGAAATAAGGCTGAAGGCTTGCGGGCTACGCCGTTTTATCGAGTCGTCAATGGCCATCAGCGCCTGTTCATGCGCTTCGTTGTTGCCATCGGCCCCCGAACCGCATGAAAAGAAGATGCTGCACAAAGCCACGCACAGCATCACGAGTCTCGATTTTTGAACCAAGCGCCACCCCATTACGAATTATGAATTACGAATTGTAAATTATGATTATATTGAGTGAAGAGTTAGTAGGACGGTAGCCTCTGTGCCCCATCTTCAGGGTAACAGCAAACCACACGCTTTCTAACGGTTAATGTTGGGAGGACGGGGCACGGAGACCACCGTCCTACTATGATTAGCCTTGCTGCTCTCGCATTATGAATTACGCATTATGAATTACGAATTACTTCAAGCGAAGCTCATTATGAATTATGAATTATGAATTAAGCAATCAGTTTGCTTGTTCGCTAATAAACTTGATGCGCACCAGTCGTATCTCGTCTTCATTCACATCTTCGCCATCAAACTCGTCAAGGGCGGCTTCAAGGCTATCCGACTCGCTTGAAGAGAAATAGTCGTAGATGTCGTCAACCTTATCCTCGTCCATCACATCTTCAAGAAAATAGTCGATGTTCAGTTTTGTGCCACTATACACGATGGCCTCAATCTCGTCGAGCAGTTCGCTGAAATCGAGTCCCTGTGCACTGGCAATATCGTCGAGTGGTATCTGTTTGTCAATCTCGCGAATGATGTATATCTTCTTTGCCGACTTCTTCGCTACGGTGCGCACGCGCAAGTCTTCGGGGCGTTCAATCTCGTTCTCTTGGCAGTGGCGTTTTATCAGTTCGCAGAACTCCTTGCCATAGCGGCGCGCCTTGCCAGCGCCCACCCCTTGCACGTTTTGCAGCTCTTCTATCGATACCGGATACATGGTAGCCATTTGTTCCAGCGAGATGTCGTGGAAGATAACCCATGCGGGCAAGTTGTGCTTATGAGCCACCTTGCGACGCAAGTCTTTCAGCATCGAGAATAGTTCGGGGTCGAGCGCGCCCCCCTCAGTGCTGGCGCCCTCTTCTTCGTAGGCGCTGAAGTCGGTATCTTCAACAATCATGAACGATGTGGGCTGCTTCAGCCATCTACGTCCTGCTGCCGTGATGCGCAGAGTGCCATAGTTTTCAATGTCGATGGCGATATATCCTGCCAAGATAGCCTGTCGCACCACAGCGTTCCATATCTTCGAGGGCATATCTTCGCCCGCGCCAAAGTCTTCAATCTCGTCGTGATGTCGCGACACCACCTCGTCGGTAGCGCGCCCCTTCACCACGTCGATCAGATAGTCTTGACGATATTCGTGCTTCACGGCCACCATCACGCTCAGAAAGGCTTGCAGCGCCTCTCGTCCTTCTGTCTTCACCTTTGGGTGCAAGCAGTTGTCGCAGTTGTGGCAGTTGTCGGCCGAATATTCTTCACCAAAGTAGTGCAGCAGCAGCTTTCGCCTACATACCGACGACTCGGCATAGGCGGCCGTCTCCTGTAGTAGCAGTCGGCCAATTTCTTGCTCAGCGCCCGACTTGCCATCCATAAATTTCTCCAGCTTCTGCAAGTCTTGGTGTGCATAAAAGGCTATGCATACACCCTCACCACCGTCGCGCCCTGCACGTCCTGTTTCCTGGTAATAGCCCTCCAGACTTTTGGGTATGTCGTAGTGTATGACGAAGCGCACGTCGGGTTTGTCGATGCCCATACCAAAAGCTATGGTGGCCACAATCACGTCGATACGTTCCATGAGAAAATCGTCTTGCGTTTGCGATCGGGTGGCCGAGTCGAGGCCAGCATGATAGGGTGCCGCCTTGATGTCGTTGGTACATAGCACGGCTGCCAGCTCTTCTACCTTCTTGCGCGAGAGGCAGTAAACGATGCCGCTCTTGCCAGGATGTTGTCGAATAAACTTAATGATTTGTCGGTCGATATCTTTGTTCTTCTGCCGTACCTCATAATATAGGTTAGGGCGGTTGAACGAGCTCTTAAACTCGACGGCATCGTTGATGCCCAAGCTCTTCTTGATATCGTTGCGCACCTTGTCGGTGGCAGTGGCGGTGAGGGCAATGACGGGGGCATTGCCTATGCGGTTAATGGTGGGACGCAGGTTGCGGTAGTCGGGACGGAAGTCGTGTCCCCACTCAGAGATGCAGTGCGCCTCATCGATGGCGTAGAACGAAATCTTAAACGATTGGAAGAAGGCGATATTGTCTTCCTTATTCAGCGACTCGGGGGCCACATACAGCAGCTTGGTGCGTCCGCTACGCACATCGTTTATCACCTGTATCACGGCCGCCTTGTTCAGCGACGAGTTGAGGTAGTGTGCCAGTGCGGGCTCGTCGCTCAGCGCGTTCACCGCGTCTACCTGGTTCTTCATCAGGGCGATGAGAGGCGACACCACGATGGCGGTGCCCTCCATCAGCAGCGATGGCAGCTGGTAGCACAAGCTTTTGCCGCCGCCTGTAGGCATCAACACAAACACATTGTTTCCGTCGAGCAAACTGCGTATGATGGCTTCTTGTTCGCCTTTAAACTTATCGAAGCCGAAGTAGCGTTTTAGTTGTTCGTTAAGATTTACGTCCTTGGTCATAGCATTTCTTGTTAGGTTGTGGGGTGTGGGGTGGAGGGGGCTACGACGCCTCCTCCATGCGGTTAAGATTTGATTTCTCCAGCTGTGCCTTGGCATAGTCGAGCGATACCACAAACTTCTTAACCTTTTTGCTGGGTATCTCATACATGGCATCCATCATCACCGACTCTACAATCGAGCGCAAGCCACGAGCGCCCAGCTTATATTGTACAGCCTTGTCTACGATGTAGTCGAGCGTCTCTTCAGGGAAGCTGAGCTTGATGCCATCCATCTCAAACAGCTTGATATATTGTTTTACAATGCTGTTCTTAGGTTCTGACAAGATGCGGCGCAGGGCCTCTTTGTCGAGGGGCTTGAGGTAGGTGAGCACGGGCAGACGACCGATGATCTCTGGAATAAGTCCGAACGACTTCAAGTCTTGTGGCAGCACATACTGCATGAGGTCGCCCTTGTCGATACGTGCCACGTTCTGTATGGCGTTGAAGCCCACGGTGTGGGTGTTCATGCGCTGTGCTATCTTGCTCTCGATGCCGTCGAAGGCGCCACCGCAGATGAAAAGGATGTTGCGTGTGTCAACGTGCACATAGTCTTGGTCAGGATGCTTACGGCCTCCCTTAGGTGGCACGTTTACCATGGTGCCTTCAAGCAGTTTCAGCAAGCCTTGCTGCACACCCTCGCCACTCACGTCGCGGGTGATGCTGGGGTTGTCGCTCTTACGGGCAATCTTGTCAATCTCGTCGATGAAGACGATGCCCTGCTGTGCGGCCTCTACATCATAGTCGGCCACCTGAAGCAGTCGAGACAAGATACTCTCAACGTCTTCGCCCACATAGCCAGCCTCGGTGAACACCGTGGCGTCGACAATGGTGAAGGGCACGTCGAGTAGGCGTGCGATGGTGCGTGCCAGCAAGGTTTTACCTGTGCCGGTGCTTCCCACCATAATGATATTGCTCTTTTCAATCTCTACGCCGCTCTCGTCGTGTGGCTGACGCAGACGCTTGTAGTGGTTATACACGGCCACCGAGAGATAACGTTTTGCCTCGTCTTGGCCAATGATATATTCGTCAAGATATTGTTTTATCTCTGTAGGCTTGGGCACCTGCTTTAGGTTGAAGTGATGCTGGCCGTCCTTCTTGTTGCGACGTGCTTCGGGCTCGAGCTCAAGGTTCATCGACTTGAGTATCTCGTAGCACTGTCGCACACAGTCAGAGCAGATGTATCCGTTCTGTCCTGTGATGAGCAGTTCGGCATCTTTTTCTGGTCTTCCGCAGAAGTTACATTTGTTCATTCTCTGTCTTTATTTTTATAGTTAACGAGTTGACGAGTTGACAAGTTGACAAGTTGCTTGCTTTTGTTGTTATAGTTGACAAGTTGTTTGTTTCGTTATTATAGTTAACAAGGTCATTGCCTCTCCCAGAGCAAGCAATGCATATCTCCTTGTCTCCTTGTCTCCTTGTCAACTCGTCAACTAACCTATTTCTTTCTCTCCAGCACAGTGTCTACCATGCCATATTCTTTCGCCTCGGGTGCTGTCATCCAGTAGTTGCGGTCGCTGTCGGCCCACACCTTATCAAAGGGTTGGTGCGAGTGTTCAGAGATGATGTTGTACAGCTCTTTCTTCATCTGGCCTATCAGCTTGGCTTCAATCTCGATATCTGAAGCCTGACCCTGCGTGCCACCCAGCGGCTGGTGTATCATCACGCGGCTATGTTTCAGCGCGCTACGTTTGCCCTCTTGTCCTGCTACCAGCAGCACGGCGCCCATTGATGCTGCCATGCCCGAGCACAGTGTGGCCACGTCGGCCGAGATATATTGCATCGTGTCGTAGATGCCGAGGCCAGCGGTAACGCTACCGCCAGGCGAGTTAATGTAAAGCGAGATGTCTTTCGAGTTGTCTACCGAGTCGAGATACAGCAGCTGCGCCATGATGGTGTTGGCTACATAGTCGTCGATAGGAGTGCCGAGAAAGATGATACGGTCGGCCATCAAGCGCGAGAACACGTCCATCTGTGTTACGTTCAGCTTTCGCTCTTCAAGGATATACGGATTGAGGTATTGCGACTCTGACTTGATAACATCGTCAATCACCATACCATTCATGCCAAGGTGTTGTGTGGCAAATTTTCTAAAATCGTTCATACAATTTATTGTTATCTACTAAACAAAAAAAGAGAGGTTATCGGCTTTCTGCCCCTCGTTTGCGATATTATTTCTACAAAGATAGGCAAAAAAGTCGATAACCTCTTTTATTTGAAGAAGTTTTTTTCTTTTTCTTTGAACTTTAATCAGTTCAGAAGTTAAATGAAATTATGAAGTTTTTGGCAAAAACTTCAAGAAATCCCTCTTTTCGGCAGGATTACTTTTCTTCCATCAGCTTGTTAAACTCGTCAAGCGTCACTTCCTTCTCGTTCAGTTTCACTGAAGCCTTCAGGGCGTTAACCAGCTTCTTGTCAACAGCGCGGTCAACGAAGCCGTCAATGTTCTCACGCTTCTTCAGCATCTCGTCAACATAGCGGTCAACATACTCCTCGGGCACGTTGTCCATGCCATACTGTGCAAACTGCATGCGAGCGCCTTCCTTAGCGGCAGCCTTCACATCGTTGTCGTCAACCTTAATGTCGTGAGCCTTCACCAGCTGCTCTTTGATGAGGTGCCACTTCAGCTGCTCAAGGCTGGCAGCAAAGTTCTTCTCAACAAACTCTTCGCCGCGCTCCTTGTTGTTAGCCAGCATGATGCGTTTCAGCAGAGCCTCGGGGAACTGCAGTTCGCCTACCTTCTCCTCGGTATATTTCTTTACGTCCTCAAGGAACTTGAAGTCGCTGTTAACCTCGAGCTGCGGAACCAACGACTCGGCAATCTTCGCGCGGCACTGCTCCTCGGTGGTAACGTCGGTCTCTTCGCCAAAGACCTTCTTGTAAAAGTCTTCGTTCAGGTCGGCCTTCTTGAAGCGGTTAATCTCTGTAATCTGATAGCTAAAGTCGGCGGTCAGCTCCTTAGCCTGCTCGCGTGTAATCTTCAGCAAAGAAGAGATTTCAGCCTCGCCCTCGGGATAAGCCTTGCGGGGGTTGAAGGTGATGATGTCGCCCAGCTTGGCACCATCAAACAGGTGCTTCTGCTCGTCTACCTTAATATACTGGGGCATCAGCACAGCAGCCTCAACAGTGATGCCACCTTCCTTGGTGTTGCCCTCAGCGTCGAGCTCGCGCAGGTCGCCCTTCAGCATATCGTTCTGCTCAGCGTCAAAGTCTTCAGCCTTTACATATTCGCCAGCGCGGCTCTGCAGCATCTCCAGCTGCTTGGTAATCAGGTCGGCGTCGGCCTTAATCTTATAATAGTCGATCTTGTTCTTGCCGTTCAGCTCAATCTTAAACTCGGGAGCCACAGCAATATCGAAGATGAAGGTATAAGGAGCATCCTTCTCAATGTCAACGGGCACCTGCTTCTCTGAAGGCATGGGCTCGCCCAGCATCTGTATCTCGTTGTCTTTGATGTATTTGTACATCTGCTCGCCAACAACCTTGTTTACAGCCTCCATCTTAACCTGTGTGCCAAACTGCTTCTTAATCAAGCCCATGGGCACCATGCCGGGGCGGAAACCAGGATAGTTAGCTTTCTTACGATATTCTTTCAGGGTCTTCTCGGCATCAGCCTTGAAGTCAGCTTCTTCTACCGTGATGGTGAGCAAACCGTTCACCTTCTCCGGATTTTCAAATGAAATGTTCATCTTAGTTTTCTTTATTTTATGTTATTATATTCTTTTCGTTTCTATGCACCATGATGGGCGGTGGCATTGCCTTGCACGAGGGCAATGGCTCTGGCTGGCTTCTACCCCGATAGGCACAACAATGCAATTTGAGGTGCAAATTTACTCATAATTAACGTAATAACCTAAACTCATAGTAAAAAATTTGTTTTTTTAACCCAAATCGGTCGTTAGGGCTTGCTTGTATTTTATATTTTAAAAGAAAGAAAAACGGCCGAAACGCAGGATGACGTGCCAGCATCGACATTTTATGTATTAACTGGGGCGTTTTGTACAGAATGAAGAAAAACACTTGGAGGGGTAGGGGATAATGTCTATCTTTGCAGTGTAATAAAAACGAAACACAGTATAAACCCTTTTAACACATATAATTATGAATACAAAGAAGAACGAGAACGTGAAGGCTAACATGGCAGCAGCCGCCAGTTCAACACTTGGTGCAGCCGTTGGCGTAGTAGGTGGAACATTGCTGTCTGAAGAGATACATGCAGCCCAAGTGGAAGACCCCGTTCTTCCTGAAGACCCCCAAGCCACTGACGATGTGCCCATTGTAGATGTTGAGGCACCCACCCATAGCACCGCTTCTCAGCCCACAGTGGCCGCTACCACTTCGCACGTTACCCCCGTTAATGTTGAACCCATTGCCCCCGAGCCTATTCCTGAGCCCGACCCCATTCCCGCTCCTGGTCCTGACCCCGATCCTGAACCTACTCCTGGTCCCAACGTAATGCCTGCTTCTACGCTTAGCCCTGATGTGCAGGTGCTCGACTATCAAACCATTACTGGCGCCGACGGACAGCAGATGGATGCCGCACTGGTAAACATTAGTGGCAATCAAGCCCTTATCGTTGATGCCGACCGTGATGGCGTGGCCGATGCGCTTGTTGCTGACGCAAACAATAACGGGCAGATTGACAACGACGAGGTAGTGGATATTTCTATGCATCAACTCTCGATGTCTGAACTTCAGGCAGCGGCAAACCCCGACCCTGCTGCCGACCCCAACGTCATGGCGCAGAACGCTTATAACAGCGACTATGAGAACAATGCCAATGTTGACGATTACATGGCATAAACAATACAAAAGCACTCCATATTATATATATACTTTAATAACCGTTTAAAATACTGAGCAATGAATACAAATAATATAGATAACGAGCGCACTCAATATGATGCCAATCTTGACGAGCGCACCCAGATCGACAATACCGAGCGCACCCAGCGTACTGAAAACGCTGAACAGCACAACAACGCAGCGCCCTCACAGCCTGCACAGCCCATCAAGAAGGGCCCGAAGGTAGAACGCATCCTTGGCGGAGCCGCAGCAGGCGTAGCCCTTGGCGCAGCTGCCACCGTGCTCAGCAGCGGCACTCCTGTTGATGGTGCCGAAGTACATGGCGGCGAAGAGGTGCCCACATGGAGCGATGGCGAGGTGCCAGTGGCGCATGGCGTTAACGACGATATGTCGTTTACAGAAGCCTTCAACACGGCTCGCACCGAGGTAGGCCCTGGTGGCGCCTTCGAGTGGCACGGTAACATATACCATACCTATAATAAGGATGAGTGGGATAACATGTCGGCCGAAGATAAAGCTGCCTTCGGACAACACTTCAGCTGGACTGGCTCGACAACGGCTCAGAACGACGAGGTAGAGGTGGTTGACGTACACACCACTGACCACACTACTGGCCATGCTACTGGCCACACCGCTGGTCATGCTACGGCTCAAACCGAAACTGCTCAAACCGAAACCGCTCAGGCGCAACCCGTAGCCCAAGGCCCTCAGGGCGACGAGCCTAACTATATAACTGGTAACCAGGGCCCTCATCCACAGCCAGTAGCGTCTAACGAACCACACACGGTATCTGAAGAGAGCGATGTGCAGATACTGGGTGTTTCTCACGACGACGAAACGGGCTATACCTTTGCACAGCTTTCCGTTGATAACCACGATGCCATCATGGTTGACATCAATGGCGACCACGAGTTTGATGTTTTGGCTGTCGACTTCAACGACAATGGCAAACTTGAAGACAATGAATATGCCAACATTTCTGGAGGACACATCACTGAAGCGTATGCTCAACAGATGGCTGCAATAAACCAAGCGCCGAACACCGATACTGATGATAGCGCAACCAACCCTGTTGAACATGACGAACCGCAGGTAATGGCTCAGAACGACGAAGTAGCACCTCAAGTGGGCACTACATCTGGCGAATATGATTGTGGTACCACCAACGACAGCCTCCCCGTCGACTTAGAAAACGACTGTCTCAGCGAGCAGCCCACCGCCGACTTCTCCGACGATAGCTTGATGGTTTAATCGTCTATTTCACATTACTCTTTAACCGTTTTTATGATGCAAAACCACACAATGCAAGATAAAAAACGAAAATGCAACAGCAGCGCACCCGCCAGCATGGCACGGTGCGTTGCCTTGTGCCTTTTTATGGCGTTGGCCCTGCTTTTTGCCACCAACGCACAAGCCAAGATATACCTCGTGGCAGTGGGTATATCTGATTATCCAGGCGTGGCCAACGACCTGACACTGCCTGCTAACGATGCCAAGACCATTGCTTGGCTCTATTCGCAAAACTCTCATGTAAAATATTCGTTGCTGCTCAACAGCGATGCCACCAAAGACCGCATTGTAAAGGCTATGAGCAAGCTGTATAGCGAGGCTACCGCCAACGATATCGTGGTGTTCTTCTTTAGCGGACACGGCTATCCTGGCGGCTTCGTGGCACACGATGCCATGCTCGACTATCAGGTGATACGCAAAGCCATGGCCAGCACCAACTGTAAGAACAAAATGATCTTTGCCGATGCCTGCTATGCGGGAAAGATACGCACCAACGGCCGTAACAGTCAAAACTCGATGGCATCGGCCAAGAAGGCCAACGTGATGCTCTTTCTCTCATCGCGCAGCAACGAGATGTCTATCGAGCGTCGAGATATGAAGAACGGCTTCTTCACCACCTATCTCGTGCAAGGCTTGCGCGGTGGTGCCGATGCTAACCGCGACCGCACCATCACGGCCAAAGAGCTGTTCTCCTATGTTCACTCGGGCGTGATAAAGCTGTCGCGCAACATGCAGCACCCTGTCATGTGGGGCAAATTTTCTAACGATATGCCTGTGATAAAGTGGTAAAACTTACGAAACTAAAATATAAAACGTAATAAAAATGTCAAACGATATTCTTAAAATAAAATGTCCGCATTGCGGAGCCGTGCTTGCGGTAAAAAACATTCCTAATATTGAAACGAAGGTGGTGCCTTGCCCCATCTGTAAACAAAAGTCGCCATTCCTCAATTTCAAGGTGTTGCCACAAAACAATCAGCCACAGGTCGACCCTGGCACCGACCTGCCCGAAGGCATGGGTGGCCAGCCGCGTGGCAACGACCCCAAACTTACCGACTATGATCAGAACCACGGTATGCCTACAAAGACGCCCCTCTTCTCTGTAAAGGTGGCGGGCTCGCCCAATGGTTTCAAGCTGCGCGAGGGGCGCAACGTGATAGGCCGAAAGGCGCAGGCATCGCAAGCCACCATACAAATCGACACCAACGGCCAGAAGCGTATGAGCCGCGAGCACATCGTTATCAATGTTACTGCCTCGCCGCTCATGGGCTATGTTCACACCGTGTCGCTCTATAAGCAGCAGGTAAATGCCACCATGGTGAACAACCAGCCGTTGATGTTTGGCGACGAGGTGGTGCTGAAGTCGAACGACCTCATACAGTTGCCCGACGTCACACTGCGCATCGTTAGTCCTGACGAAGACGAAACCGTCTTCTAACCGTCGGCGAACGCTTCGGCACTCCATAACGCACCCCTCAATGCACCCCTCAATGCACCCTTCCTATCATAAACATCATAACAAATACGCAGAACGAAAAAATGATGAAATTTAAATTAAAAGCATATAGCATACAAGAGTTTGGACAGCGCAAAGATGCGCAAGGCAACCCTCATCAAGAAGACAGCATATACCCCTTGCATGGCAAGCAGACCGATGCCGACCGCCTCTTCATCCTGTGCGATGGCATGGGCGGACACGATGCTGGCGAGGTGGCCAGCGCCACTGTGTGCGAGGCCATGAGCCAGAGCGTAAACGCCAGCGTGCCTAACAGCGAGGCGTTGTTTACCGACGATATGTTGCTGAAGGCGGTGGCCGATGCCTTCCATGCCCTCGACCTGAAAGATAATGGTGCCTCAAAGAAGATGGGTACCACCATGACATTCTTAAAACTGCATGCGGGCGGTGCCACCATCGCACACATGGGCGACAGTAGGGTGTACCACATCCGTCCTGGTAAGGATACCGACAGCACGCAGATATTGTTTATGACCGAAGACCACTCGCTGGTGAACGACCTCATCAAGATAGGCGAGCTCACGCCCGAAGAGGCCAAGGTGTCGCCACAAAAGAACATCATCACCCGTGCCATGCAGCCGCACATGGAGCGTCAGCCCAAGGCCGACATTCATCATGTTACCGATATTAAGCCTGGCGACTATTTCTATCTCTGTTCTGACGGTATGCTCGAAGAGATGGAGGATGCCAACATTCGCTTCAACTTCTCTGACATGAATGGCGACGACGAAAACAAGGTGCAGGTGCTTACCAACGCTACCATCGATAACCGCGACAACCACACGGCCCTCATCATTCATATTCTTGATGTTGAGGGCGAGGCCGAAGGGGCGCCAGCGCCATCAGTAGCTCCTGCTCAGTCGGCTGCTCCTGCTCAGTCGGTTGCTTCATCCCCCACGTTTACGGCCGATGCTATTGATGATGAACAGCCTGTGGTGCCGAATAATCCGGCCAACACGGCATGCCCCACACCAGCAAGCAGTAATCGTAAGGCCAAGGGTATGATGAAATTTGTTTTGGCACTTGTCATTACGTTGCTGGCCGCAGCCGCCTATTTCATTGTGCCCATGCTGCTAAAAAATAAGCCTGAACCTGCTAAGCCCAACAAACCTAACGTTGAGCAAAAGGATAAAAAGAAGAAAACAAACAAGCGTCGCACCACCACTGTTGCACCTGCCAATAAGCCTGAAAAAGCAACGGCTACCGAAGCTGTTGACCCCAACAAGCCTACCGAGGCCGCTACACCCACCCATGCAGCAGCTGCTACTGAGGGCGCAGCGTCAGGTACCCCCAGCAAGCCCGCAGCTGCTCCTCATAAGCCTGCAACCGAGGCTGCTCCCGAACATGGTGCGCACACCAGTTCGGCAGCACCCGCTGCTGAGGCACACGAGCATAGCGCTGTTGATAAGCTTCGTGAGGGCTTTAACAAACACAACCATGTGGCCGACGCGCCTGGCAAAGGCATGAAATAAGAAACAATATGAACGCACTGAAGACCAACGCCGTGCTGCAAAACGGCAAATATCGCATAGAAGGGGTGCTGGGGCAAGGTGGCTTCGGCATCACGTATCTGGCCTCTCAGGTGGCGCTAAACCGTAAGGTCACCATCAAAGAGTTTTTTATGAAGGAACTGTGCAACCGCGATGAACAGACCTCGCAGGTGTCGGTACCATCAATGGGCAGTGTCGACACTGTAGCTCGGTTTCGTGCCAAATTTGTGAAGGAGGCGCAAACCATTGCCGCCCTTAACAACCCGCACATCATTCATATTCATGACATCTTTGAAGAGAACGGCACGGCCTATTATGTGATGGACTATCTCAGCGGTGGGTCGCTATCCGACTTCGTACAGCGCAATGGCGTCTTGGCCGAGGCTACAGCCCTTGGCTATATTCGTCAGGTAGCCGATGCTCTCAGCTATATCCATGCCCGCAACATCAACCACCTCGACATTAAACCTTCAAACGTGCTTATTGATGGCAACGGCAATGCTGTGGTCATCGACTTTGGCTTGTCGAAACGTTACGACGAAACTGGCTCGCAAACCAGCACCACACCCGTGGGCATCAGTCATGGCTTTGCGCCCCTCGAACAGTATCAGCCTGGCGGCGTGAGCACCTTCTCGCCCACCACCGACATCTATTCGCTGGGGGCTACACTGTATAAACTGCTGTCGGGACAAACGCCGCCCAACGCTACGGCACTGCTCGAAGCCGACCTCGACCTCTCGCGCCTATCAGCATCGCCCTCCACCAAGGCTGCTATCGCTGCGGCCATGCAGCCCAAACGCAAAGGCAGACCCCAAACCGTTGAGGCGTTTATCGTTATGCTCGACGAAAAGGTTGCCCCAAGCGTTGTTGTGCCCATACAGGCTATGGTAGACGAAGAGGCTACGGTCATCGCACACGAGCCTGAGGCTCCTCAGCCTACGGTGGAAAAGCCTTCTGTTCCTCAGCCCAAGGTAGAGCCTTCTGCCCCTCAAGCTAAGGAAGAAAAGCCTGTCGGTAAGAGCCTCGGCTTTAATTACAAGCGTGCTCTGGTGGCCTTTGTCGTTATCTTCGTGTCGATGTATCTGATTGATAGTATTTTTGTGGGCTATACAGGGCCAGACCTAAAGTCGGTTGCAGATTTTGATTTTTATCTCCTTGACGCTAACTTCTTTCAGATGATTTTTATCACGGGGTCAGGCTTCGCACCTAATCTTGACAGCTGCGTAACCTATTATTATGCTGGCCTTGGTGCATATCTCGTCGTCTTGCTCCTTCTCATGGCATTGTGTTGGGTGGTGAAACGATACCGTGCAAAGCAATGGGTGCTGTTTTGTGCCCGATATGCCATCGTGCCCATCGCTATCAATTATATGCCGCTTTGCTGGTTTTGGATTTATAGCATAGGACATCGCGATGGCACAACCGACTATACGGGTGTCAACTATTTTCACCTCTTCTTCCTCTTTGCCCTTCTTTCCATCTATGCCTTTGGTCTTGATAGCGGCAGAATGTCGGCATGGCAACTCTTTAAACGTTGGTGGAAGGATGCCAACATCAAGCGGGGGGCGCTGGTGCTTGTCGCTGAGATAGCATTGGCTATAATTATTCATGTAAGCATAGGTAGTCGTTGGCAGAGCGCTAACTATTATGATTCTTATTTGTATTATGAAGCTATAGAACGCACACTTACGACCGTCACTTCGTGGCTTTTTGCCCTTTCTGTTGCCTTTATGCTTTTCTGGCTTGCTAACCAATGCAAGGGCTATCGTGCCCTTTTAGTAGCCCGTTATGCTGTTTTCCCAAGTATGCTGCTGGTTTTAGTATACCCCGTAGTACCTAATATCATACCGTGGCTTCGTATATTCGAATCAAAAGTGGGAATACAGTTTTTGCTTTCCCTAACGCCCCAATATACGTCCACCATATCCTTCACCCTACTCTTCCTCTCAGCCCTCGCCTTTACGTCGAAGATGCCGAAAGAGAAGTAGATGAGGTAAGGTGTATGTTGAATAGTGTGCTTATGAAAAGGTATGCTTAACAATTGCTGAAACAAAAATATAGTGTATCTTTGCATAAGATAAGCTGCACTCGGCAATTTGTAAGCAAGCTTACATTGCGCTCGTTTGCATTATCTTTGTAAACATAAAATTATGTGATATGGATATTATTAAGAATAAAGCAGAATATATTGTTGCTTCTATCAACGAGTTTGCACGGCGACATCAGTTGACAGAGGTACAGGCATTTCGTTATCTTCAACGATTTGAGGGTATCAAATTGTTAGAACGTTTTTACGAGGTTATGCACACACTCAGTTTTAATGACACGACAGAAGATCTTACAGCCTTCTGTCATCGCAATGGAGGTAAATTGATATGAAACTATATCATGGTAGTGTAGACGAAATTACTGAAATTGATTTGAAAAAATCAAAGCCAAATAAGGATTTCGGACGTGGATTTTATCTTAGTGCCGATAGGCAACAGGCAGAACAATTGGCTTTATATAAGGCTTTTCAGTTATCAAAAAATCCAATAATTAATGTATTCGATTTTGATGAGAGATCTCTAGATGATGGCTCTTTGGATGTACTACGCTTTGAAGGATATACAAAAGAATGGGCCGACTTTGTCTTTAAAAATCGCAAGGCTGAAGATGGTGAAAGCATCCATGATTATGATATAGTGATAGGACCTATTGCCAACGACCGAGTAGGTGTTCAGATACGTCGCTATTTTGAAAAAGAAATCACGTTAGAAACGTTTCTTGAAAATTTAAAATATATGAAAGGAATAACGTTTCAATATTTCTTTGGAACAGAAAAGGCAATAAAATTATTGAAAAAGATATGAACGATTTCAATTATATGGTAGAATGTATGGAACGCGACCTCATTGTAATGCTTATGCAAAAGCGTAATCTTTCAATGGAAGACGCCTTTAATATTCTATACAATTCAGAAACACTAGAGAAACTTACTGATGCCCGTAGTGGCCTCTATTTTCAAAGTCCA